>Ga0065720_1000525_pt1 | contig 20892 bp, 17 predicted proteins | sample Thericmetagenome_FD_59107 | JGI IMG/M metagenome (GOLD analysis project Ga0065720, IMG submission 59107) | Thermophilic microbial communities from the Joint Bioenergy Institute, California, USA of rice/straw/compost enrichment - eDNA_2 v2... | ecosystem: Engineered > Solid waste > Grass >...
CAATACCGCCCGCCGCTGCCGGCATGTCACGCAGCGCGCCCCCTCACTCGGCAATGCGCAGCGCCCCGATGTTGCGTGCGATCTCCTCGAAGACCGCGATGATCTCGGCAGGCGTCTCCGCGATATAGGCAAGGCGGTGGCTCGAATCGGCGGGGTCGATCGAGGCGCAGTTGGTGAGGAGGTTGAGGCCCGCCTTGCTAATCGGCGCATCGCGCGTGGAAAAGGCGACCGTGTAGACGATGATGCCCTTTGCCTTGGCGTTATTGCAGGCCTCCAGCGTCTTGCTGTCCATGACGGTGGTGGCCTTGCTGGAGCTGGTCACGTTGTTCGCCAGCCGGTTGTTTGTGTAGTAGCCGAAGGGCGAATAGACAGACCTGTTCAGCGTGTTGCTGGCCGAGTTCCACACGTTGTCGCCATCCGTCATCAGGATGATGATCTTGCGGTTGTTCTCGGTGCCGTAGGGGCGGCCGTCGCCGAACGGCGTGTTCGGCGAGATCGTGCGCCAGCCCCACATGAAGCCCTCGAAGAGATTGGTGTTGCCGCCGGCGCTCATCTGATCAATGGCGCTGCGGATCGTCTGCGACGACCCCGTCAGGCGTGTGAGCGGACGGGCATCGCAGTTCCAGTTGGGGCCACGGGACGAGCTGGTGCTGCGNTTCGACGTGTCCTTGTTGATGCGGTACTTGCAGACCCGGCGCTGCGCCTCCGCCGCATCGGTCGGCTCCGGACCGGTGCAAGCACCTCCGTTATCGTCCAGATAGCTGTTCGAGAAGCCGCTGAAACTCTGTTGTTTGCATACCGTCGTCTTGTTGACGGTGTGGTTCTTGCTGTCCTGACACCCCGGCTCATCCGGCGCAAACTGCGGCACGAAATAGCTGTTGCCGTCGTTCGAAGAAGCCGGCGTGTCCTTGACCCCGTGCTCACCGGGCCGCGTCTCGACGCAGCCGGCCCATTCGTAGGCCAGCTCCTCGAAAAGCGCGAAACGGGATTTCGGGTTCCAGGCGCCTGCCTTCGTGTCGAGCTTGATGTTCTCCCAATGGATCGACGACCTGGCATCAAGGTCCAGCCACGGGGCCGAGGCGGACGGGTTCTTCTTGTTGTAGTAGTCCTTCCCGACGTTGACCGAGAGGGTGAAGGGCACGACGGACATCTTCGTGCGCTCGGCAACGGCCGGGCTCGCGTACATGATGTCGACGAGCTTCTTGGCGGCGTCCTTGGTCGCCGCCAATTTCGTGCGCCCGCCCACGACATCGCCCATCGAGCCCGAGTTGTCCATCACGAGCGCGATCTCGAACGTGTCGTTGGAAATGACGGTTCGCGCATAGGCGCTGATCGGGATCGGCTCCTTGTTGAGCCGCCCGATGTTCATGACCACCGGCGGATAGGCGGCGGAGGTGTAGAGCTTCATCTCCGTGCGCGCGTTGCTGATCCAGATGTCGTCGATACGGGCCGTCGTGCCGCCCATCTTGACGAGGTCTGGCTCCATCATCGCGTCGAAATAGGTCTGCGCGATCGAGAGCAGCTCCGACTTCGATTTCTCTGCCGCGAGCGGGGCGATGGCCACGATCGTCGCGTCGGTCGCGCGCTGCAGCTTGGTGCGCAGCGTGGCGGCACGTGAGTAGTCGACCGCAACCCCCACGGCAAAGACGAGCGGCAGCAGGGCGAGCGCGAACCAGATGGCGATGTTGCCACCTTGGTCGGCGAAGAACCGGCGTGGCAGCAGACGGCGCTTGGACATCATCCCGGAACCTCGATGATCACGGGACGACCATGGCACACAGCCGTAAAGTGCTGGTTTCGCCCTGCCCCGATGTTTCGTCGAGCGCCTTAACCGGGCGCTAGCGATGTCTGCTCTGCCTCGGCTTGCAGCGGCTGCGCAGCAGCCGGGCGCCTGGAACCGGTTGACAGCGGGNGCGGGCCATGCCCGCTTCTCGTGCCCGGCATGAGGAAGGACCTGTCATGAACGCGCACGGTGCGCCGAGGATGGCCCGAACAGCGACCCTGACCTGGCGCGGCATCGTCGCCGGCGCGCGCGAGATCGCGCCGGTTGCCATCTTCGTCATCCCCTTCGGTATCGCCTTCGGCGCAGCTGCCATCGAGAAAGGCCTGTCGGCGGCACTTGCCGTCCTCATGAGCGCCTTCGTCTTCGCGGGCGCGTCCCAGTTCGCCGCGCTCGACCTGTGGTCCTCGCCCATGCCCTATCTGATGCTGGCGCTCACCGTCTTTGCGGTGAATGCCCGCCACATCCTGCTCGGCGCGGCCCTCGCCCCCTGGCTGCTGCACCTGCCGGTGGCCAAGCGTTATGCGGTCCTCAGCGTCTTGAGCGACCCCAACTGGGCGCAGGCCACCCGCGCCCTGCAGCGGGGCGAGACGGACGCCGGGCTCGTGCTGGGCAGCGGGCTGCTCATGTGGGTTGCGTGGATCCTCGCCACCGGCATCGGGGCGGTGCTCGGCTCCAACCTCGGCGATCTCACCCGCTTCGGCTTCGACGTGCTGATGATCTCGTTCTTCACCGCCGCCGTTGTCGGCCAGTGGCGCGGCCTGCCGGATCTCGTGCCGTGGCTGGTGGCGGCGGCCGTCGCGCTGGTGGGCGCGTCCGTGCTGCCCTTTGGCTGGCATGTCGTCGCCGGGGCGCTCGCCGGCGGCATCACGGGGGCGCTGAGGCATGGTTGACGGGACGACCGCCTTCCTCGCCATCGCCCTCATGGCGGCGGTCACTTTCCTCACGCGCATCGGCGGCGTCGACATCATGAGCTTCGTGCCGATCACGCCGCGTATCGAGGCATTCCTGCGCCATCTCGCCGTGTCGGTCATCGTGGCGCTGGTCGTGCCTGCCGCCGTCAAGGGTGGGCCGACGGCGGTGCTGGCGGTGGCGACGGCGGGGCTGGTGATGGTGCTCACACGGAGCGCCGTCGGCGCCATGCTGGCCGGCGTCGCCTGCGCTGCCCTGCTGAGGGCGCTGCCGATCCCCCTCCTCTAGGGCCGGTAGACCTCCACCGCGTCGCTCAGGCCATCGAGCTCGTAATGGCCGAGCCGCTGCGGATCGGCCCAGAGGTGCTCCACGAACGCACGCGTCATCAGCAGCGGCTCGCCGAGCTGGCGGTTGAGCTTGGCGACGCGGCTCGTCACGTTGACGTCCCGCCCGACCACGGTGAAGTCCAGCCGGTCGCCGGAGCCAACGTTGCCGTAGGCCGCCTCGCCGTGGTGCAGGGCGATGCCGGCGGCGAGCCTGATGCGGAACGCGCCGCTATCGTTGGCCAAGGCCAGGCGCGCGAGCCCCGACTGCGCGGCGTCGAGCGCCGACTGTGCGGCCGCGCCCGTGTCGTCGCCACGATCCCGGAAGATGGCGAGCAGACCATCNCCCATGTATTTCAGCACCTCGCCGCCCTCGCTCTCGATGGGCGGCACCAGGCAGTCGAAATAGGCGTTGAGCAGATCGACTGTCTCCTCCGGCGCAAGGCTGGAGGTGAGGCGCGTGTAGCCGCGCATGTCGGCGAACAGGATCGCCGAGCGGATGCGCGTCACCTCCCCGCGCCGCACGTCGCCCGACAGCACCCTCCTGTGGGGTTCGTCGCCGATGTAGGTCCGCAGCACATGGCCGAGCGTGGCGTAGCCGGCGGCGATCTCCATGACGGCGCCGATGGCCGGCATGAGCGCCTCGATCAGCGCCTGGTGCTCGGGCGAAAATCCGGCGGCGGACTTCGTCGCGAAGGCGATGCCGTTCGCGTCGCCGTTGGCGAAGAACACCGGGAAGCACAGATAGTGCGTGTAGCCGGCCTCCTTCAGCTCGGGCACGATGCCGTAACTGTCATCCGGCGTATTCGGCAGCCACAGCTGCAGCGGCCGGCGCGTCTGATGCACCGCGTAGAACGGGCTGCGCAGATAGCCACCGTGCGATTCCACCCGATAGGGAAACGCCTGCAGTGTGACGCCCGCGCCCTTGATCCAGGTGCGCGAGATGGCGGCGTGGCGCGAGTGCAGGGTCTTGACCGTGAGCGACACGCGGTCGATCGGCAGCCCCGCCGCGAGCATACGCTCGCACATGCCGGCGACGATGGGGGCCGGAATCGCGCATCTGCCGCGCCTCGCTCAGCAGCCAGTCGCGCAGGGCCATGCTCGCCCTCAGGCCATCGGGGGAAAGACGGCCGGCGAGCTCATAGGCGCTGTCGCACTGGGGGCAGTCAAAATGCAGCGGCTTGGCACGGGCGGCGGCTTCGGCCTTCGCCACGGCGATCGGCGCGCCGTCGCCGGCAACGGCCGCCGCCTTGCCCTGCACGGCGCCGTCGCCCACGGCCGGTCCCGACGCATCCGCAAGCGGCGCCGCAAGAGACGGACGGGAGGAGATCTCTTCCGTGGTCATGGCCCAGTATATTGGGATCGGAGGGCGCCCGCGCCAAGGGGCCGCCGGTGAATTCCATCTCTGTTCAGGGCTCGGCAGGCAGCAGCGACCACGCGGCCAGGAAAGATCGCGCGGCCAAGAAAAAGGGCGGCCCGTCGGCCGCCCCTGTCGTCCCGGCTTTCCGGGAAGTTCAATTGTCGAGGAAGCTGCGCAGCTTGCGGCTGCGCGAGGGGTGCTTGAGCTTGCGCAGCGCCTTGGCCTCGATCTGGCGGATGCGCTCGCGCGTCACCGAGAACTGCTGGCCAACCTCCTCGAGGGTGTGGTCGGTGTTCATGCCGATGCCAAAGCGCATGCGCAGCACGCGCTCCTCGCGCGGGGTGAGCGAGGCGAGCACGCGCGTCGTCGTCTCGCGAAGGTTGGACTGGATCGCCGCGTCGATGGGCAGGACGGCGTTCTTGTCCTCGATGAAGTCGCCGAGGTGACTGTCCTCCTCGTCGCCGATGGGCGTCTCGAGCGACACCGGCTCCTTGGCGATCTTCAGCACCTTGCGCACCTTCTCGAGTGGCATGGCGAGCTTCTCGGCCAGCTCCTCCGGCGTCGGCTCGCGGCCGATCTCGTGCAGCATCTGCCGGCTGGTGCGGACGATCTTGTTGATCGTCTCGATCATGTGCACCGGGATGCGGATGGTGCGCGCCTGGTCCGCGATGGAGCGCGTGATGGCCTGCCGGATCCACCAGGTAGCATAGGTCGAGAACTTGTAGCCGCGCCGGTACTCGAACTTGTCCACCGCCTTCATCAGGCCGATGTTGCCCTCCTGGATCAGGTCCAGGAACTGCAGGCCGCGGTTCGTGTACTTCTTGGCGATGGAGATGACGAGCCGCAGGTTCGCCTCGATCATCTCCTTCTTCGCCTGGCGCGCCTCACGCTCGCCCTTCTGCACCATCTGGACGATCTTGCGGAACTCGGGAATCTCGAGCCCCGTCTCGGAGGCGAGGTTCTGGATCTCCTGGCGGATGTCCTTGATGCGATCCTTCTCGTTGGCGACGAACTCACGCCAGCCGCGCGTGCCGAGCTTGGAGACGCGCAGCACCCACTTGGGGTCGAGCTCGGCGCCCTGGTGCTGGCGCAGGAATTCCTCGCGCGAGATGCCGTAGCTCTCGGCCAGGCGCATCAGCCGACCCTCGAGGCTGATCAGCCGCTTGTTGATGTCGTAGAGCTGCTCGACCAGCGCATCGATGCGGTTCTGGTTGAGCGACAGCGACTTCACGTCGACGATGATGTCGTCCTTGAGCTTCTTGTACTTGCGCTCCTGGGACGGCGACAGCTTGAGGTTCTGCAGGCGGTTCTCGATGTCCTGGTCCTGCAGGCGCCGCAGCTTCTTGTAGTTCTCGGCGATGCGGTCGAACGTCTCGAGGACGCGGGGCTTCAGCTCCGCCTCCATGGCCGACAGGGAGACGTTGTTCTCCATGTCGTCATCGTCCATGTCGCCCTCGGCCTCGCCGATCGCGCCATCGTCCTCGCGCGGCTCGCCGTCGTCGGCAACGCGCGGGGCACCCTTGCCCTCCGGATCGGCGTAGGTCGCCTCGAGGTCGATGATGTCGCGCAGGAGGACCTTGCCCTCCATCAGCTCGTCGCGCCAGATGATGATGGCCTGGAAAGTGAGCGGGCTTTCGCACAGGCCAGCGATCATGGCCTCGCGGCCGGCCTCGATGCGNTTGGCGATGGCGATCTCGCCCTCGCGCGAGAGAAGCTCCACGGAGCCCATCTCGCGCAGATACATGCGCACCGGATCGTCCGTGCGCTCGGCGGGCTCACTCTTCGTCTCGACCTTGGCCGGCAGGGCCGAGCGCGTCGCCTCGACGAGGTCGCCGCCCTCGACTTCCTCATCATCGTCGCCGCCCTCGGAATTGGCGTCGTCCACATCCTCGGACTCTATGACGTTGATACCCATCTCGTTGAGCTGGGCGAGCACGTCCTCGATCTGCTCGGACGTGAACTCCTCCGAGGGCAGAACCTCGTTCAANTCGTCATAGGTGACGTAGCCGCGCTTCTTGGCGAGCTTGATCATCCGCTTGACAGCGGCGTCGGTCAGGTCGAGCAGCGGGCTGTCGGTTTGCGTCTCCGCCGTTTCCTGCGTCTCGTCCCGTTCCGTCGTTTTCGTCGCCATATTTGACTGCTCCACTCGCCCCGGTCCATCGCTCCCGGCTGGCTCTCCGGCCACAACAGACGAAAAGGCAGCGCCGGCCTGTGCCGGGCCACCCAAATCACTCATCTGCCGATCAAGCCCAAAGATCGTTTTGCCTAACCGTTAACCATCTCCCGGCTTCACCTGTCGACCACAAGTTTCGTGGCCGGCGCATCTTGCCTACGGCCCGCATCATGAGCTACTTCCCGGTGCAGGGGGGCCGGCCTGAGTCCGGATCGCCTCCACCTCGGCCTCGGCGCCGTCGAGCGATGTTATCTGCGCCTGCAGTTCGCACAACAGCACGAGGTTGGCCTCGCTGTCGTCTTGCGCCAATGCGCGTTCGGCCGCCTTCAACTCGCTATGTAGCGAGCGGCGGCGCCTTTGCAAGATGATGGCCTGACGCAGCGCAGTCTCCACATCCGACAATTCGGCTTCCGATTCAAGTACCCAAGCGTCGCCGGGGCGCACTGCGCGGCGGAAGCGCTCCATCACGGGGCCAAGCCCGGCGCGCTCCAGCCGCGCGGCGATGACGGCGCCATCGCTGATCCCCTCCGCCGCCGCATCGACCAGCGCGGCCCTGAAGCGCTCTGCCTGGGGCGTCAGCAAAATCGAGCGTGGCGATGGTCTCGCCATGCTCCTCCAGCAGGCGCGGATGGACGAGCAGCGTCATGAGGATCAAGGCCTCACGCGGGGGAAACGGTCGGCTCGCTGGACGCGAACAGCGGATGGCGCGCAAGCAGCGGGCTCGCCTTCGGCATCGGGGCGACGGCGAGCGTGTACGCGCCCGCGCCGCCGCGCCAGCCGCCCGCCGCGCGGCCATAGCCGCGCGCGCCGGCGCCCTCGCGCCCGCGCCAGGGCCTGCCGCGGCCGCCCGCGGCCACCGGTACGGCACCGGCAGGGGCGAGCTCCCCGAGGCGCGCCATCAATTCTGCGCGATAGTGCCGGCGAAGCACCTCGTCGCGGATCTGGCCGAGCACCTCGCCGATGCGCCGCTCCAGCGCCGCACGCCGCTCCGGCGTGTCGAACGGTCCGGCCTCCAGCTCCCGCGCCCACAGCATGTCGGAGAGCGGCCGCGCCTGCGCCAGCACAGCCTCCATCGCCGCCGGCCCGCGGCTGCGCACGAGGTCATCCGGATCCTGCCCCTCGGGCAGCAGTGCNAAGCGCAGCGATTTGCCGGGCTGCAGCACGGGCAGCGCCACGTCGATGGCGCGGAAGGCGGCACGCTGTCCGGCCTTGTCGCCGTCGAAGCACAGGATCGGCTCGTCAGCCATGCGCCACAAAAGGCCGAGCTGCTCCTCTGTCAGTGCCGTGCCGAGCGGCGCGACCGCGTGATGGATGCCGGCCGCGCTGAGGGAGATGACGTCGACGTAGCCCTCGACGGCGATGACCGTCCCCCTCTCGTGCGCCGCCTTGCGGGCGTGATGGTGGTTGTAGAGCAGCCGCCCCTTGTGGAAGAGCGGCGTCTCGGGCGAGTTGAGGTATTTTGCCGGCACGTCGGCGCTCATCGCCCGTCCGCCGAAGGCGACCACGCGCCCCCGCATGTCGGCAATGGGAAACATCACCCGGTCGCGGAAACGGTCATAGGGGACGGCGACGTCCTCGCCCGTCACGAGCAGCCCCGCCTCGATCATCATCTCNGCCGGCACGCCCTTGCCGGCGAGGTGATCGCGCAGCGCGAAGCGGTCGGCCGGCGCATAGCCGATGCGGAAGCGCCGCTGGATNTCNGGCCCGAGGCCGCGGCCGGCGAGATAGTCCCGCGCCTTCGCCCCTTCGGGCCCGGCGAGCATCGCCTCGAAGAAGGCGGCGGCAAGTTCCAGNACATCGTGCAGGCTCTTGCGCTTCTCCTCCTGGGCCGCCGCCTCGCGCGAGGCCTTAGGCAGCGTCACCCCTGCCTCGGCCGCGAGCCGCTCCACCGCCTCGGGAAAGGAAAGCCCCTCTACCTCCATCAGGAAGGTGAAGATGTCGCCGTGCTTGCCGGAGGAGAAGCAGTGATAGAAGCCCTTCTGGTCGTTGACGTAGAAGGACGGGGTCTTCTCCGGGTTGAAGGGCGACAGGCCCTTCCACTCCCGTCCCGCCTTGATGAGCCGCACACGCTTGCCCACCACCGCCGACACCGGCAGCCGCGCCCTGATCTCGTCGAGGATGGAAGGCGGAAAGCGCAACCCGCTTGTCTCCTGCAAATGCCGCCCGGCGCCTCATTCTAGCGTGGCCGGCGCGCTTGTCGCGTGCAGCCGGCGCACGACTGACTGTCCACACCGGAGCGCAGGCAGGTCCGCCCGCCAGCTGCTTTTCGGCAACGCCTTCGGCGCGTTATCCACTGAACTCACAGGCGCCGGAAAAAACCGGCCACCGCGGGGTCAGCCGGCGAGCTTGGCCTTCACCATGGCGCTCGCCTTGGCGAAATCCATGCGACCGGCATATTTCGCCTTCAGCGCGCCGATGACCTTGCCCATGTCCTTGATGCCGGCAGCGCCCGTCTCGGCAATGGCGGCGTCGATGGCCGCGCCGACCTCCGCCTCGTCCATCTGCTGCGGCAGGAAGGAGGCAATGACGGCGATCTCGGCCCTCTCCTGCTCCGCCAGCTCCGGCCGCCCGCCCTTCTCGTAGATCTCGGCCGACTCCTGGCGCTGCTTGATCATCTTCTGCAGCATGGCGAGGATCTCCTCCTCGCTCGCCTCGGTCCGGCCGGCGCCGCGCGCCTCGATGTCCTTCTCCTTCAGCGCGGCCTGGATGAGCCGCACGGTCGCGAGCCGTGGCTTGTCGCCCGCCCGCATGGCTTCCTTCATGGCCTCTGTGAAGCGTGCGCGCATGACGATCCTCTCTTGGTTGTGACGTCCATCACGACAAGTACATTGACGCCGGCGCCCGCGCTTCTTAGGTTCCGCCGCCAGTGGCGCGGACGGTCGCAGGCGGCCGGCCCGATTTTTCATGGCCGGACGTGATGGCGTCGGCCGAGGGCTTAAACTGATCATGGCGATGCTGCAAGACGACGCAATGGCGGGCGGTTGGGAAGAGCCGCGCGCGACCGCTGTCCTCGTCCTGGCGGACGGCACCGTGCTCGAGGGCTTCGGCCTCGGGGCGATCGGGGAATCGACCGGCGAGGTCTGTTTCAATACCGCGATGACGGGCTACGAGGAGATTCTCACGGATCCCTCCTACGCCGGGCAGATCATCACCTTCACCTTTCCCCACATCGGCAATGTCGGCGTCAACGACGAGGATATCGAGACGGTCAACATGGCCGGCTCGGCCGAGGTGCGCGGCATCGTCGTCCACGCCGACGTGACAGAGCCCTCGAACTGGCGCGCTACACGCCACCTCGACGCCTGGCTCAAGGCACGCGGCATCGTCGGCCTGTCCGGCATCGACACCAGGGCGCTCACCGCCCTCATCCGCGAGAAGGGCATGCCCAATGCCGTCATCGCGCACGATCCCACCGGCAACTTCGACATCGAGCGCCTGAAGAAGCGCGCCGCCGAGGTCCCCTCCATGGACGGGCTCGACCTCGTGCCCCTCGTCGGCACCACGCAGCGATACGAGTGGGACGAGACCACCTGGACGCTCGGCAAGGGCTACGGCCGGCGTGAGGGCGAGGCGAGGCACCACGTCGTCGCCATCGACTACGGCGTCAAGCGCAACATCCTGCGCCTGCTTGCGGCGCGCGGGTGCAAGGTCACGGTGGTGCCGGCGACGGCGACCGCCGAGGAGGTGCTCGCCCTTTCGCCCGACGGCGTCTTCCTCTCCAACGGTCCGGGCGACCCGGCCGCCACCGGCGAATATGCCGTGCCGCTGATCCGCGCCCTGCTCGACCGCAAGGTGCCGACCTTCGGCATCTGCCTCGGCCACCAGATGCTCGGTCTCGCGGTGGGAGCGAAGACCGTCAAGATGCACCAGGGCCATCACGGCGCGAACCACCCGGTCAAAGACTACACCACCGGCAAGGTGGAGATCGTGTCCATGAACCACGGCTTCGCCATCGACCGCGACAGCCTGCCAGACAATGTGGAGGAGACGCACGTCTCGCTCTTCGACGGCTCCAACTGCGGCATCGCGCTGAAGGACCGCCCGGCCTTCTCTGTGCAGCACCACCCGGAAGCCTCGCCCGGCCCGCAGGACAGCCACTATCTCTTCGATCGTTTCGTCGAGATGATGGACAAGCACAAGGCCGCAGCCCGGCAGGGCTGAGGCACGGCGCCGGACCGGGGCAGGCCCGGCCCGTTCCTGTCCCGTCAACGCTCGGGAACACGGCACGCGGCCTGCCCTGCTCCGCGGCCGACCGGACGCGCGACCGGGCCGGACCGGCCGCGCAGGCGCACCGCCCTTTCCACATCGGTGATTCTCGTCTAAGAGGGCCGGAACGTGGACGGAGCAGGACCCCGCCACGCTGCACACGGGGACGCGCTCCGGCTCTCATGGAAGGCCGACGGCGCGGCCTTTTTTTATGTGCCCGGCCGTGCCGCGCCGGGTGCCCAGATACGACGAAGACGCGAGCGACACGCATGCCCAAACGCACCGACATCGCCTCGATCCTCATCATCGGCGCCGGGCCGATCGTCATCGGACAGGCGTGCGAGTTCGACTATTCGGGCACCCAAGCCTGCAAGGCGCTCAAGGCGGAAGGCTATCGCATCATCCTCGTCAACTCGAACCCGGCGACGATCATGACCGATCCCGATCTCGCCGACGCAACCTATGTCGAGCCAATCACGCCCGAGATCGTCGCCAAGATCATCGAGAAGGAGCGCCCGGACGCGCTGCTGCCGACCATGGGCGGNCAGACGGCGCTCAACTGCGCCCTTGCGCTGAAGAAGATGGGCGTGCTCGAGAAGTTCGGCGTCGAGATGATCGGCGCCACAGCCGAGGCCATCGACAAGGCGGAGGACCGCGAGCTCTTCCGCGAGGCAATGACGCGCATCGGCCTCGAGACGCCCAAGTCGCACCACGTCGACAACCTGGCCGACGCGCTCAAGGCGCTCGACGACATCGGCCTGCCGGCCATCATCCGCCCCTCCTTCACCCTCGGCGGCTCGGGCGGCGGCATCGCCTACAACAAGGAAGAATTCATCGACATCGTCGAGCGCGGCCTCGACGCCTCGCCCACCAACCAGGTGCTGATCGAGGAGAGCGTGCTCGGCTGGAAGGAGTACGAGATGGAGGTCGTCCGCGACAAGGCGGACAACTGCATCATCGTCTGCTCCATCGAGAACATCGACCCGATGGGCGTGCATACGGGCGATTCCATCACGGTGGCGCCGGCCCTGACGCTGACCGACAAGGAATACCAGATCATGCGGGACGCCTCGATCGCTGTCCTGCGCGAGATCGGCGTCGAGACGGGCGGCTCGAACGTGCAGTTCGCGGTCAACCCGGCCAACGGACGCATGATCGTCATCGAGATGAACCCGCGCGTCTCGCGCTCGTCAGCGCTGGCGTCGAAGGCCACGGGCTTCCCCATCGCCAAGGTCGCGGCCAAGCTCGCCGTCGGCTACACGCTCGACGAGATCGCCAACGACATCACGGGCGGGGCGACACCCGCCTCCTTCGAGCCCACCATCGACTACGTCGTCACCAAGATACCGCGCTTCGCCTTCGAGAAATTCCCGGGCGCCGAGCCGGTGCTGACGACCTCCATGAAGTCTGTCGGCGAGGCCATGGCCATCGGCCGCACCTTCCAGGAAAGCCTGCAGAAGGCGCTGCGTTCTCTTGAGACGGGCCTCACCGGCCTCGACGAGATCGAAATCCCCGGCCTTGGCCAGGGCGATGACAAGAACGCGATCAAGGCCGCCCTCGGCACGCCCACGCCCGAGCGTCTGCTCAAGGTCGCCCAGGCGCTCCGGCTCGGCGTCGATCCCCAGCAGATCCACGAGACGTGCAAGATTGATCCGTGGTTCATCGCCCAGCTGCAGGGCATCGTCGAGACCGAGGCCAAGGTCCGCAAGTTCGGCCTGCCGACGACGCCCGGGGCCTTCCGCCAGCTCAAGGCCATGGGCTTCTCGGACGCGCGCCTCGCCGTGCTGGCCGGCAAGAGCGAGGAGGAGGTGAAGGCGCTGCGCCGCTCGCTCGGCGTGCGCCCGGTCTACAAGCGCATCGATACCTGCGCGGCCGAGTTCGCCTCGCCCACCGCCTACATGTACTCGACCTATGCCGCGCCCTTCGCCGGTGCCCCGGCGGACGAGGCCCGGCCCTCGGACGCAAAGAAGGTCATCATCCTCGGCGGCGGGCCGAACCGCATCGGCCAGGGCATCGAGTTCGACTACTGCTGCTGCCACGCGTGCTTCGCCCTCAACGAGGCGGGCTACGAGACCATCATGGTCAACTGCAACCCGGAGACGGTCTCGACCGACTACGACACCTCCGACCGGCTCTATTTCGAGCCGCTGACGGCGGAGGACGTGCTCGAGATCATCGAGACCGAGCAGCAGAACGGCACGCTGCACGGTGTCATCGTGCAGTTCGGCGGGCAGACGCCCCTGAAGCTCGCCCGCGCGCTGGAGGAGAACAAGGTGCCGATCCTCGGCACCTCGCCCGACGCCATCGACCTCGCCGAGGACCGCGACCGCTTCAAGCGGCTGCTCGACCGGCTCGGCCTCAAGCAGCCGAAGAACGGCATCGCCTATTCCGTCGAGCAGGCCCGGCTTGTGGCCGCCGAGGTGGGCCTGCCGCTCGTCGTGCGCCCGTCCTACGTGCTCGGCGGGCGGGCGATGGCCATCATCCGAGACGAGGACACGTTCGGCGACTACCTGCTCGGCACGCTGCCGGCGCTGGTGCCGCACGACATCAAGGCCCGCTACCCCAATGACAAGACGGGCCAGATCAACACCCTGCTCGGCAAGAACCCGCTGCTCTTCGACCGCTACCTTTCCGACGCCATCGAGGTGGATGTCGACTGCCTCGCCGACGGCAAGGACGTGTTCATCGCCGGCATCATGGAGCACATCGAGGAGGCGGGCATTCACTCCGGCGATTCTGCCTGCTCGCTGCCGCCGCGCTCTCTGTCGGCGGAAACGATTGCGGAACTCGAACGCCAGACGAAGGCGCTCGCGCTCGCGCTCGACGTCGGCGGCCTCATGAACGTCCAGTACGCCAGTCAAGGACGGCGACATCTACGTGCTCGAGGTCAACCCGCGCGCCTCGCGTACGGTCCCCTTCGTTGCCAAGGTCATCGGTGAGCCCATCGCCAAGATCGCGGCCCGCATCATGGCCGGCGAGAAGCTGGCCGACTTTGGCCTGAAGCCGAAGCAGCTGTCGCATATCGGCGTGAAGGAGGCGGTGTTCCCCTTCGCACGCTTCCCGGGCGTGGACGTCGTGCTCGGCCCGGAGATGCGCTCCACCGGCGAGGTCATCGGCCTCGACAGCTCCTTCGGCGTGGCCTTCGCCAAGAGCCAGCTCGGCGGCGGCACCAAGGTGCCCAAGGAGGGCACGGTCTTCGTCTCCGTGCGCGATGCGGACAAGGAGCGCATTCTGCCGGTGGTGAGGACCCTGGCCGAGCTGGGCTTCTCGGTGGTGGCCACGAGCGGCACCCAACGCTTCCTCGCCGAAAACGGCGTGGCAGCCGAGCGCATCAACAAGGTACTCGAGGGTCGGCCTAACGTGGTCGATGCCATCAAGAACGGCTCGATCCACCTCGTTTTCAACACGACGGAAGGGGCCCAGGCGCTGCACGACTCGCGCGAACTGCGCCGCGCGGCCCTCTTGCATAAGGTCCCCTATTACACCACTCTTGCAGGTGCGGCCGCCGCTGCCGANGGCATCAAGGCCTATCTCGCCGGCGACCTCAAGGTGCGAGCGTTGCAGGAGTATTGGCCGACCAGCTCGAAGAGCGCCTAGGAGACGCAGGCCGCAACACGTCGAGTTTCATCACGCGTCACGGGGTCCGGACTCCGGCCCCGGGCGGTGTCTTTGTTGTGAGAGAACGTACGCGATGGAAAAGATCCCGATGACCCCCTCTGGCTATGCGGCCCTTGAAGCGGAGCTCAGGCGCCGCCAGCAGGAGGAGCGTCCGCGCATCATCCAGGCGATCGCAGAGGCGCGTGCGCTCGGCGATCTGTCGGAGAACGCGGAGTACCACGCCGCCAAGGAAGCGCAGAGCCTCAACGAGGGCCGAATCCAGGAGCTGGAGAGCATCCTGTCCCGCGCCGACGTGATCGATCTCAGCAAGCTCAACGGCAAGACGGTGAAGTTCGGCGCCACCGTGACCCTCGTCGACGAGGACACGGAGGAGGAGAAGGTCTACCAGATCGTCGGGGAGCCCGAGGCCGACGTCCATTCCGGCCGGGTCTCCATCACCTCGCCCATCGCCCGCGCCCTCATCGGCAAGTCCGTCGGCGACAGCGTCGAGGTGGTGACTCCGGGCGGCGGAAAGTCGTACGAGATCATCAACGTCACCTTCGGCTGATCCGCCTTCCGGAGTTTTTCTGATGGCAGCGGTGTCGCGTCGTTACCTCCTCGGCCTGGCCGCGCTCGCCGGCACACTGGCGCTCGGCGCCTGTGTCACGCCGCAAACGTCACCGCTGCCGGCGGACGAGGCCGCGAACCTGCGCCTCTCTTCCATCTCGGTCGACGTCTCGGCGCTGGTCGCCCAGGGCCAGGGCCCCTTCGCCACGCTCGTCGGCGACCGGCTGTCGGATGCGCTCGCGAGCGCCTTCGCCGACCGGCTCGCCCCGCGCGACCGCACCGCTCCGCGCCTTGTGGTCCGCCTCAAGAGCCTCACCCTGTCGGCCTGGGCGGGTAGCAGCTCCATCCGCATCGGAGGGATAGACTACGCCGAGGGCGGCTCGGACAGCGACTATCTCGACGGCGAGGCGCTCATCGTCTCCCGCAGGGGCGACATCCAGGCGCGCTACCCGATCCTCTTCGCCCTGCCCTCCAGCTATTCCGGCCCCTGGTATCTCGCCGACAACGAGCAGCGGCGCGCGGCCACCATCGCCCAGCTCTACGCCGACTGGGTCAAGCGCCAGATCGTCGGGCGGTAGCCGGAGGAGATTCTCCGGGGCAGGGCGGCGGACAGCCGCCATCTGATGTCGGGCTCGGGAACGGGCGTTCCGCTAGCCCGCCCCCTACCCCTCGAGCACCGGGACGATAGGCTCGTCCTTGACGAGGTCGAGCGTCAGCGCCGTGCGCACGTTGCGCACGTTCGGCGTGGCCGTCAGCTCCAGCACGAACGACTGGAAGGCGCGCAGGTCCGGCGCCACGCACTTGAGGAGAAAATCCGTCTCGCCGGACAGGGTCCAGCATTCGCGTACCAGCGGCATCTGGCGGACGCGCGCGGCAAAGGCGTCAAGGTCGGCCTCGGCCTGGCTTGCGAGATTGACCATAGCGAAGCAGGTGACGTCGAAGCCGAGCAGCCGCTGATCGAGAATCGCCCGGTAGCCCCGGATAATGCCGGCCTCCTCGAGCGCCCGGACACGCCTGAGGCAGGGGGGCGCGGAGAGGCCGGCGCGCCGCGCCAGCTCCACGTTGGTGATACGGCCGTCTGCCTGGAGCTCCTTCAGGATCTTCCAGTCCGTCGCGTCGAGTTCCACGCGCAAGCGCGATTATCCTTCTCGCAGGTCCCGGACGATTGCGTCATGCGACGAGGCACGGGCACGGTGACTGCCTGATTTAGTATGATTCGGGCGACGAGTTCGCAAGAGAGTCCGACAATGTTGCACGCCGATAGCGCCTGGATCCTCACCGACGGCAAGGCGGGCGACGAGACTCAGTGCCTCGGCCTTGCGGCCGCCCTCGGTGTCGAGCCCGAGCTGCGCCGCGTGGCCCCGCGCGCCCCGTGGGTGTGGCTGATGCCNTGGGGGCCCATTGACCCGCGCGAGGCACCCGGCCGGCNGGCGAGCCCCATCGCGCCGCCCTTTCCCGATCTCCTCATCGCCTCGGGCCGCCGCGCCGTTCCCTATGTGCGCCAGGTCAAGCGCGCCTCCGGCGGGCGTACCTTCACCGTCATCCTGAAGGATCCCCGGACCGGCACCTCCGCCGCCGACTTCATCTGGGTCGGCGAGCACGACCGGCTGCGCGGCGAGAATGTGATGGCGACGCTGACCCCGCCACACCGGATCTCGGCCGCGCGCATCGCCGCCGCGCGGGCCGCCCCCCCTGCTGCCCTCGCCGCCCTGCCGCCGCCGCGCGCGGCGGTGCTCGTCGGCGGCGACAGCCGGCACCACACCTTCACCTCGGCGGATATCACCGGCTTCGTCGACCGCCTGAAGGCGCTGAGGGCAAGCGGCGTCTCGCTGATGATCACGGCCTCGCGTCGCACCCCCCCGGCGCTGCGCGCGGCGCTTGCCGAGCTTGCGCAGGAGGAGCGCGTGTATCTGTGGGACGGCAGCAGCGAGAATCCCTATGTCGCCATGCTGGCCCTCGCGGACGCAGTGGTCGTCACCGCTGATTCGACCAACATGGCCGGCGAGGCGGCCGTCACAGGCCGCCCGGTCCTCGTCTTCGAGCCGAGCGGCGGGCACCCGCGCCTCAAAGCGTTGCTTGAAGGTCTCAGGCACGCAGGAATTGTGCACGTCTTTCGGGGGAGACTTGAAGGAAGCGCATACCAACCCTTAGATTCGACACCGAGCATTGCAGAGGCTGTCGCCCGGGCTTACGAGGCCCACCGCAGGCGTTTCCTCTCCTCACCCCGCGACGCTTCTGTCGCAGACGCCTGAAAGGGCGAGCAGTCGATCGGTCCGCCATGACGCACACGCATGCTAAGGTCCTCATCCTGGGCTCCGGCCCGGCAGGCTACACCGCGGCCATCTATGCGGCCCGTGCCATGCTGGAGCCGGTTCTGGTCACCGGTCTTCAGCAGGGTGGCCAGCTCACCATCACGACGGAGGTCGAGAATTACCCGGGCTTCGCCGAAGCCATCCAGGGGCCCTGGCTGATGGAGCAGATGCGCCTGCAAGCCGAGCATGTCGGCACGCGCATCGTCAACGATTACATCGGCGCCGTCGACCTGTCGCAGCGGCCCTTCCGCCTGACCGGCGACAGCGGCGACACCTACAGCTGCGACGCGCTGATCATCGCCACGGGCGCCCAGGCGAAATGGCTCGGCCTGCCCTCCGAGCAAGCCTTCCAGGGCTTCGGCGTCTCGGCCTGCGCCACGTGCGACGGCTTCTTCTTCCGCGGCAAGCAGGTCATCGTCGTCGGCGGTGGCAACACGGCGGTGGAGGAGGCGCTCTACCTCGCCAACATCGCCGCCAAGGTCACGCTGATCCACCGACGGGACGAGCTGCGCGCCGAACGCATCCTTCAGGATCGCCTGTTCCGGCATCCCAGGGTCGAAATCATATGGGACACGACGCTCGAGGAAATCTGCGGCGAGGGAACGCCTCCCTCGGTGACGCACGTGCGCCTCAGGAACGTCAAGACCGGCGCCGTGAGCGAGCACCGGACGGACGGCGTCTTCATAGCCATCGGCCACAAGCCGGCGAGCGACCTCTTCGTCGGCCAGCTCGACCTCACGCCGAGTGGCTACATCCGGACGGAGCCTGGCACGACGCGCACCAACATCGAGGGTGTCTTCGCCGCCGGCGACGTCACCGACGAGATCTACCGGCAGGCGGTCACGGCAGCCGGCTTCGGTTGCATGGCCGCGCTCGATGCCGAGCGCTGGCTCGCCTCGCGCGAGGCCACGCGCGAGGCGGCCGAATAGTTAGCGGAGAATCGGCTGGCAGCAACCTGCGGGCGCTGCCAGCACAACAGGCAGGAAAGGCCAGCGGGGGCGGCCGTGGATTGGGACAAGATCAGGATTTTTTACACTGTCGCTGAGGCGGGCAGCTTCACGCGCGCCGGCGATGACCTCGGGCTGAGCCAGTCGGCAGTCAGCCGACAGGTCAGCGCGCTCGAGCGAGAGCTGAAAGCCCCGTTATTTCACCGCCACGCCCGCGGGCTCATACTGACCGAGCAGGGCGAGCTGCTCTTCCGCGCCGCGCGCGACATGACCATGCGACTCGATGCGACGCGCGCCCGTCTCGCCGAATCGCGCGAGCGCCCCTCAGGCACCCTGCGCGTGACGACGACGCTCGGCCTCGGCACCAACTGGCTGACGCCGCGGATCGGCGAGTTCCTGGACCATTACCCTGACGTGCGTGTGGAGCTCATCCTCTCCGACGAGGAACTCGACCTGTCCATGCGCCAGGCCGACGTCGCCATCCGCCTGCGCCAGCCGGTACAGGGCGACCTCATCCAGCGCCGCCTGTTCACGGTGCATTTCCACGTCTATGCATCCACCGAATATCTCAAGCGCTTCGGCCAGCCGGAGAAGCTGGTGGACCTGGACAACCACCGCATCCTGTCGTTTGGCGGCTCTATGCCGCACTACCTGCTGGCGGTGCATTGGCTGGCCACGGCGGGTCGCGATCCAAAGGATCCGCGCCCCTATCATCTCGTTGTCAACAATATCACGGCGCTGAAGAAGGCAGTCGAGCGCGGGGCGGGCATCGCTGTGCTGCCCGATTACATCGTCGAGCCCGGGCTTGGTCTGGTGCAGATCCTCACCGACGTCGAAATGCCCTCGCTGGAGAGCTATCTCGTCTATCCGGAAGAGATGAAAAACGTCGCGCGGGTGCAGGTCTTCCGCGACTTCCTGATCAGCAAGGCCCAGCGCTGGACCTACTGAGCCCTAGTGGACCTCTGATATACTCAAGCGTTTGAAGCAGAATTGTGACGCGCAGCCTGCCCAAACATGCGGCACCTGCATAGCAGACATGCCGCATGTTGCATTGCAAAAAGGCAGAAAAAGGCCGATATCGGTCGTGGCTGAAGGCGATGGGCTCCGCACCTCCTCCCGGCGTAGAGCCCATTTCGGCCGTTCCCCTCTGGAAGTGTTCCGACTTCGGTCGGACATGACTTCTAGGCCGGGTTCCTTGAGGAACCCGGCCTTTTTTTCGCCGCGCCCTGCCCGATGGCGGGCAGACATCTCTCAGGCGCAGGCCCGGGGCCGACCTGGCTAAATGAACAGCGGTTCCCCCTCGAGGCCGCTGTAAAGGTGGGCAACGAACTCGCCATAGCCGTTGTAGATCTGCGTGGGGAACATCTCGCCCGTGCCGATCATCTCCTCCGCCGCCTGGCTCCAGCGCGGATGCGGCACCGCCGGGTTCACATTCGCCCAGAAACCGTATTCGGAGGGTTGCAGCGCCTGCCAGAAGCTCGTCGGCCGGGTTTCGGAGAAGGAGATGCGGTTGATCGACTTGATGGACTTGAAGCCGTATTTCCACGGCACCGCCAGCCTCAAGGGCGCGCCCATGACCTTCGGCAACGGCTTGCCGTAGGCGCCGGTGACGAGAAAGGCGAGCTCATTCGTCGCCTCGGCCATGGTCAGTCCCTCGGTATAGGGCCACGGATACCACGTCTGCCGCTGGCCCGGGGCGACCTTCGGGTTGTGGAAGCTCTGCATCACGACATATTTCGCCGAACCAAGCGGCCGCGCGCGCTCGACGAGGGCGGAAAGCGCGAACCCCGTCCACGGCACAGCCATGGCCCAGGCCTCGACGCAGCGGTGCCGATAGAGCCGCTCCTCCAGCGGCATGGTCCGCAGGAGCTCCTCGACGCCGATCTCGAAGGGCCGCTCGACGAGCCCGTCGACCCTGATGGTCCACGGATCGGTCGCCAGCGCCGCGGCCCCGGCTGCCACGCGCTTGTGGGATCCGAACTCNTAGAAATTGTTGTAGGCGGTGCTGATCTCCTCCGGCGTCACGCCCCGGTCGAGCACGAACCGCTCGTTGCGCGNCGCCGGATACGGCCCGGCGGGCGCATCCTGTGCCCGCGCGGGGCGGANGGCNCCCTCGATAGCGAGNCCTGCGACGCCTGCCAGGAAGGCGCGACGGTCGAAGAAGACGGCTTCGGGTGTCGCTGCGGCTTCCGGCAGGAGCCAGCCGGGTGGTGTCCTGATCAGCATGGGTGCGCTCCCGTGGCAGGTCCGCCCGCCCTGCAAAGGGGTAGAACCGCCCGCGGCCGGCGACAACTCACGCCTTCGGGAGCGACCTTCAGGCGGCGCCGTCCTGCCCGGCCCCTTCCCGCAGCGCCCGGCGCAGCACCTTGCCCACATTGGTCTTGGGCAGCGTGTCCCGGAACACGATGCGCCGCGGCACCTTGTAGGACGTGAGGTTCTCGCGCGCGAAGGCGCGCAGCTCGTCCTCCGTCAGGCTCGGGTCCCGCTTCACGACATAGGCCACCACCGCCTCACCCGAATGCTCGTCCGGCTGCCCGACAACCGCCACCTCGAGCACCTTCGGATGGCGGACCAGCACGTCCTCGACTTCGTTGGGATAGACGTTGAAGCCGGAGACGAGCACCATGTCCTTCATGCGGTCGACAATGCGGAAGGCACCCTCCTCCGTCTCCACGGCGAGGTCGCCGGTGCGGAAATAACCGTCCGCCGTCATCG
>Ga0065720_1019723_pt1 | contig 20867 bp, 20 predicted proteins | sample Thericmetagenome_FD_59107 | JGI IMG/M metagenome (GOLD analysis project Ga0065720, IMG submission 59107) | Thermophilic microbial communities from the Joint Bioenergy Institute, California, USA of rice/straw/compost enrichment - eDNA_2 v2... | ecosystem: Engineered > Solid waste > Grass >...
CCCCCCCTCCCTCCCTCCCCTTCCTCCATGGAACGCTAGAGCCTGGATTGGGGGGTCGCCGGGGAATGGCGATGCCCGCGGATGCCCGCTGCCCGCTGCGAGTACCAAGGGCCCTGCGCATGGAGACGTCTTGGCATCTTGGATCAACGGTCCCTGCGGTGGCCTTTTCGACTTCTCTGCGACCACCACAAGAACCATCCATCAACAGGAATGGGCTCCCGTCCAACCTGCGTCTTGTGCAAACCCAACTGTAAACTGTTTGGAGAGCGGCTGCATCATGTCACGCCCAAGCAGTGTTCAGCGGTGTGGCTGTGATCTTGTGGTTCCAACGATGTCGCCAGCTCATCCACTATTACCATCAGCTCACGCTCACTGCACTGACCATCCGGATGGATGTCTCGAGAGGATCGACGCTAAGGCCATGGATCTGGGTCTCGCTAAGAGATGACCTGACTCTTTGATATACATTGTACATTATCAACATGCAAACCGCATCATTCTACACATTGGCTGAACAATGGCCAGCGTAGTTGCTCTGCCTAGCTGCACCACATACCTTGATGTTGAACTGTCATCAGAGCCAAGACGGCACAAACAGTAAACGGCATCCTCCTCCCCTCCTCCTCAGACCATCCCCCAAAAACGGCACCATCATAAACGGAATCACGGATGACATGAGACCCCGGCCGTTGCATCCACATCAGGACAAACACCGCCGCCGAGCTTCCTTTGAACCATGTAGTGGCCTGTCTGGATAGAGTCTAACAGCTGTTCCAGAACGCCGGTTCATGCACCGTTAGAAAGGCTCGGTTTTAGTCGCTGCATGGTATTTTCTATCAATCAGCGAGCTTTATTGCAAGTGGATCATCTGATTTAGTGATGCCGTTGGCCTTGCTAGGGTACCGTACGCGAAGCTCTTTCTTCTTAATCCCTCTTTGGCCGTTTGGCTGTCAACGTTAACATCAGCCGTTTTTTTTTTCAACCCTCCACCCACCAGCAGCTACATCTGGATGTATTGTGGATGGAAGAAACAGGAAACACGGAGATCGGAGCCGATGACTTCCCCGCTTCCACAACTCCCTACCCCCCCTCCCCCTTCCTCCTCTTCCTTCCGAACTAATTCACCCGAAACTCGGAAGCACAGATCAACTTTGCGTATTGACTAGGTCATGGAATCTCTCCAAACTGCTGCACTTCTTCCGATCGGTTAAAACCCCTTTTGCGGTCTTGTCTAACAGCTCGCTTGTTGCCCTTACAGCTCAAAAAAGCCAGTAACTGTCTGATTACAGACAGATTGACAGAAACAAACTTGCGGAGTTGCGTGCTTTGATTCCACACCGCCCTGGAGTCTGGATTCCACATTCTCTTCCCTGGTTGGGAAGGTAGGTAGGTTTCAAAACTCAGGTCCACTGTTATCTTAGACTATGGAAGATCAAGTCTCAGGGGCTTATTGACTTGCACAAAAACTGTTTTGTACGTTGTAGTGCAGAAACACAGGGGACAGTTCAAGACAGAACTCAGCAGCAGCGATCAATGGTGACTTTATTGCATAGGAATCAGTATTTTTTTTTATATTTATTTTAGTTTGTGCTGTTGCTGCACTGGTAGGATCCATTATAATCCCAAAAGTCTCCTAACCCCCATACAAGTCACCTTTGTAAGAAACATCACATACACCTGTCAACACTAGGTATCTTCCTCGGCGTGAAACATGACAACACTGCTGCCTTCACAAGCTGACCATTCCCCCTGGGAAATCCAGCTTTTGCAGGACGAGACACTATGGACTCAAGAACCTGGCCAGCGGTGTGCTAAAATGAGCCACCTCAAGACACCGCTCAAAAACTGCCTCTCACTTTAGAGAGGCTGAAATAAGCAAGACCCAACTCATACTTCACAGCAAACAAGGAACAAGGGAACAAGGCACAACTCAACTCAAACCATGCAAAAATTCCGTTCCTTATATTCCAGCTACCAAACCCACGAGACCCTAGATGACACAGCTATATGATGACAGATGATAACTAGAGACACACACACAAAGAAAAGCACAAATCAGGGGGAAAAATCCAACAAATGAAACAAAAAAAGATTTTTTGTTCCAAAAGGTGTTGTTTCCAGTAGAAGTTATGTTAATGCAAACAACCCTGAGACATCAAAAATCTAAAAATTCACACATTGTTGCATTGATTAGAAAGGGTATTACCACAAGACAGACAAGAACACATACTCTCCAGAACTAGACCTCCTGGGTCTGAAAGTTAGAGAGTTGGTTGTTTGTCCGCCAGCCCCATTTCCATCCGAAGTTCTCGTTATCATCCCCTCCTGTGTCCAGCAGCAGTAGTGGCGGCCAGCTAGCGAATCGAGTCAGGCTCACCCAGCCCAGCCTTTAATCCGATGATGATTCCGTCCTATCTCTCAAGAACAAAGATATCCAAAAAAAAGTCAGTCGGGCACTCCAAAATTGAGCGCATAGCCAGGTGAATAGGCAGATACGCAAATCGCGGGCTGGATCGGATGAAGGGGCAAGAATCGTCTCAGGGTTGTTTGTTGGGTTGCTAACGGTTGTCGATATCGGCTGTTGTGTCTTTACCAGACGATACGATACGGGGTATGTAGATAGGGAGTAGGTAGTAACAGATCCGGGGTGATAATGATAGATCGGAGATGGGTTGGTTTAGGCTAGTCAGGCAAGATGCAGGGTAAGATCGTGCTAACATCTTCCAACATTTTCACTACTTTCCTCCTCTTCATCCGGCCCCATTAACGACAAGCACGACCCAGGGTTAGGAGAAATAGCGGCCAGCTTAGCCACAAACCATCCCCATGGTATATACAGCGAAAAGAACCCTCTAATAACGCCGGCAGAAGAAAGACTCGAGCCAAGAGAAACCCAGAGACAGGAAACAAGGAAAAACCACTCTTCTCGATGGGTATACTGAACGTCATGAAAACCAACCATCTATGGGCACTTTTGTCTAGGAGCAAACTCAAAGACATTTCACCAAGCCGAAAAGATAAGCGGGAGAGGCGAAAGGAAAGCCGGATGAGAGTATTAATTGCCCTCTCATGACTGGGCCGGAACGCTTTCTGGTGGCGACAGAGACGCCGGGTCGTTCTCAAAGCGCTTCAGGTCCATGAACTGGTTCAGTTCCATGTCGGCTTGGTTCGGCTCCATGAACGGCGAGTGTGGGTGCATCGGCAGGGTCATGGTCTGCTGCTTGCCGGCAGGGTAAAGATCGTTTAGGGTCGAGCCGTCGTCCGAGATGGCAGAGCCCTCGCAGATCGTGGGCATGGTCATCGGCGGAGATTCGCCTACAATCGCAGGATCAGAGTGGTTAAATGACAGCGGCGAGATCGACGGTGGCGGGACACCAATGTTCGACGGGCTGACCATCGGCGAGAAGGTGGGCGCAGTGGCGCTGTAAGGAGTGAAACTGGCAGCAGGAATGGCGGGGGTGTCTTGCGGCTGGGTCGCGAAAAAGCCCGGGCTCGGGAAATCCGACGGCGTCGGGGCGGTTGTCGCAGAGAGCGGGTAGTTGCGCATGTCGAGGCCAAAGCCAGCGCGGGTATCGATCCGCAGGTTTGGGTTGAGCGGGCCCAGAAGGTTTGGTTGTTGCGGAATCGGGCTGAAGATGTGTGGGCTCTGAACCGCGCTCTGGTTGTCGGGCTGGGTAATGTGGAAGCTTGGAGGGTTCTGCAACAACTGCATAGTCTGAAGGTCAATAGGCCCAGGGACGGAGCGGCTGCGCTGCCTCTTGTGGCCAGGCCCGCGCATCGTCATGGTGTGCTGGGGAGCAATGCCCCACTGTTGCTCTTGGAACATGCCAATATGGGGCTGCGCAAAGTTAGGCTGAGAGGCCGGTCGGAGAGCAGGCGATACCGGGGCAGACATCGACAGCGGCGGCTGCATCTGGTCGAAGAGAGGAGCCGGCGGCGGGGGAGGCGGAGGAGGAACCGGGATGTTATGGCGGTTAATGAAAGCATCAAGGCTGACCAACTTGGCCAGCTGGGTGCTCAGCACCTTGGCGTTACCACCAAGCTGGTGCGTCAAGACCCGAGAAGCCTGGAAGTTCTCGGTGAAGTCGGTAACCTGAACGAAGGTCGACGTCGTGGACGAGTCCATGAAAAAGAGTGGGGGCTGAAGGAGCTCGATGGTGATGCCACCGTGCTCACCCTCGGCCTGGTTCAGGTAGATATTCTTGATAAAGGAAAAGGGGTACTCAATCTTGTACCCAGCCTGATCGTTGTTGATGTAGTATGTCATGGTGCACTTGTCAGGCGAGTAGAAGACGATCAAGTCCATGGCATTCTGGCCAACGCGCACCCAAGTGCCAATGGTCAGGGACCGACAGTTCAAGTGGTGAATCAAAACCTTGCCCTGGCCGGAACCCTCGCCATGCCCGTAGCCAAGATACCCAGGGCGCCCTAGAAAGCCCGGGATACTCTTGCCGTGCTCCATGGCCTGCATGGCGAGATACTGGCGCATAGACTCCGGGATGGAGTCCATGTCCTCGCCGTTCTCGAGACTCTTCTTCGCCAACATCTTGATCTTGGCGCGGCTGTCCAGAGGGTTAGTGTGAGGCCATCGATCTCCACAGTGGTTGAGACTTACCGGTTCTGGAACCAGATCTGAACAGACCTCTCGGTCATGTTGATCTCCTCTGCTATCCTCTCACGTACCTGGGCCGTCGGGGTCGGGTTCTTGTTGAACTCGCTCTCTAGGGTAGCCAGTTGGTCCGGGGTAGCGCGCTGCCGCTTGTTGTTCTTTTGCTGCTGGGTCAGAGTACTCTTGCGGGTCTTTTGCCGGCCATTGGTAGTCGTGCCGTTGGTCGAGGGCTTGGTAACCTTGTTTGGCGAGATGGGCTTTGTCGCTGGCTCAGGGGACTTGTTGGAGGGAGACTTGCTGGGAGAAGGGGTAGCCGCCAGAGACGGCGCACCGGGGGTAAGAGCATCCTCCGGCTTGAACTCTTGCTTCACCTCCTGCTTGGTCTCCTCGTGTATCGTCTCCAGTTTGACCTCGGCTTTGACCGCGTCGGTCGCCATTTTGACTTATGTTTTGGTCTCCGCCCTCAATACCTCTATCAAAAAGGCAGTGTGCCTACGCGCAGGAAAGCTATGGGGATGGATTGCGCCAGACAATCAATCGTCTCACGGATAATCGCGCTGATGGGACGCTTGGTCTGTGCCACGTCAAGCGTCGAGGATGTCAAGGAGTGACGGGTTATCGCGCTTAACGTATGAGAAGGAGCGTAGCAATGTTGGAATCGCGTGTAGTAGTAGTAGTAGTAGTAGTAGTAGTAGTAGTAGTAGTAGTAGTAAGGAGCGTCGTCCTGAACCAAGGCGTTGGAACAGGAGGTTGTGTGATCGAGTATCTCTTGTGTGTGTGGTGCGTGTGTGTGTGTGTGTGTGTGTGAGTAGGCGTGTGCAAGTCCGTCGAAGTGACACAAGTAAAAAAAAAAAAATGAGGAAAGGAAAAATAAGACAAATCGGGAACCCGGAAGGAGTGAACGGGATTCCACTAAATTGAGTTTCGAATCTCGAAATCAGTTTTCAAGGGAGTGACTCTGGTGAGAAAAGCGAAAGGCAGAAGTGGAGAGAAGGAAGGGGGGACAGGATGGGTAGTCGACGAACAAGCGTTGTTTGCTTGATGAGACGATCTGAGGTTGTGTACGAAAAAAGAGAGACTGGGGGGAGGAGCGAAGACAGCGGGGACGGGGCTTGAAGAGAGCGAGAAAAACCAAGGCGTGGAAGGATGGAACGCTACGGGCCACAGCGGGCCAGGAAGGGCGGCTCTCTGTCACTGGTCCCGCACTGTGAGCCGGCCTGGGCAAGTCTCTGCTGTCCAGCGGCTTTGGCTGCTTGGCAGAGACCGGGCAACGGTGGGACTGGGGCGAGCGGCAGCCAATCGCAGCATACGCTCTGCAGCAGGACAGTGCAAACCTTACGGTGAGACAGACAAGGGTCGTATCAGGGGTACGTACCCTTCAAGCAAGGATCCGAGAATTCCCAGGGTCCCTCTTCCATTCCTCCATCGTACGAAGAGGGCGGATCGCTGTCCAGACAACATCAAACTCGATTGTCTGGGGGTTTTCCAGCAACAGCGATGCGCGATCTCAAGAGACATCATCAGGCGCCGTCAGATGACGTCTGGAACAGACTACGATATTTACGATCTGGGCAGACGCCATGATGGAGGCACCAGCGAAGATCTTTGCGAACTGTGTCCTCTGTGTCACCCGCTGCTCAACGCTGTGCGACGCGGATAAGGGTCGACAGAAACGCTGAGCACAAGGACAGGGCTGGGGATGCATCTGTTTTCTGGGAACCCGATCGGTGATCGCGGGTTTACATCCTAGGATGGCCATACCGATGACGCACTGCAACGAATGGAGCAACGAGTGTCAAACAGCGAGAAGGCTGACTTAGACTTGACTCTTGACCGGCGACGACCCTCTTCGGAACATTGACCGAGGGCTCCCACGTGGTGATGAGGTGTTCACCTTATTAGACTGAGTGGTTCAGAAGTTGAGTTTCTCCTCCTAGGCGCGCTAAACCGTCATCGGCGCGGCGGTTCGCGAGACGACTGACCGGTATGTCCCGTTTGAGCATGCCGGGCCGCATCGGGGCAGTGGCTCAGTCGCCAAGAGATATTGCGGACGACTGGTCGCGATCCTGACTGCCGTGTTGCCTCTCCTCCCGGGCTGTGAATCCCCAGATTCCCATAATTGAAAAACAGCGCTTTGGCAGCTTGCTTGATGCGCAAAAAGAGCTCACATCACGGGAACAACCCGCGATCCGTAACAGGGCTCGGGACAGACTGTGGACCATGATTCGGGCGTAACCCGCTCTTGGGAATGAAGCCACACAGTGGCGAGGAAACAAGGTGGGTAGTCAGACGACAAGAGGCGTCTGTTTGCGAATGCAACAGCTTGATCGCAACCAGCAACCAAACTCTCGGGATATGGGGCTCCAGATGTTGAGGGTAGCTGCCTCGCTTAGGCTTTCACCTGGCCTGATAGGACAGACGTGGGCATTGATATGTCCCTGGCAGGACATGCTGCCAGAGACCAAAGACCTTTCACTGGTCCTTATGACATCTCCAAGTACACATATTCTACACTAGAAATCACTACACATGTGTATAAAACATATCCTCAAGCTCTGGATAGGAGAGCGGAATAGGGGGAGCCCACCCAAAATCTTGTGGCACATGGTACACACAGTGCAGTTGCTGACCGTTTGTCGCGCGCCTCGACCACACAGTGTCCATCTCCTCTGGGCACCATCGTTCGCGGTTCGCGAATCGCTCAACCCCCTGGAGACGGACGGGACGACAGCGGAACTTCAACGCCGACGACTTACATATCACGTGGAACTCCGTACCATGTCCACCTTCATGGTGTATAATTACATAAGACCCCTCTTGAGATTTGCATCTCTCTCCAGCGTTCGCTGCCCTCGGCCTTTGCGATAGACTTCGTCGAATAAAAGCTCGGAAACAGCACTCGCTGCACTTGCGTGTGCCCTTGCAAACATAGTTGCCCCGGGCATCGCGCGGCTGCTGTGGACCGACAACAGCTGCTGTGGGCTGTTCTTGCGTCTGCGCTGCTGCGAGCTGCAGCCAGGAGTTGATTCCATCCATCCATCGACGAGGATTTCGCGGAGCGTGCGCGCAAACTGTGTTATGTGTGCGGCTCGCCGTGTTCCTGCGTCAGTCCATGTGTTCTCTAACCGCCTTGCGTCTGTTGTGCTCCCCGGGAGCCACCTCATCGAGGACGTCGCTCCAACGACGGAGCCCTGTTCTTCTGCAGAAAGCCGACAACAAGGCGGCTCGCAGCAACCTGTTGTGCTCTCTGGGTTTCGGACGCACTGGCACCATCGCCTTTGTGTTTGGTCGCATCTCCCCAGGCAACTTTTTTCGAGAGTCAAACAAAGCCCAATGCGCCCAGCAGTTCAGTGGGGTGATAGTCCGTTTCCTCGGCGCAAGTCCGATCAATCCAAGACCCGAAGAGGAATGGTCTTTCACAGTGCCAACAACACTGTTGTACCCTTCCACTGGTGTAGTGGAGGCAGCTGCCCACCAGAAACGTCTTGGGCGCCAGAGACGGCTGCCTTCTTCGACGTCAAACACGGGCCAGCCTGGAGGGCAACCAGAGTTGCGCCTGGACCCACTTTACCCCTGAGTGCTCTGCTGTGGGGCCTCCCACCTAACAGTCTGAGGCTTACAATCGATATGGACCAATCGCGGCCCATACGTCGGCCAGGGACCTTCCTCTTCAACGCACACACCACGACGACTGGAAGGAGTGGCCCGGCTGGCCGCTGCCGTGCTGCTGCGAGTTCTCGCTCTTTCTTGCCTGCACCCTCCTCCCTCATCGTTCCTCCACCCTCCCTCCCGCATGTGGCTCCGTCACCCACGGCTCCAATCGCGCGCTTTCCATACCCATCCACTGTTGTTTGCATACGAGCAGTAAATACCCCACTATCTGACCAAGCCCTTCCCCCACTACTGTTTGAGCACAACTCTGCTGCCGCGCATATGCGCATTGCTAAAAAAAAACCACATGTTCTTTTACACAACGCAAGATTTTCCGGAAAAAGATTCAAAGAAAAGTTAAGTGCCAGCTAGTTTAAACTTATTCAACTTTTTTTTTTGGTATTGCGCATTGTCTTCGTTAAGAAACGATATTTACTAGCAGTTTGCAAGACTCGGACGAAGAAGTCTAGGTCAAGTGTCAAGACGTAGTTCTTGGCTTTTCTTGGCAGAGCTATTCGTTTCGAGGATTGGCCAAGATTAAGGTAATCGCGCAACTAAAAGTACCTCGAAAAGTGGGGGAAGGCTTGGTTCGATAGTGGGGAACTACCATCGTTTGCAAACGGCAGTATCCCACATGTGGACGAGGAGAGGAACGTGACGTTGATCTCATATTTTCCAGGCGTGTGTGGGCTGCGTGTGTGCAGACAGCTTCCTGCACTGCAACGCCACGGCAGCTCGCCCGTAGCTGGGTCAAGAAGATCCCAGGGCTTTTCTTTCTTGGCACCGTCAGGAACAGAGCCGGTGAGAGATCATGTCAGCCAGATCAGAGGAAAAAAAAAAAAGTTTCCATCACACTCAATTCTCTTGGCCCCCATCTTCCATGAGTCCCCTATCCCGTTCCCCCGCGAAGGATGACAACCCCGCGGAGGACAAAAGCAGGGCAAAGCCATGAGGTAGGTGAGATTGATTCGCCGATCTAATGCTGTAGGAGGAAGAAAAAAAATCCAAGACAGACAACCCTCTCTCTAAAAGGAATTGACAAACAAGGTCGTCCCCTTTCACCACGCGTTTCAAATCCGGGTTTTACAAAGACAGACACTCAAACCTGGTGGGGTTTGTTTTTTGCTCACTCATCAGTAAGGGTGAAGCAGTGACACCGAGTGCCGAGCTGGCTCCAGTAAGAACGTCTCATCATGCTGGCAAGGTTAGAGCACACTGTCCTAGCCCACTGGAACGCCCGCGTTGCGATGGTGAAAATCGTGAACTTTCCGGCTGTGATTTCTCTTGGGGTCTGCTGTACTGCCTGCGCAGTAGAAACGACAACCGATGCTTGTTGTTATCGTCGCCATCGTCGGCAGACAACGTTCATTGGTGGATATTTTTCACATTTCGACCCCCTTTGCTCAGACAGACCGCCTGCGAGCGTGTGTTTCACGCGCGACTCTCCCAGATCCCCCACACTGCAAAACAGGACCGATCCAGGCTCGGTCTGAGAGAGGGTTGGCGTTGGCTACCAAGTTGCAGATCTGTGGATTGCGCGGTATCGATCGTTGGTTCGCTGCCGCAAGGCTCCTGGCTGGCTTCACCTCTTTGGACGATCGTGCATCATGGTAGTTCATGCGCTGAAAATCCGCAACGTGCTACACGAGTGGCCTGATTGGCTGGCGCTGGCCCAGCTGTTCATGCAGCTCTCCAGGAGCGCAGAGCGCAGCAACACGACGACGCCGCATCAGCGAAAACGCCTGCGGTCGAGCGGATTCTTTCTGGAAGAGCTCCAGAAGAACGAACAGGGACAGGCCCGGTTCTGTTGTGGTTGAAACAATCGGAGCCCGTTGGTCAACAATGGAATGCCATTGAGCGCAACAAAAGCTTGTTGTGCTTGTACACATGACCCCTTGACGTGGAAGAAGGGCAGCTTCGTTATAGAGGAAGCGTTGTTAACTTTGAAATCGCCGATCCTACCCCCCGTACGAAACGCATGCAAGTGGCTTGCTGAACTTAGCCGGCGCCAATCCGCTGACCAAGGTTAGGCTAGCCCTAGATCTCTCACTGGGGCCGGCACGCCCTCCTCCAGATGGTGCATCCAGTCAGCTCTGTCGAGGAAAACACCTAACAGCTATCATTGGTTTGCGGTGCCGACCTGCATACCCGCTGCTGCGTCCACGCATGACGGCGTCGGCCGTCTGCTCCGCTGCTCTCAGGGGCAGACACTGCAGACACTGCAGACAGACAGATTGCTCATCAACCCGGTTTGTGCCGGGCGGGAGCCGCAGCGACGACGATGCTCTCGGCTTTTGCGGGAATCGGTTGTTCTCGATTCTTTTTTTTTTTTTCCCTGGATGTTTAAGGAAGGAAACCAAACGCCGATAGAACCTGGTACGGATTACGTAGGTATTTCGTGGTTCATCCGATGTTTTTTTTGATTCCTGCGAATCGACACCTTGCCTTTCGTTCATTAATTCTTCTCGAACTTTTCTATCTATCCCAAAGCATCCAACCAACGACCATTGAGCTTCTTGATCTGTTGTGGCATACCCCTGTCGATCGATCAACCGATAAAAGAGTCGATTGCCCTACCCCGGATCTGAGTTTCGATTTATGAAAGAGGGAACTTTGTAAGTCACAACGTGGCCACGTCATGGATTCATGGAGCTTTCTCTGTTCCTCACTACTGCAGGTGCCCGCTTGGCCTTGGCTGGCTGCCGCATCAATGCTGAAACCAGACCAACAACCGTTGCTGCGTTGCAACGGTTTCTTTCTCAGGCACAACGCAACGGTCAATCTGCCTGTTTCTGCTTCCACTCAAAGTGCAAACATTTTGGCATTGAGAAGTTCTCCACTCGCCGGCATGGCTCGATGATACCTTGCTGTCTCAGATCTGGCTGTTTCCCGACTTTTCTTGGTGTTGGGGTTCTTGCAAGCCCTGGGGTCAGATGCCGGTGAGAGTGAGTTAGGTTTCATTGTCTGAAACGGTATCTACGTCTGCTTGACATGATGCTAGTGATCCATGGTCAGCTGTCTGGCGCATAGGCATCTTGGCTGACTTGCAGACAATGCCGTCACCACCTGCTCGTCCAGTTTGTCTGTCGACCTGGTATACTCAACAGAGAGCGGCTGCGCCGAGTGAGTTCATTGCTAAAGACGGAACAGCACTGCTGATGATGAATTAAACATCTTTCCCTTCCTATTCGCGCGCACCTCTCCCCAAGCGCCTACCTGCACGGCAGGTCGATCTCCCCTCCCAGTGTAACCACGCGCGGAGCGCATTATCAACTAACCCAGCATACGGAACCCTAAATTTGGCCGCCTTTCCTTTTCTTTTCTTTCACTTCCCGTCCTTCCTCCACGCCATCGTCGGTAAGTTAGCCGAGATCGACGACTGGCAGTGTCTCCGAGGTACACTATGGGCTAAGCTGTCTTGCTGCTTGTCTTGTTCCTGGAGAGGAGTTGGTACACGACAGGGTGGACAATTTTGCCAGACGATCCCGCCAGGGGTTGCGTTTGAGATGCTCAAAGTAGAAAGCAGAAGGCGGGGTTGGTGGGGGATTTGGGGGCCGTATAAAAAAAAAAAGGATGGGAAAGCTATTGGTCTGGTTTTGAGGAGAGACTGCGTGACTGGTTGATAGGCTTCATTGGGTGATGCTTGCGGAAATGGAGAGAGAAGGCTGCCCTTGAGATGTCGGGAAAACACAAAGCTCATGTTGGCTTGGAGTGGGTAGTAAAGTAAGAGAGCATTACTTAGGGAGCAATAACTCAATGACGAGACTCCCATCGTAGAAACGCTCGGAGCCAGCATATCAGCCCATATCTTGCTATTCTCCTGTCTTCCAACCCAGAACCATACCATAGAAACTACCACTCAACCCGATCCCTCTGCAAGAAACACGTCAACTACTACACTAGATGTTTCACATTCCACCTAACTACGCCAATTCCCTCATGACCTCCCCGACAGCCTTCTTAGCCATCCTCTTCCTCTGCTCCTCCGGCATCCCAGCCGTGGCATCCCTCACAGCCTGCAGTTTTCTCATCATCCTCTCCAGCTTCTCAACATCCTCCTCGCCAAGTTCCCCTCCTTCTTCCTCCTCCTCGTCGTCATGCTTGCCACCCCCTCCCCCCAAGATTGCCTTCTTCAACTCGTCCAAGTCACCCTTGTCAAAACTGAAGTCCATGTTTTCTGGGTCGAAGTCAAACTCCCCATCGCTCCCTTCACCTTCCTGTCCCTCCCCTTCCAGGTTGGCATCCCCCCCCTCCCCTCCTTGAAGGCCGCCGCCGCCGCCGCCCCCAGACCAGTCATTGCTCCCCAACGCTTCCAACACCCTTTCCAAGCCCACCCTCTCCCCGAATTTATTCCTTTTCTTCTCCCCCTCTTTGTCCTTCTTATCCTTAAGTGCTGATACCGGAATATGAACGAACTCCATCCCGTTTTCCGCACATAGGTCCTCCCATCCGTTTAAGACGTCTTCACCATCGTCATCATCAAGTTGAGAACCAGCGCTGGCTGGGCCGACAACGCTGATGCCTATGGCGAGGGTCACGCCGTCCCATTCCCAGCCTCCTAGGCCCTGGTGGATTAGGCGGCCGATTTGGGTGATGAGGTCGCGTGTTAGCGAGGGGGAGGGGATAAGGGGAGAGATCGGATCTGGTAATGCGAGTATCGTGGACGGCTGTGTCGAGGTTGTTGGTTCAGAATCTGAAGATGAGGGCGGAGGTTGAGACGGTTGAGGAACCGCCGCTGCTGCTGGGAGTGAGGACAAAGTAGGTGTTACTGAGGGAGGGGGAATGACAAAGACGAGGATTAACCCCCCAAGCACGGCAAGCACTTCTTTGGCTTCTTCGGAGAGGAAGGTGGAGGCCCATTCTGAGGCTGGGGATGGCGTTGATGAGGATGATGACGCTGCATTATCTGTTGAAGAAGAGGAAGGGATCAAGTCGATCCATATCGGTACTGAGGCGGTGTAGTACGGTGTTGAGAGGGTGATGTGGTGGGTTGTGCCCGCCAGGGAGGACGAGTCCTGGTCTGGGCTGAGAGATGGTGAAGGGGCGGTTCCGGTGAGGGCTGTGAAGGTATGTGGTTAGCAAACATAAACTTTGTTTACTGAGGACGATGCAAAGGCCAAGTGTGATTATAGGTGGGATGATTGGGATGTGCCGATGTGAGTGAGGGGAGAGTGAAGCTTGAAGATACCCTTGATCACATCGCTGAGATGGTTGGCCGAATCGGCCAGAGAAACGGCGAGAATGCGCCGGGGATTAGTGATCTTTTTTTGTTCTCGGGGCGGCATCTTTGTATCTTCTAGAAAGCGTGGTGTAAGTCGGTGGAACGTTGGTGAGTTTCAGTCGCTCGAAGCTGACGATGAATGAGAGTGGAGGCGGGGCAATGTGGGGAGCATTGCCGAGACCCGCAGTACGAAAGAAATCGGTCATCTCGAGTCCTCTAACAAGTCGGCTGATTCAAGAGTCGAATAAAACAAAAGAGAACTTACGATGATTTATCATTAAATAATTAAGAAAATGAAGTATATGTAGAACACTTTTTCCCCCCAAGACTCTCTGGAAAGAATGGCTCAACTTGCTGGAGTTTCCTAAACTCTTCTGATAATGGTGTCCAGAGATGATGCGACTTCCAAAGTGTGCCGACTAGATATCTCGACTTACACTGAGATAAACAAGTGGCTTTTCACCGACTTTCCACAAAATGTCTTTAATGTCTAAGTAGATCCATGTTGTTTATATTCTCCATGTACAAAAATATATCTTCTGTATCTCCTCTAACTGTAATGTCATCCTTTCTCCTCAGACCAGAACTCCCACACAACAGCATCGCATACACTTACACCTAACAGCGAGATAAAGCAAACATGATCGTCGAACTGTGACCTCTCTGTCAAGGCGAAGTCAGAGGTGGCTATTGCCATAGCTGATGCTGTCAACATCGACAACAACCTGCCCTCCCTTCCTCGAACTCCTTTGCTTATGCCCTCCCCTATCCAGAGACCTAGCCCCAGTCCCAGCCTGCGGACTCAAACTACTATGTTAAACTCGGGAACGAACCGAAGCTCACACAAGATGATCTTGTCATTCCCCTCAATGTTTATGATCTCAACCAGACCAATGACCCCAAACCCACTCCCACCGAAAATGATAATATCACCCTTCCCCAATTCCCCCCAGTCATCCGACCCTAGCTCCCGTTCTCCCCTCAGTCTCAGTCAAGTAAAACTGTGGTCACCGGTTGGCTTGGGCAACTGCTTGTACTACTGACTGGGGAGTTCTTACGTTCCCCTTCCTGCTGCGAGGAATTCATCTACCTTATATACTCAGAATCCTTTTTCGTCTCCTTTATCGAGGGCCTTTCAGTCCTTCATCAGTGATTGTCAGTGTTGGTGATTCTTAGCTCTGACAACCGGTTGTCAGAAACCCGTTGTTTCCTGTTGGCTGTTTCAAACCTTGCGTGAACCACGTATCTATTAGTCCTTTTTGTCTGATCCCACTTTTCTCGCTTAGTGCTCCCTGTTGTTCGTGACAAGAAATCAATAGAAACGTTAAAAAGTTACTTAAATAGTAAGAAAAGTCGATCAAAGAAGTCTGTTAAAAGAGGCCGGTTGAATAAAAAGATAAGTCAGTTAAGAAATAGAAAAAAAGTATCAGCTAAATAGAAAGGATCTGAGGCGGGTATAAGATAAGAAAACTGGTCGAAGCAAGCTTAGAAGCGAGGCAAGGTCGCTTTACCCAAGCCAATCAATTTGATAGAAAACATGACGAGTGCTCAACAACAGTCGAGAGGAGTGGTCTTTACCTCACCGTTAAGTGCTGGACACATACTCTTCATATACATAGCAAAAACGCATCTTCACTCATAACAATATACAAAAGATATCTCTCGAACTACGACATGACTTTTTGTGTGAAGAGCCAATTCTATTATCTATCCCGCGCTGTTGTGATGCCGCTGTCTATCTACAACTCTCATCAAAAGTATAAAGTCCAAGAGGTCGCCCGATGTCGAATCCTAATCCAAAATCCAGAAAACCAAATTATATACCAGAGAGGGGTATCACGTAATAACCACATTACACATGGTCCCATCACAACACACCTATCTTTTCATCCATTCTTCCCTTCCCAAACGCCCACCTGACCCCATCACCGCCCCCTTTGAACCCCTCTCCCCCTCTCCAAAGCATGCACGCGCATAAGAGAGAGGATGCCCTCCTAGCCAGAGACTTTCATGCCCCCAGCCCACGACAGACATCATATCTCTTAGAGATAAAAAGGGGGAAATGATCCAGAGAGGGGGACGCAGAGAGGGGAGAGGCCGAGTATGTGTCCCCATAGTAACCTGATAATCGAACAAAATCGTCTTGTTGTTTTGTCGCCCCCCAAAAAAAATAATAACCAAAGCAGGGTATCCAACCTCAACTAGTCCAGACCCAACCCAAGCAGGCCTCTATATATATCCTTATCCAAAAAAGAACAACCCTCTTAACTTTTCCTTGATCCCTTCTACTTAATTCCCCGCCCAAACCCCATCCCTCATCAATTCAGCAGCCTCCTAGTTGCTCTCACCCTGCTGCTGAAGTTGATGAGTCCGACGATGATCCAACATCGCAGAAGGATGCTGAGTAGGCGTGGGAGTAGACGTAGCCCAAAGCTGCCCCCCATCCGACCCCAAAGGCTCCTCTGACTCGCGGCTGCTTGCATTACTTATGAGGACATCCGCACCTGTAGCATCCGCAAGAGTGGGCGTCGGCACGGTATTAGCGGGCGTAGGCTGGGCTGCGGAAACTGTTGACGGATTGGAGAACAATGTGGGGGGGCCAGCGAGTTGGTTGATGAACTCGGCAAACTCGTTGTCGCCGTTGCGAGGGGGAAGTCTCATATGAGCAACATGGTTTAGTGCCGCAGCCCGGGTCGCAGACCCGGCCATCATGGGGGCAGAACCGGTGCCCGCGACAGGAGCCGGAGTTGAACGGAGCGCATCCGTGATCGCGTTGTCATACAGAGGGAGAAAAGCCGAAGGAGTCTGGACAGTCATAGGAGACGCTGCCGGGACTGTTGCTGTAGTCGAAGGAACCGTTACTTTAAAAGTCAGGACGGTCGACGGGGTTGGTCCTTGAGCAGTCGGCATAGTCGAAGTCCCGTTGATTGGAACAGATGCTCCAGTCAAAGAAACTGGCGCTGAGGCAGTCGGTATGGTAGAAGAGGTTGTATCAGGAATAGTTGCTTCAGAGGTGGGAACCGTCACTTGAAGTGTCGGCACATTCGCAGGAGCCGTAGCTGGAACAGCGGCCGGTTTGGAAGGGAGGGTCATCCGGACAGTATCCGGTGTCGAAGGGGCCGTGACCGGAGCCGCAACAGCGGGGACTGTGGCTGGAGAAGTGGCCGTGGTAGTAGGAGCAGACGCTGGAATAGGGTTCGCGACCGGATAGCGGCTGGTCGCTGTCTGCCGGTTGTAGTCGTTGATGATCTTCTGGGCCATCATTTCATCAAAAGAGACCATTGACGCGTTCATGTTCAGGCCGATATCGATATCGAACATGGAGTTCTCGTTGGCCATAGCTTCATTCATGGTAACGTCCATTATGTCGACGTTCGAATCGGCGACATCGAGGTTGACGTTCGACTTGGGAGCGGCTATGTTGACATCGGTCCTAGAGTTGTGAAGAGGGTTGACGACGGTATAGACAGGGGTTGCAGGGCTGAACGGACTGTTGCCTGGGGCATAGTCCAGATCGGCAGGTACGTTCAGGTAGGGATGAGTTCCGCCGTATTCCACGTCAAAGCCCGGATATTCCCAATGCATTTGCCTCAGGAACCAGGGCATCTTCGGCGTGGTGCCGTCGCGGAGGAGCAGTGCCTGCTCACGCTTCTTCCAAGCTTTGCTCAGGAAGACGGCCAGAGTAAAGTTTGTCTTGTCGGCCAAGTTCATCAGCTGGGGATAGCAATGGTAGGCCTGACTGACTTGCTTCCAAGCTCGGTCGACAAGCGCGCCCTCCGTGCGGTGACAAAGTTGGCCAACCATGAACGTGAACACGTCCATGTTAAAATGGTGCATGGCGAACCAACGGAAACCAGTTCTCTCAGCAGCCCAGTAATTGGCGTCGCTGTGCTCAAAAGCGGCGACAGCTAGGCGAAAGGCGTTGTCTTGGGGCGAGCGGATTTCCTGGGACAGGTCTGACTGAAGGCGCGGGGGCGTCAGGATATCCTTGAGCTTGTCAACGACCTGGTCGCGCATGCTGTGCACAAACTGGTGAACGGGGCCAGCTTTGGGATCGCAATTTTTGTCGAGGATTTCGGTCAAATCTTTGCTTAGTGTATCGAGCTTGCGCCGGTAGGAAAGGAGCTGCGTGTTGCGAGAATCATTTGCCAAGTCAGATTCGGTCGGCGGTTCCATCAAAAAAACAAACTCGAGCGGCATGTCGAGGACAAACTGGATGAACCTGTGTGACAAAAGACACCAGATCATTTCCGTCGGACCTTCACGGTCTTGGAACGGTTCGGTGGCCGAGGGATCCATATCGCTGTCATTGAGGTTTTTGGGAAGCTGGACATCTCCAGTCTTGGTGAGCATGCTGTGGCCAAGCCCGGACATCATGGCACACTTGAAGTCCAGGATGACAAGCTGCCACCAGAGACGCCGGCGAATTTCGGTCTCAAAGGGCGACAAGCCCAGTTTCTCACCGTCGCGATGGAGGCCTAGCTTCTGAGCGATGCGGATCACAAGCCCATTGACGATCCAGATGCTGTGTTGGTTGTATCGGCCATGCAGAGATATCTACCGCGAGGGTCAGAAGCTGACAGACGATTAAGAAACTAAGAAAGCACTTACCATGTAGAGAATAAGAGCCTGAAGCATCATCAAGTCAGAGCTCCCAAGGATGTTGATTTGGGAAAGGGCTGATTTGGCACCAGTCCGGAAGCGGCCCTCCACCTCAAGCTTGGGAAGCCCGAACATAAGGTCGCACTCGTCAGGGGTCATCGACATGGCAGCCATGGTGAAAATGGCCAACGCCAAAGCTTCCAAGTTCTTGGGAATCGCGGTGGGCTTCTCGATAGCCTGCATCATGAGGGGATGCATTGTGGGGACGTGGATGATCTTCGTCAGCGGATTAACCCTGTCGAGGAAGGTTTGCCAGAGAGAACGACCTAGATTGGGTTCTGGCCAGATCTCCTTCAGCTTGATCTGTTCGTCCAGTGTGTGGTAAACAAGGAACGAGGCCAGGTTATCTTCCCCATAGGTGTTGCCATTGGTGTCCGGGGTGTCTTCATGGGCCATCATTTCTCTCATCGCGCGTAATTCCTCGTAGACAGTAGCCAGGGGGCCATCCACAAAGCGGACATTGCCATGCTCGTTGATCAGCTTTCCAGGAAGGTCCTTTACTTCCCAGCTCGAAGCCGAGTCGCCTTCCTGAGGCTGGCTCTTGTTTTCGACGGACTGTATCTGGCTAGCATACTGTCGGAGCATCTCTTCGCATCTGGCCAGCCTCTCCTGGAGGTCCTGGTTGGGCTTTTTGCGCTTTCTAGCCGGCGCAGGCGTGGCTGGGATGCACTGAGAGCCAGACTGTCCATAGTTAGAAAAAAAAATCAACTAAACCCGGGTAACTAAACACACCTTGTTGCAGTTGGCGCATGGAAATTGTCTATCGCACTTGATCTTCCGCTGTTGGCACATCGTACAGGCCAAGATGCGTGGAGGTTTGCCCGTGGGGGGGGCTGGAGGGCCAGACGCCGTTGACGCCTGGCTCGGCGACCCCATCTGCTCCGGGGCAGGAGCAGGGGAAGTCATTGTGAGGGTTATTTGGTGAGTAGAAGAGGTGAGCGAAATACGGGATAGGGAGGCAGAAAGAGCGATAGCGGGACGAGAGCAAAAAGTGAGAGAGCAAGAAAGCAATAGAGTAGTGAGTTGTATCTAAGATGGCAGTGTGTGTGCGTGTGTGTGTGTGTGTGTGATATGTAACTGCTGGTATGTGGTATGTGCTGTGTATAGTAGATGCAGTTGTAGTTGTTGAGTAAGTGTCGGATCGTAGAGAGCGTTGTGGTTGTGGAATGTGCGAAGCGATAGTTTGTTTGCTTTTGGGAAAAAAAAAAGGGAGAGATCGAAGCAGGCCCTGAAAGTTTCAGGGTCCCAGACTGACGCGTTCTAAAATTCTAATTAAGAAATAAAACAAAAAACACGAAAGCAAAAACAGAAATGCAGAATGCGTGTTTGAAGCTTGTGATCACTGCAATTCTGAAAGATCGGTTGCGTGTACGCGTTGTTACATCGAGATGGGACGAACATGTGCTGTCATAACCTCGTGAAGACCCGGACAGTAAAAGCACCCAACGCTCCGGGTATGTGTGGCTTGGAGGGTACCTCTTTGGGTATCAAGGGTCGGCAGACAACGAGCCGAACCGGTGCTGAGGCTGCAAGATAGGGCCGGTAAGGGGGGCAGCGGGGGTTATGTTGCAACAACTGATGGACTACCTGATTGGTAGGCTGAGAAAAGCTGCCCAGAGGAAGCGAAGAGCTTCTGAAAATTGCTTGTGACGGACACCACTCAAGATGGCAATCTGGCAGCCAGCACAGCTCCGGCAGCTCCCGCCAGGCTCCCTCCCGCCGAATCCAACTTTTAGGGACCGTGATGCCCACTTTTGCTGGGTAAATGCCCGAAGTGACGTAAGTAGGCCCCCTGCTCTGATCCGATCGAACTGTCTAAGCCTGCTTTTGATTCACGAGGACCGCGGTTGAGAGCCGTGATCCGATTGGCGAAGCAACGGCCTCTTAATTTTCACAGGGTTCAAATGCATCCAAAACAGCATGGGTCTATGTGCTTTCTGGGTATTGGGACGAATGTGTTCGTCGTATTGCGCGTATCGTTGCCAGGGAGATTGGGCGTTTCGTCTGTTCTCGACGAGTGCCGCGAGCAGTTCACGTGCTGTCGGCGTATTCCAAGATCTGGGAGATCGATCGGATAAAGATGGATGGCAATTCGCTGGTTATTAAGGTTAGCTCTGTTGGCTCTTCGATTCGAATGCGGGTTGCGCGCGGGTAGCTTCGTGTGCGAAGACAGAGATGTAACCTGGCGATCTCAAAGCGAAAACGAAGGCTCCAGTCTGCTCTGTGAAATACTCGAGAAGGTCTGACACGGGCGCCAATCTTGACAGGAATGCTTCAGGCCATGATCGTGCGGTAGATGAGACCCGCAGGATGACAGATACCTTCGCTAGAGACCATGGACGGGGTTTATCTTGGAATCTGGAAGCATCGATCTCTGCCAGCTTTGCCAGCTTGTCTGGAGTGGCCCCCTGTACTCCTGACGGAGACTTTTTAAATCGGGTCCCCAGCAACTACGGAGTACGGGGTTGGAACCATCCGTCGCACGCTGAGGGGAAGGGAGAGCCGCCCTCTGATTGGCCACTAACCTCCGACAGTAATGCCAAGACCGGTTTCCGCGTATTCCGCTGCCCAACCTAGGCACGTCTCTGCGCTGCAGAGACACCGCGTCTGCGGGCTGGTGCTGGCACGTTACACCGATTCCTTTACCTCAAGCCTTCGACATGGTGTTGTGATCGAAGACAGCATTGACTCCGATCCAGGGCCTCTTTTTTTTTTTTTTTTTAC
>Ga0065720_1003226_pt1 | contig 20865 bp, 21 predicted proteins | sample Thericmetagenome_FD_59107 | JGI IMG/M metagenome (GOLD analysis project Ga0065720, IMG submission 59107) | Thermophilic microbial communities from the Joint Bioenergy Institute, California, USA of rice/straw/compost enrichment - eDNA_2 v2... | ecosystem: Engineered > Solid waste > Grass >...
GCCCGCGGCTACCGCAACAAGCAGTACATGATCACCATCATCTATCTCATCGCCGGCAAGCTGCCCCGACCATCACTCTCCGTTACCCACCCGATGTAGCGGGGAGCCGACGAATTCGGGCGGCTGGGCGGGGGTGGTGGGCACGGAGTGCATTTCCGTGTGCATTTCCGCGCAGTTTGCGGAGCGGGATCTGCGAGCAACTCCCGTTCTGAAGGGAGTCTCCGTCGGCTCCTCGCTCGCCAAGTGGCCGCGATGCTCCGTGGCGCCGCCGGCGAAAATAGGTCGCGGCCTGTGTCGCGTGGCGTGGCCCGGTTGACTACGGTAGGCGGCGTGACCGATCCGACTGGTGAATACCGGCCTCCGAGCGATCCGTTGGGGAACCCGCCACCGCCGCCCGTCGACCCGTACGGGTCCACGTCACCCGGCTACTCGCCCCCGCCGGGCGCTCCCCCGACGCCGAGCGTTCCCCCGAGCCCGTACGAGGCGACGCCTCCTCTCGGTTACCCGGTCCCGATCGGCGAGGGTGGCCAGGGTCAGGCGTCCGGTGACGTGGCGGCGTACGAACCGCCGCTGGTCACCATCGGCGACATCGTGGTCACGAAGAACACCGTGCAGGTGCCGCATGGCCGGTACCCGCTGCGCGGGACGACCTGGACGGTGCAGGACTCCACCCAGGTGACCGAGGAGATCCCGGCGTACGCGATCGTCCTCGCCATCGTCTTCGCGTTGTTCTGCCTGCTCGGCCTGCTGTTCCTCCTGATCAAGGAGAAGAAGTTCTCGGGATTCGTCGTCGTCAGTGTCGCTGGGGACGGCTTCTACCACAGCACCCACCTGCCAGCCGGGCCGACGACCGCCATGTGGGCGCACAACCAGGTGAACCAGGCCCGGGCGCTCGCCGCCAGCGCGGCCTGACGGAGCCGGTGAGCCGGGCGTCCGCCACCGGACGAAGGCGGCCCGCGCCCGCGTCGACCGTCGGTCGGAGAGGTGACGGGCGAGTCGGAAGGTTGACACGCCGGACGAGCCGGGCCGCCTGCCAGGGTTCGGCGGCGGCCCCGCTTACCGTGAAGTACGTGACCGACCTGTCCGTGAACCCGCAGCAGGCGCCGGGCGGCCACGACGACTCCGGGCCGGATGCGGCCGCCCGCCCGGGTTACCAGGGTGTGGTAGTGACGATTGGCGATGTCCTCGTCACTCCTGACTCAGTGCTGATCCCGCGCGGACGGTTCCCGCTCGCGGGCACGACGTGGACGGTGCGGGACACGACCACGGTCGTGGCGAAGACGCCGCGGTACGCGCGCGTGCTCGCCGCGGTCTTCGGGATCCTGCTCGTGCCGCTGCTCTTCCTGTGCATCAAGAAGCGCCATCTCGCCGGCTCGGTGCAGGTGACCGTGGTCGGGGAAGGGCTCTACCACACCGTCTCGTTCCCGCCGGGCCCCGAGAGCCGGGCCCACGTGGCGGGCCTGGTCAATCAGGCGCGGGCGCTCGCGGCCGAGGCGTCGGCGGCCGACGCCCAGAAGTAGCTGCCCCCAGAAGTAGCTGCCACCCAGAGGTAGCTGGCGTCCCCGTCGCGGACGGCCGGTCAGCGTGCCCGGGCCGCTAGCCGAGCGCGGTGGCCACGATGTCGTCGATCTGCCGCGCGAGCTCGACATCCCGGTCCGTCACCCCGCCGGCCGAGTGAGTCGCGCAGGTGAAGGTCAGTGTTCGGTACCGGATGTCGATGTCCGGGTGGTGGTCCATGGCCTCGGCCACCTGGGCGACGCGGTTGACGACCTCGATCGCGGCCGGGAAGGTGGGCAGCTCGACGCGCCGCGTGATCGCGCCCGGCTCGCCCGACCAGCCGGTGAGCGTGGCGAGCCGGTCCGTCAGCTCGTCGGGGGACAGCAACGTGGCCATGCCAGCCACCGTAGTCAGTCGACCCCACCTCTGGGGCCGAGTCGCGCGGGAGGGCGGCGCTCGTCCCCGAGGCGGGCGGCCCGGACGGGCTGCCTCGGGACGTGGACGCCACGAAGGCGGGCGACCGGGCCGTGAGTGGCTGAGCGGTGGTGGGTGCAGCGGTGAGCGAGGGCGCGCGGTGCGTGGCGGCGGCGCGCCCTCGCCCACCGGTCCCGCCCGCAGCGACGGAAGTCGCGCCTGGCCGGTGGCGCGGTGGCCGGCGGAGGCTGGCCGGTCCGTCCGGGCGGGGTGCGGCCGGCGTGCGCTGGCGGTGGCGCGAACGGCGGCCGCGGGATGGCCGGTGACGCTAGGTCCTGCCGGCCCGGGGATGGCCGGCGGCGCGGGGTCCTGCCGGCGCGGGACGTACGGTGACCCGGACCCAGGTGCGCGTCTGGACCCGGGTCACCGCACGGGATCGTTCGGTCGAACCGCCGTCGGAGAGACGGCCGTCGCCGTGGGCATCGTGGCCGGGCGGGGTTCGGCGCGGCTGGGCCGCCACCACCGGCAGCAGGCTCGTGATTTCGTTGCGGGCGTGCCAGGCCTCCTGCCAGGGCAGGCGAGCCACCTCGAGCGCCCGGATGGCCAGCCGTCGCGCGTCGCAGGGGGCGGTCTGGGCACACCAACGGCAGGTCCCGTCGAGGCGAATGGCGTGCCGGCTGAGGATGCGCTGGGCGTTGCGCCACAGCAGGCGATCGACGACGTCGCTCGGGCAGTCGCCCTCGGGCAGGTCCGCATCGACCGGAGTCGACCGCACGGTGACGACCACGCTCACGACGCCTCCCCTGCCGGAATTACTACCTTCCGGGTGCTTCGTGGCGATCGTAGGAGCGGGCGCGAGTGTGCGGACGCACAGCGCGTGCGACGCATAATGGGCCATGACCGACGCTCCGCCCGACAGCCCGCTGTTGCGCCAGATCCGGGACAGCGTCATCGGCGACGACCAGCTCATGTGGGGGCCGTTCGGGCCCCGACGGGTGGTCTACGCCGACTACACCGCGTCCGGTCGCAGCCTGCGCTTCATCGAGGATTTTATCCGCGACGAGGTATTGCCCCGCTACGCCAACACCCACACCGAGTCGTCCGGCACCGGCCTGCAGACCACCCGGCTGCGCGAGGACGCCCGCGAGATCATCCGCACGGCCGTGGGTGGCGACGACGAGACGGTGGTCATCTTCACCGGCTCCGGCACGACCGGCGCCATCGACAAGATGCTGCGCATCCTCGGCATCCGGCTGCCGACCGAGCTCGACGACAAGTACGGCTTCTCCCGGCAGATCCCGGAGCACGAGCGGCCCGTCGTGTTCATCGGCCCGTTCGAGCACCACTCCAACGACCTGCCGTGGCGGGAGTCGATCGCCGACGTCGTCGTCATCCCCGAGGACCGCGACGGGTACATCGACGTGGTCCGCCTGGAGGAGCAACTGCGCCGGTACGCCGACCGGCCCTTGAAGATCGGCTCGTTCTCAGCCGCCTCGAACGTCACCGGCATCATGTCGGACACCCACGCGATCTCCGACCTGCTGCACCGCTACGGAGCCCTGTCGTTCTGGGACTTCGCGGCAGCCGGACCGTACGTCGATATAGAGATGTATGGTCGCAGCACCCGCTACCCCCGGGCGTACAAGGACGCGGTCTTCCTGTCGCCGCACAAGTTCGTGGGCGGCCCGGGCACCCCGGGTGTGCTGATCGTCCGCCGGGAACTGCTGCGCAACCGGATCCCCACCGTGCCCGGCGGCGGAACTGTGGACTACGTCAATGAGTTCGAGCACCACTACCTGACCGACCCGGCGCACCGCGAGGAGGGCGGGACGCCGGCCATCGTCGAATCGATCCGGGCCGGGCTGGTCTTCATGCTCAAGCGGGCGGTCGGCACCGACGTCATTCGCGCCCACGAGGAGTACTTCCTGCGTCGGGCGGTGCAGGCGTGGCAGGCCAACCCGTTCATCACGCTCCTCGGCAACGTCGAGGCGCGGCGCCTGTCGATCCTGTCCTTTGTGGTGCGTCGGCCGAACGGGCGGTACCTGCACCACAACTTCGTGGTGGCGGTCCTCAACGACCTGTTCGGCATCCAGTCGCGCGGTGGCTGTTCCTGTGCCGGTCCGTACGGTCACCGACTGCTGGGCATCGACCTGGAGCGCTCGCACCGGTTCGAGGAGCAAATCATCAACGGATGCGAGGGTATCAAGCCCGGCTGGGTGCGCGTCAGCTTCAACTACTTCATCTCCGAGGCGACGTTCCAGTACATCGTGGACGCTGTCGATCTGGTCGCCCGGCACGGCTGGCTGCTGCTGCCGGAGTACCGGTTCGACCCGGCGACCGGCCTGTGGCGGCACAAGGGCGGTCTGGTCGAGCCACCGCTGCGCCTGAGCCAGCTCAGCTTCGACGCCACCGGTGCCCTGCGCTGGCCGTCCCGGCACGAGCGGGCCGACGAGTCGGCGCTGGCCGAGTACCTGGCGTACGCGCGGGACCTGTTCGCCCGGCTGGCCGAGCAATCGCCGTCCGAGAACGCGGATGCCGACCTGACCGGCCGCGTCTCGCCGGGCTTCGAGGAGCTGCGCTGGTTCGAGCTGCCCGAGGTGTGCCTGACGTAGCGGCGCTCGTCCCGGGCTCGGCTTTAGCGCGCGGCTGAAGCTCTTGGCGGGGTTGCGGTTGGATGATTGGCTATCTGGTATGGCGTGGAANCTTCTTCGCCGCAGGCGAACGCCCGACGAGAATCATGCGCCCCCGGCCAGTGTTGTCTCCCACGTACCGGCCCAACCCACCCCCGACACCCCTCGTCCCGTGGAACCGCGCATGCCCTCCGAGACCGAGGCGCTCGACGCCTACTCGACCGTTGTCTCCGCCGTGGCCGCCAAGGTGCTACCGAGCGTCGCGGCCCTGACCGTACGCACCTCCCGGGGCGACGGCGCGGGCTCCGGCGTCTCGTTCACCGAGGACGGCTTCATCCTGACCAGTGCCCACGTGGTNACCGGCGCCCACGCCGGACTGGCCGAGTTCACCGACGGAACCCAGAGCCGCTTCGACGTGGTGGGGGCCGACCCCCTGTCGGATCTGGCGGTGTTACGGGTGCGCGACGGCGGCGCACCGCCGGCGACGCTCGGCGACGCCGACAGCCTGCGCATCGGACAGCTCGTNATCGCGGTGGGCAACCCGCTCGGGCTNGCCGGNTCGGTGACCGCGGGGGTGGTGAGTGCGCTGGGGCGTTCGCTGCCCGTGGGCGACGGCCGCCGCGCCCGGATGATCGACGACGTGATCCAGACCGATGCCGCGCTCAACCCCGGCAACTCCGGCGGGGCGCTGGCCGACTCGGCCGGCCGGGTCGTCGGGATCAACACGGCGGTGGCCGGCATCGGACTCGGTCTCGCCGTGCCGATCAACTCCACGACGCGTTCGATCATCTCCGAGCTCATCTCCACCGGGCGCGTCCGCCGGGCCTGGCTGGGGATCGCCGGCGTTCCGGTGGCGCTGCCCCCGCCGATCGCGCACAACCTGAAGCAGCGCCGGGGCCTGCGGCTGGTGGAGGTCATCCCGGGCAGCCCGGCGGCGAAGGCGGGCCTCTACATCGGCGACATCATGGTGAGCGCGGGCGGTCGTCCCGTGCAGGGCGTGCAGGACGTGCAGCGCCTCATGCTCGGGTCGGCCATCGGCACGCGGCTGCCGCTCACGGTGCTGCGCCGGGGCGCCTACGTCGACGTGATCGCCATCCCGGCGGCGCTCTCCTGACCTGCGGGCGCTCTCCTGACCTGCCGGTGCTCTCCTGACCGCTGGCGCGGCCGGTCACCGTCGCCCTGAGCCTTTGAGATCTTGGCAGTCTGTACCCCCTATAGGGGCATTAGTTTCCAAGATCGCGGGTTCAGGCGGCCGCGGCCGGACTCAGCGGGAGCCGAGGTGGGTCAGCAGGTCTTGGCGGGTGATCACCCCGGCCGGCTTGCCGTCGATGAGCACCATCGCCGCCGGGGCCTTCTCGAGCACGGCCACCGCCTCGGCCACCGGTTGACCACCGCCGATCATCGGCAGGGGCGGACCCATGTGGCCCTCGATCATGTCGTGCAGGGCCGCCTGCCCGGTGAAGAGCGCGTCGAGCAGGTCCCGTTCGGCGATCGACCCGGCCACCTCGCCCGTCACCACCGGGGGCTCGGCCCGCAGCACGGGCAGCTGGGAGACGTTGTACTCGCGCATGAGGTCGATCGCCTCGCGGATGGTCTCGTTGGGGTGCACGTGCACGAAGGGCGGTAGCCCACCCTGCTTGCCGGCGAGCACGTCGGCCACCGTGGCCTCGGCCGACTCCGGGCGCAGGAAGCCGTACCGGGCCATCCAGTCGTCATTGAAGATCTTGGAGAGGTAGCCGCGTCCGCCGTCGGGCAGCAGCACCACGATCACGTCGTCGGCCGAGGCCCGGCGGGCGACCTCGAGCGCCGCCACCACCGCCAGGCCGCACGATCCCCCCACCAGCAGCCCCTCTTCGCGGGCCAGGCGGCGGGTCACCGCGAACGAGTCCTTGTCCGAGACCTCGATGATCTCGTCGCAGACCGCACGGTCATAGGTCTCCGGCCAGAAGTCCTCGCCGACACCCTCCACAAGGTACGGTCGGCCCGTCCCTCCGCTGTAGACGGAGCCCTCGGGGTCGGCGCCGATCACGCGGACCCGGCCACCGGACACCTCCTTGAGGTACCGCCCCACGCCGGAGATCGTGCCGCCCGTGCCGATGCCCGCCACGAAATGGGTGATCCGACCCTCGGTCTGCTCCCAGATCTCCGGGCCGGTCGTCTCGTAATGGCTGCGCGGGTTGGCCGGATTGCGGTACTGGTCGGGCTTGTACGCGCCGGGGATCTCGGCCGCCAGGCGGTCGGAGACCCGGTAGTACGAGCGCGGGTCCTCGGGCGCCACGTTGGTGGGGCAGACCACCACCTCGGCCCCGTACGCCCGCAGCACGTTGCGCTTGTCTTCGCTCACCTTGTCGGGGCAGACGAAGATGCACCGGTAGCCGCGTTGCTGGGCGACCAGCGCGAGCCCGACGCCGGTGTTGCCGCTGGTCGGTTCGACGATGGTGCCGCCGGGGCGCAACAGGCCGGCCCGTTCGGCGTCCTCGATCATCCGCAGCGCAATCCGGTCCTTCACGCTGCCGCCCGGGTTGAGGTACTCCACCTTGGCCAGGACCGTCGCGGCGATGCCCTCAGTGACTCGGTGCAGCCGGACCAGCGGGGTGTTGCCGATCAACTCGACAACGCTGTCGACGTAGCGCATGCGCAGAACCTACCCCGACACGGCGACCGATCGTCCAGGGCCACCGAACGTCGAGACCTACCGATCACGCCGGCCTACCCGCCGTCCCGGGCTCCCGATGGTGCCGGGCTACCGAAGGTTGGGCTACCGAAGGTTTTGGGCTACCGATGGTGCCGGGCTCAGGACTGGATGACCTCGGCGTCGATCACCGAGGGGCCTCGGCCGCGGGACTTCTCCCACTCCAGGAAGCGCTCGGTCTCGGACAACAGGGCCCCGGCGAGCCACGTGGCCACGAACACGTCGTCGATGAGGCCCACGGCCAGCAGGGCGATCTCGGGGATGAAATCGATGGGGGACAGGATGTAGAGCGCGGCCCCCGCCATCAGCAGCAGGCGCCACCCGCCGTCGTACTCGCCGCGGATCGAGGCCATGATCATGCGGGGGAGGGCAGCCAGGCGGCGGCCCAGTCCGGGCGTCCCCGGACGAAAGGCGCGGAGGAGAGCCATCACAGCGGCGTGTCGGCGTGGGCCTGGTGCCATGGGCCCACGATAGCCGGCCTGGCAAGAGGCCAACCCTGGGTACGCTCAAAGATCCAGGTACTTGCGACGGGGCGATACCTGTGGTTGGGGAGGAGAGATGCGGCAGCGGCGGTACCGGGCACTCGCGGCGTACGTCGGCGGCGCCGCCACGATGGCCGGCGCGCTGATCGCCGGGCTCATCAGCGGGCAGGTTCTCTACGCCCGCCGGACCATCCCCGGCGCGCAGGCGCCGCCGCCGCAGTGTGGTGGCCGGTACGGCCGGCAGTACGAGGGGGAGCCCATCGCGCTCGCCGTGCTCGGGGACTCCACCGCGGCCGGCTACGGGGTGCACACCCGCGCGCAGACGCCGGGCGCGATGCTCGCCACCGCGGTCGCCGAGCACGCCCAGCGACCGGTCGTGCTCACCTGCACGGCCGCGGTCGGCTCGCCGTCGGCCTGGCTGCCGGCGCAGGCCGAGAACGTCCTCGATGCGGGCGGGGCCGACCTGGCCGTCATCTTCATCGGCGCCAACGACGTGACTGCGGGCGTCGACGAGGAGCAGGCGGTGGCCTTCCTGGCCGAGGCGGTGCGCGCGTTGCGGGCCGCCGGCAGCGAGGTCGTGGTCGCCACCTGCCCCGATCTCGGCTCGATCCCGCCGATCCTGCCGCCGCTGCGGTGGCTGGTGCGCCGGTGGAGCCGGCAGATGGCGCGGGCGCAGCGGAAGGCCGTCGAGGCCGAGGGCGCGTACACGGTGCCGCTCGGGGAGCTGCTCGGCCCCGCGTTCGACGCCGATCCGGACACGCTGTTCGGACCCGACCGCTACCACCCCTCGGCCGCGGGCTACCGGGCGGCGGTCGAGGTCGTCCTGCCGACGGTGCTCGCCGTCCTCGACCGGGCCGCCGGCCGCCCTCAGCACGCCACCCGTCCGCAGGGCACCGGTCATCGGCAGGGCACCGGTCATCGGCAGGGCACCGGAGCCGTCGCCGACGGTGCGGCACCGGTCGACAGCAGCGCTCGGGCGGCGGGCGACCCCGCGCAAACAGACGCCACGAAAGGAGCAGACGCCGACGTGGCTGGGCGAACGCCGGGCGGAGCCGTACCCTGCGTGTCACAGTCGCACTCGAACGCGTAAGCGCGGGTGGCGCAAGGGGCACGGAGGTGGCCATGAACGCTCGCCGGGCGGTCCGCCGCCTCGCGAAGGGGGCGGGGATCGCGTTCCTCGCCGGCACGCTGGGCGGGGCGGCGCTGCTCGCTGCCGAGATCGTCGCCGCTCGCTCGCGTACCTACGCCAAGCCCGACCTGGGGCTGACCGTGCGCGGCTCGACCAGCGACACGGGCGGCGCTCCCCTGCGGCTGATGCTGCTCGGTGACGCCCTCGCCCTGGGCGTCGGGGTCGACACCGCGGAGCAGACCCTCGGCGGCCAGCTCACCCGCATGCTCACCGACGCCGGGGCCAACGTCGCGCTCTCGACCGTGGCCGTCGCCGGCGCCCGCAGCGCCGACCTGGCTACCCAGGTGGCTCGGGCGCAGCTCGGGGCCAAGCCCGATGTCGCGGTGATCCTCATCGGCACCAACGACGCCACGCACCTGGTCCGGCCGGGCGAGGCGGCCGCCAGCCTGGCGACGGCGGTTCGCCGGTTGCGCGACGGTGGGGCGTCGGTGGTCGTCGGCACCTGCCCCGATCTGGGGGCGGCGCGGGCGCTCGCCCCGCCGCTGCGGCAGCTCGCCGGCTGGTACGGGCGCCGGGTGGCCCGGGCCCAGGCCAGCGCCGCCCGGTCCGCCGGAGCGGCCGTCGTGGACCTCGGCGGCCAGGCCGGGCCGGTGTTCCGCGCCGACGCGGGGATGCTGTGCCGCGACGGCTTCCACCCCTCGGCCGACGGGTACCGGGTCATCGCGCACGCGCTCTTCCCGGAGCTCGCCGCCGCCGCAGGCCTGCCATCGTCGATCACCGACTGACCCGCGCAATCGATCGACCGACCCGCTCGTCACACGTCTGATCCGCTCGTCACACGACCCGTCGGTCGCACGTCTGACCCGCCGATCACGCGTCTGATCCGCCGACCAACGACTGACCTGGGCCGGGTCCGGGGCGCGACGCCACGATCGGTTGTCGGCGGCTACAGCCGGGCGGCCGTGGCCTCGATGTCCGCGATGGCGGCCTGGAGTTCCTCGTCGCTGGCCCCGACCAGGGCCAGGTCGGCCACCATCACCTGCAGTTGGTCGGGCAGGGACAGGTCGTTGTCCAACCGGGGTACGGGCTGGGCCGGCCGGCCCTCCAGCCGGGCACAGCGGTCGGCAAGCCGCTGCACGAGCGCGTGCACCACCTCGGCCCGCGTCTCCTCCGGCCCCGTTGATCTAGGGCTTGGGGTTGTGACTTGATCTTCAGGCACGGCCCTATGCCCTAGATCAACACGGCTCTGGGGGGTGGGAGCGGGGGCGGCGGGCTGGGACCACCGGTCCGGGCTCCAGTGCTCCACCCGGCGTACCAAACGACCAGCGGCCGCGCGGAGCCGCGCGGCCGCTGGATCAGGCTTGCTCCTGGGCACGAAGCGTCACTCGGCGGTGGTCACTCCGACCCGCGCAGGTAGCTGAGCAGGCGCAGGACCTCGAGGTAGACCCAGATCAGGCCAACCAGGATGCCGAAGGCGCACAGCCAGGCCGTGTTCTTCGGCGCGCCCTGGGCCACCGCCTGCTCGACCATGTTGAAGTCGAGGATGAAGGTGAGTGCGCCGATCACGATGATCGCCAGGCTGATCAGGATCGAGATTCCGCTGCCGTTGGACAGCACATTGCCCGGCCAGATCAGACCCGCCACGAGGCGCGCCAGCATCACGACGACCGCGGCGACGACGGCCCCGATCATGAACCGGGCGAACTTGGGCGTCGCGCGGATGACCTTCGCCTTGTACAGCGCCGCCATCACGAAGAAGATCGCGAACGTGCCGACGACCGCCTCCAGGACGATGCCTTCGAAGACGTCGTTGTAGGCCTTGGAAACGGCACCGAGGAAGACACCCTCCACGATGGCGTAGGCCACCATCAGCGGCGGGCTCACGATCCGCTTGAACGAGATCACCAGGCCGAGGATCAGGCCGACGATGGCGCCGCCGATCCACGCCACCATCAGCGTTCCGGGGTCCTGGATGAAATAGGCGGTCGCCAAGCCGGAGACGAGAACCAGGCCCAGCATGCTGACCGTCTTGACCACGACGTCGTCGATCGTCATCCGGTCCTGCTGAGCCACATACGTCGACGGCTCCTGGTAGGTCGGGTAGGGCGAACCGTACCCGGCGCCGTACCCAGATGCGGGCGCGGTGTGGGTCTCCGGTGTCAGCCGAGTGAGCACCGGGTTGGAGCTTCGCACGTACGCCTCCTGATGTTTTTCGTGGCGAAGAACCTGATGTTCTCGTGGCAAAGAAGTAGCCAACAGCGTATCGCTGTCGCGCTTCCGCGCGAAGGACACGACCGGCGCCGAGGGGTGCGCGTGCGACGGCCGTCTCCGCTCGGCGGGCGGCGGTGACCGGCGGCGCGACCGGGTTGGCTATGGTCCAGGCCGTGACAGTTGAGGGTGGCGCCATCGGTGGACCGGACCGGGTAGCGGCGCCGAGCTGGCTCGCCGAGCACGCACAGCGCTTCCGGGAGTCGGGGGCCGCGCCGGCCGTGCCCCGGCTGGCGGCCACCGTCGTGTTGCTCCGCGATCACGGCGGCCGGCTGGAGATCTACACCCAGCGCCGGGCGGCGACCATGGCCTTCGCCCCCGGCATGTACGCCTTCCCCGGCGGCAGCGTGTCGCCGGCCGACGCGTCACCCAGCGACGCGCCGCCGGACGGGCCGGACGTCGACCCGTCGGTGCTCGGCCGGATGGGGCTGCCGGCGGCGTCGGCCCGCGCCGTCCTGCGCGCCGCCGTGCGCGAGGTGGCCGAGGAGACGGGCGTCGCGCTGGCGATGACCGCGCTCGCCCCGTGGGCCCGCTGGCTCACCCCGGAGTTCGAACCGCGACGGTTCGACACGTTCTTCTTCCTCGCCGCCCTGCCGGCGGGGCAGCAGCCCGTCGATCCGTCCGGGGAGGCCGACCATGCGCTGTGGCTGCCGCCGGCCGAGGCCACCAGCCGCCTGCCCATGATGCCGCCGACCTGGCAGGTCCTGACCGATCTGGCGGCCTTCACCGACGTGGCCGCCGCGCTCGCCGCCTCCGCGCAACGCGACGTGTCCGAGCCGATACGTCCCGTGATCGAGGTTGACGAGGACGGCACCTGGCTTCGACTGCGGTGAAGCCGGGCCGTCACGAAGCCGCGCCATGCAGAGCCCGGCCGTCAGAGCCGCGCCCGTGATCGTCTGGGTGCCCGGAGCGGGATTCGAACCCGCACGCCGAAGCAGCCGCTTTTAAGGCAGCCGTGTCTGCCGTTCCACCACCCGGGCGGGTCACGAAGGTCGGTCTGCCTCGACGGCCCGGGGCGGCGGCGGGTCCCGTGGTCGGTCTTGGGACAGACCTTCGTGTGTTCAGGGTATCCGGTCGACGGGGGTCAGCCGATAGCGTGGCGCGCGTGGTGCGAACGAGGGCGCCCCACGAGCGGGCGGGTTGGCGGCAGGTGACGCGGGGGTGGGCGACCCGGCCGTGGGCGACGCGGCCGTGGGTGACCGACGGGTGGGCGACCCGGTGGGCAGCGGGCGTACGGCGCCTGACCGCGCGGGTCGGGACCGGTGCCCGGACCGACGCCGGGGTGTGCCTGGTCTACCTCGCCCTGGCCGCCTGGATCGGGCACGGGCTCTGGCCGGATCCGGCCACCCGGGTCCTGGCCCAGAATGTGGGCGACCAGACGTTGATCGAGTGGTTCCTGGCCCACGGGGTGCTGTTCTGGACGGGCGAGTTCGACCTGCTCACGGCTCGCCTGAACTCGCCCGACGGGGTCAACCTGATGAGCAACGCCTCGCACATCCTGCACGGGATCGTGATGGCGCCGGTGACCGTGCTGTTCGGGGCCAGCGTGTCATTCGCGCTGCTGGTGCCGCTGAACCTCGCGGCGACCGCCAGCGGGTGGTACCTGCTGTTCGCCCGCGGCCTGCGGCGCGACCGCCTGGCCGCCATGGTCGGCGGGCTGGTGACCGGGTTCGCGCCCGGGATGATCTCGCAGTCGAACAGCCACCTGCACATCAGCGCCCAGTGGCTGGTGCCGCCGATCGTGTGGTGCGTGATCCGGTTGGCCTACGCCCGGACGCCGCGGACGGCCCTGGCGGCGTCCCTGGGTCTGGCCGCGCTGGTCTGCGCCCAGGTCTTCCTCGGCGAGGAGGTGCTCTACCTCACCGCCCTGACGCTGCTGCTGTTCACGCTCGCCTACGCGGCGACCCGGCCCCGGTGGGCCCGACGGGTGGCGCCGACCTTCCTATCTGGACTGACGCTGGCCGCCGCGGCGAGCGCGCTCGCGCTCCTCTATCCACTGTGGATGCAGTTGGCCGGCCCGCAGCACCTGCCGAACGCGCCATTCGCCCCGCAGTACTTCTACGCGGATGTGCTCAGCTATCTGGTCTACTCGCCGCTGTCGATCGCCGGGTCGACCGAGGCCGGGCGGCTCGCCTCCGGACCGGCCGAGCTGAACGCCTACCTGGGGCTGCCCCTCATCGTGCTGCTCGTCGCGCTGGTCGTCTGGCGCCGCCGCACGCCCAGCGTGGTCGCCGCCGCCGTGACGATGGTGGTGGTGGCCTACCTGTCGCTGGGCGTGACGGTGACGGTCAACGGCGAGCCGAGCGGTTTTCCCAGCCTCTACCGGCTCATCGCCGGGATCCCGGTGATCGATGCGGCGCTGCCCACCCGGTACGCGCTCGCCCTGCTCCCGCTGATCGCGGTGGTCCTGGTCGATGCCATCCAGGCCGCGCGAGCGGGGAGCGCGGCCGCCCTGCGGGAGGCGATGCGCACGAAAGGTCCGGTGCGGCGGAACGACTGGGCGCCGGCTGCGGTGCCGATGGCGATCGCGGCCGCGCTGCTGCCGCTGTTCCCGCTACCCCTGCCTGCCACCGACCGCGCCCCCGTGCCGGCCTTCATCACCACCGGGGCCTGGCGGCAGTGCGTGCCCGAGGGCGGGGTGCTCGTCCCGGTCCCGCTGCCGACGCCGTACGAACCCGACCCCATGCGCTGGGCCGCCGCCGCGAACGCCGCCTTCGGCCTGCCCGAGGGTTTCTTCCTCGGCCCCTACGGCGCGGAGGGCCGGGCGTCGGTCGGCACCTGGAAGCGGCCGACCTCGGCTCTGCTCGCCGACGTCGCCGCCACCGGGCAGGTGCCGGTAGTCACCGACGAGATGCGGGCGCAGGCCCGGGCCGATCTGGAGTTCTGGCACGCGGACTGCGTCGCGCTGGCCCAGGTGCCCCACGCGGCGGCCCTACGCTCCACATTGGAGCAACTGCTCGGGCCCGGAACGCCCATTGTGGACACCTGGACCTGGACGGTCACCCGGTGAGGTGACCCTCCGGTCAGTGACCGTACGGTCGGGTGGTTCAGCGCACGCCCACCGGCTCGCGCTGCGGTGCGGGCTCGTCCACGTGCGGCGTCACCTCGGTGAACTCCTCGCGTGGCCGGTGCAGGCCGCCGAGCGAGACCACCTCCCGCCGCAGGAACAGCGCGAGCGTCCAGTCCACCAGCACCCGGATCTTGCGGTTCACGCTCGGGACCCGGAGCACGTGGTACGTGCGGTGGGCGAACCAGGCGGGCCAGCCGCGGACGCTGACGCCGTAGATCTGCGCCACGCCCTGGTACAGGCCGAGGCTCGCCACCGATCCGACGGTGCGGTGCCGGTACCGGCGCAGCGGCTCTCCGCGCAGGGTGGCCACGATGTTGTCGGCCAGCACCCGGGCCTGCCGGATCGCGTGCTGTGCGTTCGGCGCGCACATCGTGCCGGGCTCGGCGGTGAGGTCAGGGACGGCGGCGCAGTCGCCCGCACTCCAGGCGCCCGGAACCACCCGGCCCTGGCCGTTGACGACCTGTAGGGTCGGCAGGCAGGTGATGCGGCCCTTGTCGTCGCGCGGGAAGTCCGTCCGCTCCAGCATGGGCGACGGCTTCACGCCGGCCGTCCACACGATGGTGTCGGCCTCGAAGGTGTCCCCATCGGACAGCTTCACCACACCGTCCACACAGGACTGCAGCCGTGTCTCGAGGCGTACGTCGATGCCCCGCTCCCGCAGCAGGTCGACCGTGTGGGCGCCCATCTTCTCGCCGACCTCGGGCAGGATCCGGTTGGTCGCCTCGACCAGCACCCAGCGGAGGTCGGACCGGGAGAGCCCCTCGTAGTAGCGCAGGGCCGTCCGGACCATGTCCTCCATCTCGGCCAATGCCTCGATGCCGGCGTAGCCGCCGCCGATGAACACGAAGGTCAGGGCGCGCCGCCGAGTCGCCGGATCCACTGTGGTGACGGCGACATCGAGCCGTTCGAGGATGTGGTTGCGTAGCCAGGCCGCCTCACCGATGGTCTTGAAGCCGACCGCCTGCTCGCGCAGGCCCGGGATCGGTAGCGACCGGGACACGGACCCGGGCGCGACCACGATGTGGTCGTAGGAAACCTCGACCGGCGGCCCGACGATGGGCTGCACGGTGGCCACCCGGTCCGCGTGCGAGATGTGGGTCACCTCGCCCGAGAGCACCCGGCAGCGCTTGAGCTCGCGCCGCAGCGGCACGACCGTGTGGCGGGGCGAAATGTTGCCCGCCGCCGCCTCGGGCAGGAAGGGCTGGTAGGTCATGTGGGGCTGTGGGTCGACCACCGTGATCTCGGCCTCGCCGGCCCGGAGCTTCCGTGACAGGCGCAGGGCGGTGTAGAGACCTACGTGCCCGGCGCCAACAACGAGAATCCTCACTATTGCGAGGCTACTCCGGCAATGCTCGCCGCGTGCCGAAGTACGGCATCGAGCATGTGTGGCGTGAGTCGCCCGGTGAAGGTGTTCTGTTGGCTGACGTGATAGCTGCCCAGCAGCGTGGGGACGCCTGCGAGATCGACCCGGGCGCCGTGGCCGAAGGCGGGGCGTGGGGACGGCGGGCGTACACCGTAGACGGCCCGGACCATCGACCAGTACGCGTCCCAGGCGAAGGCGCCCAGGGCCACGACGACCCGCACCGTCGGACGCAGCAGGGCGAACTCGCGGTGCAGCCACGGCGCGCAGGTGTCCCGCTCGTCGGGGGTGGGGCGGTTCGCGGGCGGGGCGCAGCGCACCGAGGCGACGATGCGCGTGTGCCACAACTGCAAACCGTCGTCGCGGCTGACGCTGATGGCCTGGTTGGCCAGCCCGACCCGGTGCAGGCTGGCGAAGAGGACGTCGCCGGATCGGTCGCCGGTGAAGACCCGGCCGGTGCGGTTGCCGCCGTGCGCCGCCGGGGCGAGCCCGAGGACGGCGATGCGGGCGTCGGTCGGCCCGAACCCCGGTACGGGCCGGCCCCAGTACGTCTGGTCCCGGAACGCGGCCCGGCGGACGGTCGCGACCTCCTCCCGCCAGCTCACCAGGCGAGGACAGGCGCGGCAGACGCTGACCGCCGCGTCCAGGGCCGGCAGGTCGGGCGCGGCCGCGGCGATGCGGGCCACGTCCGCCGCGGTGCCGGCCACCTCGACACCGGCCGCGTTGTTCACGTGTCGAGGGGGCGCAGACACAGGACGTACCCGGTACCTCCCCGGGGCACCACGCGGTAGGCGAACTTCGCGTTCTCGTAGGCCTGGCAGATCGTCGAGTTGCTGGCCTGGTCCTCGGTGAGCCGGTCGAGCCGACCCTCGACCACGTAGGTGGCGGCCGGATCGGTGCAGGGCACGATGCGGCCCGCCCCGACCTCATGGTCCTCGTCGCCGGTCACGATCGGCAGGTCGGCCAGGCAGTCGCCGGCGACCGCGTTCTTCGTCGGGTCGGCGTAGAAGCGTTGGTACACCAGGTATCCGATCGCGGCCAGCAGCAGGACCACGACCGCCCCGAAGATCACGGTGCCCACCAGCCGCCGTCCGCCGCGGACCGGCGCCGTCCGGCCGACCGGGGTCGGTTGAGCCGGGCGGGTCTCCTCCGCCAGCGGTGTCTCGCTGGCTGGCTGGTTGCTCGGGGCCGGCGGGGCCGGCTGGGCCTCCGCGACCGGCGGAGTGGCCGGGGCTGACTGACCATCGCGGGCCGGCTGGGTCTGCGGGGCCGGCTGGGTCTGCGGGGCCGGCTGGGTGGCCGCGACCGTGGCCGCGGGCGGGACGACGGTCGCCGCGGGCGGTGGCGGTGCGGGCGGAGCCGACACGGCCACGGTCGGCTGCGGCGGCGGCGGGTAGACCGGCGCTGGCGGCACGGCCGGGGCCGGGGCCTGGGGTGGAGTGGGAGTCGTGGGTGGAGTGGGAGTCGTGGGTGGAGCCGGGGTCGGGGGTGGGGGCGGCACGGCCACGGTGGGCTGCGGGGGTGGCGGGTACGCCGGGGGCGTGACCGGGGCCGGCGCCGCTGGCGCAGGTGAGGCCGAGGGCGCGGGTGGCGCTGATGGCGCGGATGACGCCGGCGTGGGCGTGGGTCGGGCCGCAGGTTCGGGCGACTCGGCCGGGGGCGGGACGGCCGCGGGCGCCGGTGGCGCCGGGGCCTCGGTGCCGGCGGCGTCGGCGGGCGGCTGTGGCGGTGGAGTCTCGCTGGCGGGCGTCGCCGTGCTCACGCCAGGCGATGGCTGCTCGCTCGGGCGCGTCTCGTCCGACACGGAGGGATCCTTTCCGTCCTGTGGGATGGCCCATACCGTACCGGCTGCCCCGACCGGCGTCCGCCCCGCCCGGCCGCAGGCCGATCGGGGCGGCTGCTCACCCGAGGGCTCTGGCCGCCCGAGGGCTCTGCTCACCCGACGGCTCAGGTCACCCGACGGTCCTGGTCGCCGAACGGCCCGGGTTACTGGTACGGATACGCTTCCACCCGTGCAGACGGCGGACGGCGCGGGGGATGGCGTGACGGTCCGGCGCGCGCGGACCTCCGATGTGCCCGGCATCCGCCGCCTGGTCGACCTGTACACCGCCGACCGTCGATTGCTGGCCAAGAGCCTGGTCACCCTGTACGAGGACGTCCCGGAGTTCTGGGTCGCGGAGCACGCCGGCCAGGTCGTGGGGTGCGGGGCGGTGCACGTGCTGTGGGAGGACCTGGCGGAGATCCGTACGGTCGCGGTCGACCCGCAGTGGCGCGGGCACAAGATTGGCCGCCGGCTGGTGGAGGCCCTGCTCGCCACGGCGCGCGAGCTGGGCGTCCGTCGGGTGTTCGTGCTCACCTTCGAGACCGACTTCTTCGGCTCCTTCGGGTTCACCGAGATCAGTGGCACGCCGGTGCCGCCGGAGGTGTACGAGGAACTGCTGCGCTCCTACGACGAGGGTGTGGCGGAGTTCCTCGACCTGGAACGCGTGAAGCCGAACACGCTCGGCAACAAACGTATGTTGCTCTATCTCTAGCGGAGGATCATCCATGACCCGGGTGGCGGCCATCGACTGCGGGACGAACTCGGTGCGGCTGCTCGTGGCCGACGTTCCCTCGGCCGGCCTCGTCGATCCTCCCGCCGGGGCCGGCCTGGTCGACGTGGTGCGAACCATGCACATTGTTCGACTGGGGAAGGGAGTCGACCGGACCGGGCGGCTCGACCCGGACGCGATCGAGCGCGTGCGGGTCGTGCTGGCCGAATATGCCCGGCAGATCACCGAGCTGGGCGCGGAGAAGGTCCGGCTGGTGGCCACGAGCGCGACCCGCGACGCCAGCAACGCCGCCGACTTCCACGACATGGTGCTGGCCACCCTGGGCGTGCCGCCGGAGGTGATCACCGGGGACGAGGAGGCCCGGCTGTCGTTCCTCGGCGCCACCCGCGGACTGCCGGCCGACGCGCAGCCGCCGTACCTGGTCGTCGACATCGGCGGCGGCTCCACCGAGTTCGTGCTCGGCGGCCCAACCACCTCCGCCACAGTGGACCGCCCAGCCCGTGCGGATAGCTCGGCCACTGTGGACGGCGCGGCGGCCGGAAGCCAACAGGCCACTGTGGACGGGCCGGTGACCGTGACCCACGCGGTGAGCGTCGACATCGGGTGCGTGCGGATGACCGAGCGGCACCTGCTCGCCGACCCGCCGACCCCGGAGCAGATCGCCGCGGCCGAGGCCGACATCGCCGCCACCGTCGACCGGGCCCTGGCCGTCGTCCCCGGCCACCAGGCGCGTACGCTCATCGGCCTGGCCGGCTCGGTCACCACGGTCGCCGCCCTGGCCCTGCACCTGCCCGCCTACGATCCGGCCGCGATCCACCACTCCCGCATCCCGTACGCCGACGTCGGCGCGGTCACGAACACGGTGCTGACCCTGAGCCAGGCCGAACGGCTCGCCCTGCCGCCCATGCACCCCGGTCGGGCCGACGTGATCGGGGCCGGCGCGCTCATCCTGCGCGTGGTGATGGAGAAGGTCGGCGCGGCGGAGGTCGTGGTCAGCGAGCACGACATCCTCGACGGCATCGCCTACAGCCTGGTCGCCGCCTGACCGGCCCGCGGACCTACTCGTCGGCCGGCGGGGTCACGCACGGCCCGTCCGTCCACCAGGCCCCGATGCGCTCGCGGACCTCGTCCCCGAAGGGGTTGACGCCCGGTCCCTCGGCCAGCGCGTGGGCGAGGTGTACGTGCAGGCACTTGACGCGGGTGGGCATGCCCCCGGCCGACACCCCGGCGATCTCGGGGACGACCCCGATCTCCTCCCGCCGCCGCAGGTACCGCTCGTGGGCCGCTCGGTACCGGGCCGCGAGGTCGGGGTCCTCGGCCAGGCGAGCCGACATCTGCCGCATGAGACCTGCGGACTCCAGCGCGCTCACAGCGGAGACGGCGCGCGGGCAGGTGAGGTAGTACAGCGTCGGGAACGGCGAGCCGTCGGGCAGCCGGGGCGAGGTCTCGACCACGTCCGGCAGGCCGCACGGGCAGCGGTGGGCGACCGCGCGGGCCCCCCGGGGCGGTCGGCCGAGTTGCGCCTGCACGACGGCGCGGTCGCGTGGGTCAAGGGTCATGGGCGGGCCAGGATCATGGGCGGGTCGGGATCACGGCGTCGGAGGTTCGTCGGCGGTCTGCACGCTGGTCCACACCTGCTCGTACCACGGGGGCGGCGGCGTGTCGTCGGCCGGCTCGTCGCTCACCGTGGGATCGATGCCCACCACATAGACGCGGCTGCCGACCTCGGTGAGCAGCAGGCGTTGCAGGGCCTGGTCCTTGACGTAATCGTCGTCGTTCCAGCGGGCCACCTCGTCGGCGAGGCGCTGGATCCGCTCGCGCTGCTCGCGCTGGTCCGCCTCCAGCCGGGCGATCTCGGCCTGCTGGGCCAGGTACACCCGCAACGGGTAGGCGTAGGCGAGCAGCAGCGCGAACAGGACCACGCCCAGCGCGGCCGCCCGGCCGGAGATGCGCACCGGACCCCGCGGCGCGCGGATGCGGTGGGCCGGTCCACCGCGACGCAGGCCCGACGTGGTCGACCCCACCGGGGGAATGGCGAACCGGCGCGACCGGCGGGGTGGCGTTCCCGTGGCCCGGGACCAGAGCCGGCGGGCCAGGCCGCGCCCCAGCGGGCGCCCGGTGGCGGCCCCGGGGCGCGTGCTGCGCCGGGCCGGGCCCTGCCCGCTGGGCATCCGCCGCTGGTTCACCCTCTCACCCGTCCAACCCTGTCGATGTCCCACGCCCCGTTGATCTAGGGCTCAGGGTCGTGGTTGGAGATCAACTCACGACTCCCAGCCCTAGATCAACGCGTGGTTCAGGTCAGGGCCGAGCGTACCGGGGGAAGGCGCTCGCCCCGGCGTAACGCGCCGCGTCGTCGAGCTCCTCCTCGATGCGCAGGAGCTGGTTGTACTTCGCCACCCGCTCCGAGCGCGCCGGGGCCCCGGTCTTGATCTGCCCGCAGCCGGTCGCCACGGCCAGGTCGGCGATCGTGGTGTCCTCGGTCTCGCCCGACCGGTGGCTCATCATGCAGCGGTACCCGGCCCGGTGGGCGAGCTCGACCGCGTCCAGGGTCTCGGTGAGCGTGCCGATCTGGTTCACCTTCACCAGCACCGCGTTGGCCGCCTTCTCGGCGATGCCACGGGCGATGCGCTCCGGGTTGGTGACGAACAGGTCGTCGCCGACGATCTGGATGCGCTCGCCCAGCGCGGACGTCATGGCGACCCAGCCGGCCCAGTCCTCCTCGGCCAGCGGGTCCTCAATGGACACGATCGGGTAGGCGTCGACCAGCCCGG
>Ga0065720_1003509_pt1 | contig 20862 bp, 17 predicted proteins | sample Thericmetagenome_FD_59107 | JGI IMG/M metagenome (GOLD analysis project Ga0065720, IMG submission 59107) | Thermophilic microbial communities from the Joint Bioenergy Institute, California, USA of rice/straw/compost enrichment - eDNA_2 v2... | ecosystem: Engineered > Solid waste > Grass >...
CCGCCGCCGACAAGGCCGCCGCCGACAAGGCCGAGGCTGACAGGGCCGAGGCTGACAGGGCCGCGGCCGCCGGCTGAGCCCCGCCGGGCCCGCCGAGGCCCGGCCGTCGTCCTCTTATGCCCCCCACACGGGGGGCTGGATAGTCTCTTCGGCGAAGTCGCATCCCCGGACGGCATCTCACTTGCCGATCACAGGGGATTGTGATGGTTTGGTGCGCGGGGGCGGGATTAGGTAATGATCACGGGGGTAGCCGCGTGGGACACACGCCGTGTCGCACGGCGGTATGAACGTCTGCGAACGGCGACATCTGCATATGCACAGTGTGATAGTCGTGACACGCCGTGTTCAGCGAGGTACCCCGGCATGTTCGCTCTGGCAGGATGGTCGCGATGAAGGTGCCGACCTTTAGGGTTCCGGGCCTCCGCCGCTGGAAGGGCGATGACCTTCCCGGGGTGACGGCAGTGGCGAGGATCGACCGGCGGACCAAGAGACTCACCAAGCGTCTCAAGGCCGGGGAGATAGCGATCATCGATCACGTCGACATCGACCGGGTGAGCGCGGAGGCGCTGGTGTCGTGCGGTGCCGCGGCCGTCGTGAACGTCGCCGCCAGCATCAGCGGCCGGTACCCGAACCTCGGCCCCAAGATCCTGCTCGAGGCGGGCATCCCCCTGATCGACAACGCCTCCCCGGAGCTGTTCGAGCGGGTGCGCGACGGCGACGTGGTGCGCGTGCACGAGGGGCAGGTGTTCGTCGGGGACGAGCTGATCGGCAAGGGCGAGCCGCGCACGATGGCGGGCGTCGAGGCGGCGATGGCCGAGGCGCGGGCCGGGCTGTCGCTGCAGATCGAGGCGTTCACCGCGAACACGATGGAGTTCATCCGCCGGGAGCGGGACCTGCTCATCGACGGCGTCGGCGTGCCCGAGATCCGCACCCCGATCGAGGGCAGGCACGCCCTCGTCGTGGTCCGCGGCTACCACTACAAGGAGGATCTCGCCACGCTCCGGCCGTACATCCGCGAATACCGGCCGGTGCTCATCGGCGTGGACGGCGGGGCCGACGCGCTGCTCGAGGCGGGCTACCGGCCGGACATCATCATCGGGGACTTCGACTCGGTCTCCGCCAAGGCGATCACCTGCGGCGCCGAGCTGATCGTGCACGCCTACCGCGACGGCCGGGCCCCCGGGCTGGAGACGGTGCGCAAGCTCGGGCAGGACGCCGTGGTCTTCCCCGCGGCCGGCACGAGCGAGGACGTGGCCCTGCTCATGTGCGACGACAAGGGCGCGAGCCTCATCGTCACCGTGGGCACGCACTGGACGCTGGAGGAGTTCCTCGACAAGGGGCGCGCGGGCATGTCGAGCACCTTCCTCACCCGGCTCCGGGTGGGCAGCAAGGTGATCGAGGCGAAGGGCGTGAGCAGGCTCTACCGGAGCCGCATCTCCACCGGATCGCTGCTGCTGCTCGTCGCGACCGCCCTGATCACCATCGCCGTCGTGCTGTACAGCGCACCGGTCGGCAAGGTGTGGCTGAACGGCCTGCGCGACACCTGGAACGGTTTCATCTTCTGGCTGGTCGGACTGTTCTCGTGATCGATTTCAGATATCACCTCGTCTCCATCGTCGCGATCTTCCTCGCGCTCACCGTCGGCATCGTGCTCGGCAGCACCGTGCTGCAGGAGCCGCTGATCAAGTCCGCNGAGGAGACGACCGCGCAGCTGCGGNNGANCAACGAGGATTACCGGCAGGAGAACACCGGCCTGCGGCAGCGGGAGGCCGGGTACGACGCGTTCGTNACCGCCACGAGCCCGCGGCTGCTGAGCGGCATGCTCGCCGGCGAGCAGGTGGTGGTCGTCGAGGCGCCGGGCGCCGACNCCGGGACGCGGGAGCCGGTCACCGAGATGCTCACCACCGCCGGTGCCACGGTCACCGGCTGGCTCACCCTCACCGACAAGTACCTCGCCGCCGAGCAGGCCGGGCTCGTCGACCAGCTCGCCACCACCCTCAAACCGGCCTCGATCACCTTCGCCGAGCAGGCCACGCCGTACGACAAGGCGGCCGTCGTGCTCGCCGGGGCGCTCGTCACCCGGGAGCCGGCCGAGGCCGGGAAGAAGGACGCCACCGCCGCCGGCGTGCTCGCCGCCTTCGCGGACGCCGGGCTGCTCAACCTCGACCAGGAGCCCGAGCAGCGCGCCACCTCGGCGATCGTGATCGCCCCGGCCTCCGTCTACGAGGGGCGCACCGCCGAGGCCCGCACCGGGGCGGTGGTGTCGCTGGCGCAGGCGCTCGACGACACCGGCCGCGGCACCGTCGTCACCGGCACGATCGACGCGGCCGGCACCGGCGGCGTGCTCACCGCGATCCGCGACAACGGGGACGTCGCCGGCAAGGTCTCCACCGTCGACACCCTCGACATGACCGCGGGCCGCGCCTCCCTCGTCTACGCGCTGCGCGAGCAGCTCGACGGCGGGTCGGGCCAGTACGGCATCGGCCCCGCGGCCGCGTCCTTCCTGCCCACCGCCACGCCCACCCCGTCGCCGACCTCCGGCGGCTGAGCCCACCGCGGACCCACCGCGGACCAACCGGACGCCCACCACGGCCCCACCGGGGGCCACCGGTTGTCCACAGCCTTCGCCGTACGGTTCGCGCCGCGGGCCCCGCGGTGGCAGGGTGTGCATCATCGCGGCGCGTCGCCCGGCCCGGCCCCGGCGGGACCGGGCCCGTGGCACCCGCCCGCGACGGGCCGGCGCGGCCGGCCCACGGTGACCAGAACTGCAGAAGGGACCCTTCCGTGGCGCGATCACTCACCCGCGCGCTCCTCGGCGCCGTGGCGGGCGCCGCACTCGGCGCGGTCGCCGCCCGCACGGCCTACGCGGCGTTCCGCCGCAGGCCTCCGGTCGGCGACGAGAAGACCTGGACCCGCACGAACCACCGCGGCGAGCCCATCACCCTGCTCGAAGGCCCCGCCTTCGTCGCCGGGGCCGGCGCCGCGGCCGCGCTCACGCCCGGCCTGCCGCCCCGTCACCGGGCCGCGGCGGTGCTCGCCGGGGTCGGCGCCGGCGCGCTCGGCGGCTACGACGACCTGTACGGCACGGCGTCCTCCAAGGGCTTCAAAGGCCACCTGGGCGCCCTCGCCAGGGGCGAGGTGACGAGCGGCGCGGTGAAGCTGCTCGGCATCGGCGCCACCGGCCTCGCCGCGGCCGCCCTCGTCTCCCGCGGCCCGGCCGACACCCTCGTCAACGGCGCGCTGATCGCCGGCAGCGCCAACCTCGCCAACCTCTTCGACCTGCGCCCCGGCCGGGCGATCAAGGTGGGCCTGCTCACCGGCGCCCCGCTGCTCGCCGTCTCGCTCGCCCGCGGGGACGCGGGCGCGGTGCCCGCGGCGCTCACCGCGATCCCGCTCGGCGCGGCCGCGGCGCTGCTGCCCGAGGACCTCGGCGAGCGGGCCATGCTCGGCGACGCGGGGGCGAACGCGCTCGGCGCCCTGATCGGGCTCGCCGCGGCGACGCGGCTGGGCCGTACCGGGCGGTGGACGGCGCTCGGCACGGTCGCCGCGCTCACCGCCGCGTCCGAGAAGGTGAGCTTCACCAAGGTGATCGCGGGCAACCCGGTGCTCAACCGCATCGACATGTGGGGGCGGCGTCCCGCGCCCGCGCCGGTCCCGGCCGCCGTGGAGTCCCCCACCCCGTGAGCATCCGGGTGAGGCGGCTCGGGCAGGGGGTCGCCGGGGCGGCGGTCCTCATCGCGGTGATCACCATCGCCGCCCGGGCGACCGGGTTCGGCAAGCAGCTCGCGTTCGCCCGCACGGTGGGCACGAACTGCCTGGCCAGCGCGTACTACACCGCCAACATGGTGCCGAACCTCGTCTTCGAGCTCGTGGTCGGCGGGGCGCTGGCGGGGATGGTGGTGCCCGTGCTCGCCGGGGCGGCCGCGCGCGCCGCCGCGGGCGGGCCGGACGCGGCCGCGGCGCGGGCGGAGGCCGGGCACGTCACCTCGGCGCTGCTCACCTGGGTGGTCGTGCTGCTCGTACCGCTCGGTGTGCTGCTCGCGCTCACGACCGAGCCGGTGATCACCCTGTTCACGGGGGAGAACGTGGCGGGGTGCGACACCGGCGCGCTCGTCGAGGTCGCCGCGCGCATGCTGCTGGTGTTCGCCCCGCAGATCCCGCTGTACGGCCTCGCCGTCGTGCTCTACGGCGTGCTGCAGGCCCACCGCAGCTTCGCCCCGCCCGCGCTCGCCCCGCTCGTGTCGAGCCTCGTGGTGATCGCCGCGTACCTGGCGTTCCCCGTGCTCAGCCCGGACACCCGGGAGCCCGGCGCGGTGCCCCTCGCCGCCGAGCTCACCCTGTCGGTCGGCACCACCCTCGGCGTGCTCGCCCTCGTGCTCACCGTCGTCGGCCCCGCCGCCCGGCTGCGCCTGCCGCTCCGCCCCACCCTGCGCTTCCCCGGCGGCGTCGCGGCCCGGGTGCGCCGCCTCGCCCTCGCCGGCCTCGCCGCGCTCATCGCCCAGCAGCTCGCGATGGCCGTGGTGATCCTGCTCGCCAACCGCGTGATCGGCGGCGGCGCGCTCGCCGCCTACAGCTTCGCCTGGGCGATCTACCAGGTGCCGTACGCGGTGCTCGCGGTGCCCATCGCCACGAGCGCCTTCCCCGCGCTCTCCGCGCACGCGGACGGCGCGGAGGGGGACGCCGAGGGGTTCGCCCGCCTCGCCGCGCAGACCACCCGGGCGGTGACGCTCGTGTCCGGGCTGGCGGCCGGGGTGCTCGCCGCCGCCGCGGCCCCGCTCGCCGACGTGTTCATCGAGGGCATGGGCGGCACCGTGCCCGCGCACTGGTTCGCCCGCGCCATCGCCCTGTTCGCGCCGGGCCTGATCGGCTACGGCCTCATCGCCCACCTGAGCCGCGTGCTGTACGCGACCGGGCGGGGCCGGGCCGCCGCCACCGGCACGGTCGCGGGCTGGGCCGTGGTGATCGTGGCGCAGACCGTGCTGGCGGTGGCGCTGCCGCAGGACTGGAGGCTCGGCGGCCTCGCCGCGGGCAGCGCCCTCGGCATGACCGCCGGCGCCGCCGTGCTGCTGCTGAGCGTGGTCCGGCACCGGGGCGCCCGCGCCGTCGCCGGGCTGCCGCGTGCGGTGCTCGCCGCGGCCGCGGGCGGCGTCGCCGGGTACCTCGCCGGGGCCGGGGCGGTGNTGCTCNTCGGNGACACCGGCGTGTGGGGGAGCGTGCTCGTGACCGGGCTCGCCGCGTGCGTGGCGGCCGGCGCGGGCACCGCCGTCGCCGCCGCGGTCGACCCGGGCGACATCGGCGCGGTGCTCGCCCGGCTGCGTCCCCGGCCCGGGATGGCCGGGCAACCGTCGAAGGAGGACGTCAATGGGTGACCGGAGCGCGACCGGCGGGACGGAGCCTGCGTCGGGGATCGTGCTCGCGCTCGGCACGAGCGCGGGCGGCGTCGGCCGGCACGTGCGCATGCTGTGTGCCGGGCTCACGGCCGCCGGGCACCGGGTCGTCGTCGCCGGGCCGCGCAGCACCGAGGAGACGTTCGGGTTCGAGCGCGCCGGCGCGCGGTTCGCGGAGATCCCGGTGCGGGACCGGCCGCGCCCGGTCGACGACGCGCGGGCGATCGCGCGGCTGCGCCGGATCGCGGCCGGCGCGGACGTGGTGCACGCGCACGGCCTGCGCGCCGGGGCGCTCGCCGCGCTCGCGCTCACGGCGGCCCGCACCCGCCTCGTCGTCACCCTGCACAACGCGCCGCCCGGGGGCGGGCTCGCCGGGCGGATCTTCCGCGGCCTGGAGCGCGTCGTGGCGCGCCGGGCCGACCTCGTGCTCGTGGTGTCCGGCGACCTCGGCGAGCGGATGCGCGCCCGGGGCGCCCGCGCGGTGGCGGCCGCCGTGGTGCCCGCGCCCGCCCTCGCCCCCGCGTCCCGGTCGCCGGAGCGCACGCGCGCCGAGCTCGGGGCCGGGCGGCGCCCGATCCTGCTCACGGTCGCCCGGCTCGCCGAGCAGAAGGGCCTGGAGACGCTGCTCGACGCGGCGGCCGGGCCGCTGGAGGGGGACCCGCTCTTCGTGATCGCCGGCGACGGGCCGCTGCGGCCCCGGCTGCGGGAGCGGATCGACCGGGAGGGCCTGCCGGTCCGCCTGCTCGGCGCCCGCGACGACGTGCCGGACCTGCTCGCGGCGGCGGACGCCCTCGTCGTGCCGAGCCGGTGGGAGGGCCAGCCCCTCGTCGTGCAGGAGGGCCTGCGGGCCGGGCTGCCGATCGTCGCCACCGCCGTCGGCGGCATCCCGGAGATGGCCGGCGAGGCCGCCCTCCTGGTGCCCGCCGGGGACGCCGACGCCCTGCGCGACGCCGTACGCCGCGTGCTCGCCGACCCCGGCCTCGCCGCCCGCCTCGCCGAGGCCGCGGCGCGGCGGGGCAGGGACCTGCCCGGCGAGCGCGAGGCCGTGGCGGCGGTGCTGCGGGCGTACGACGCCCGTGGCGTGAAGGCGGAATATCCCGGCTGAGGCGATGGTTGCAGTGACTTGCGTATGACTCGGGTACCTCGCCTGGTTTGCCGGGCTGACCTGTCGATTAGGCGAGGTGATGCCCCGTCCCTATACTGGCCGGGTTAGGAGGGGAGTATCCCTTCGCGGCAGTCTCGTCATCACGGTTGCCTGTGTGGAACGGTAGCCCGGGACTGTCGGTCCGTAACGGCGCGGGCGGGAGAGACCTTCGGTCGTCTTGTCATGCGTGCCGGAGGTTGTCATGATCGTCCCCGCGTGGTTGTGGGCCGCCGTCATCGGCGGCCTTCTCGTTGTCCTCGCCTTCGACCTGTGGATCGTCGACAGGGGGGAGCCGCGGGAGTTCTCCATGCGCCAGGCCGGCGCGTGGGTCGGCTTCTACGTGACGCTCGCGGTGCTGTTCGGCGTCGGGCTCGCCGTGTTCTACGGCGCGGACCCGGCCGGTGAGTTCTTCGCCGGTTACATCACCGAATACAGCCTCAGCGTGGACAACCTGTTCGTCTTCTACCTGATCATGAGCCGGTTCGCGGTTCCCCGGATCTACCAGCACAAGGTGCTGCTCGTGGGGATCGTGATCGCGCTCGTGATGCGGGGCGTCTTCATCGCGATCGGCGCGGCGGCGCTGGAACGGTTCTCCTGGCTGTTCTACATCTTCGGCGCGTTCCTCCTGTACACCGCGATCAACGTCCTGCGCGGCAACGACGACGAGGAGGAGTTCAAGGAGAACATCATGCTGCGCTGGGCGCGGCGGTTGTTCCCCACCACCCCGGACTACGTGGGCTCCCGGATGACCGTGCGCATCGACGGCAGGCTCATGGTCACCCCGATGCTCATCGTCATGATCGCGATCGGCACGACCGACCTGCTGTTCGCGGTCGACTCGATCCCCGCGATCTTCGGCCTCACCCACGAGCCGTTCCTCGTCTTCACCGCGAACGCGTTCGCGCTCATGGGCCTTCGGCAGCTGTACTTCCTGCTCGGCGGCCTTATGCAGCGGCTGGTCTACATCAGCTACGGCCTCGCCGTCATCCTCGCCTTCATCGGCGTGAAGCTCGTCCTCGAGGCGCTGCACGGCGACGGCGTGCACTGGGCGCCCGAGATCCCGATCTGGCTCTCGCTTGCGGTGATCGCCGTGACCATGACCATCACCACGGTCGCGAGCCTCATCAAGTCGGGCCGCGACCGGCGGCGCGCGGCGACGGCCTCCGCGGCCCCGGCGGAGCCGGTCGAGGCGGTCGAGCCGGCCGAGGACCCGGCCGCCGAGGAGCCCACCCGCGAGCCCGCCGAGGAGCCGGCCGAGGAGACCCCGGAGGAGCCGAAGGGGAACCTGACGGTGGATCCGCCGGAGGACGCGAGGAACGCCGCGAAAGGATCCGTGAACGGCCGTCTGGAGGCCCCGGGGCGGCGGCCGGTGCCCGGTCCGGTGCAGGAATCACCGCAAGGCTGAGCGGAGACGCCGGGCAGGGACGCTGAGCAAGAGACGGGACGGCCGGAGCGCCGCGAGCCGCCTCGCCGGAGGCGGCCCGCGGCGCTCCGAGATGTCTCCGGCAGGAGGCGAGTTGGTTCCACAGGGGTAGCGAAACTGTCGACGAGGTTGTTTGCTTGTCGCGTTGTGCCGTAAAAGGGGTGGAGGATCGGTAACATCCAGCGTTGGAGCGCATACCGACCCTTCAGTTCAAATTCACTACAAAGGTTCCAAGTGTCCAACGATGCAGATAGTCAGGGGGCGTGCCCGCCACGTCGCCTGCGCCTGGCGCGTGGCGTCTCCCCATGGCTCGTCCCGACCGCGGCCGCGGCGGTCGTCACCGCCGCCCTCACCCGCCGCTCGTCGCGATGGGCCCTCGCGGCGGCCCCGCTGACCGCCCTCACCGGCGCGATGCTCTGGTTCTTCCGCGACCCCGACCGCACTCCGGGCACCGGACGCGTGCTGTCGCCGGCCGACGGCGTGGTGCAGAGCATCGACCCCTGGCCGGACGGCCGTACCCGCGTGGCGATCTTCATGAGCCCGCTCGACGTCCACGTCAATAGGGCGCCCGCGGCCGGTACGGTCACCTCGGTCGAGCACGTGCCGGGCGGGTTCGTGCCCGCGTTCAACAAGGACAGCGACAAGAACGAGCGCGTGGTGTGGCATTTCGACACCGCGCTCGGCGACATCGAGCTGGTGCAGATCGCCGGAGCGGTCGCGCGCCGGATCGTGCCATACGTCGCCGCCGGGGCCAAGGTGGCGCAGGCCGAACGGATCGGGCTGATCCGGTTCGGCTCCCGGGTGGACGTCTACCTTCCCGAGGGCGTCGCACCCGCTGTGATCGTCGGGCAGAGGACCAAGGCAGGGGTGACACGCATTGACCGCGGCTGAAGCAAGCTGGCCCGCCGAGGGCGTGGACGAGGAACCTCAAGGACCGGTCGGGAAGGCGTTCCGGCTGTCGGCGGCCGATTCGCTCTCCCTCGGCAACGCCGTCTGCGGCTTTCTCGCCGTATGCCTGCTCGCCTGGTCCGCGGTGAGCCAGCTGCAGAGCGGCGCGCCGTTCCGGCCCGACCAGCGCTTCTTCGCCACCGCCGTGGTGCTGCTGCTGATCGGCGCGACCTGTGACCTGTTCGACGGGCTCGTCGCCCGCCGGTTCCGCGCCTCGGCGATGGGCGCCGAGCTCGACAACCTCGCCGACGTGATCAGCTTCGGCTTCGCCCCCGCCTTCATGGTGGTCGCGTGGGCCGGCTTCTCCCAGAAGCTGCCGATGGTGCTCGTCCTCATCGCGGCCGGCTCGATCCTGCTCGGCGGCGTGGTACGGCTCGCCCGGTTCGCCTGCGTGAAGACGAAGAGCGGCGACTTCATGGGCCTGCCCATCCCGATGGGCGCGATGACCGTGGTGTCGATCGTGCTGCTGTTCGAGCCGTCGTACTTCACGATCAGCGGGATCTTCCTCGTCGCCTGGCTCATGGTGAGCCGGATCGAGTACCCCAAGCCGAGGGGCAACCTCGCCGCCGTGGTGTTCGCCTGGATCATGGTGAACGTGGCCTGCCTCAGCATCTGGGCGGCCGACCTGCCCGGCGGCGACGAGCTGATCAAGGTGGGCGCGAGCATGCAGATCGCCCTGGTCGCCGCGATCCCGCTGCGGGTGCTCATGTTCAAGCACGAGCAGCGCAAGGAGCGCCGCGAGGCCGAGCGCCTCGGTTGATCCCGGCCATCCGCTCGGTACGGCTTTCACCAGGAAGTATGGATCATCCGGGCGGTACGGCTTCCGCACGGCCGTCCGGATGAGTTCAATGGGGGCATGGCCGCAACCTCACGCGAGCACACCCGGACCTACTTCCTGGGAAGGCTGGCCAGGGAACTGGAGGCGAGGGGCCTCGACGCGACGCTCCGCACCGACCCTCCGAAGCTGAGGATCATCGGCTCCGGCGCCGCGATGTTCAGCGAGACGATCGACTGCGTCGCCCTCGCCGAGGGCTGGTTCTACCGCTGGTCCTGGGGTGAGCTCGTGGAGAGCACCGACAATCCGGCCGCGGCGGCCGAGCGCATCCGGCACGTGCTCGCCGCGACCGCGCCCACGCACCGCGACGCCGGCACCCGTTAGGCGGCATCCGCCGGACGGCGGCCGGGCGGCATCCGGCAGGCGGCGGCCGTCGGGCGGGACGGCGCGGCGGAGGCCCGCCCGGCCCCGCCGGCGCCATCCGGCCCGCTCAGCGGGCCGTGCCCGCCGGTGAACCGGCCGTCACCAGCCGCGGGCCTTCCACTCGGGCAGGGCCGGGCGCTCGGCGCCGAGCGTGGTGTCCCTGCCGTGGCCCGGGTAGACCCAGGTCTCGTCGGGCAGCCGGTCGAACAGCCGCTCCACCACGTCGGTGAAGAGCTGCTCGAACCGCGCCGGGTCCTTCTCGGTGTTGCCGACGCCGCCGGGAAACAGCGAGTCGCCGGTGAAGATGTGCTGGTTCGTCCCGCCGCCGTCGTAGCGCAGCGCGATCGAGCCCGGCGTGTGCCCGCGCAGGTGGATCACCTCGACCTCGGCCTCGCCGAACGCGATGCGGTCCCCGTGCTCGACCGTGCGGGCGACCTGGACCGGCAGGTGCGGCGCGTCGAGCGGGTGGGCGATCGTCCGCGCGCCGGTCCGCCTGGCCACCTCCTCCAGCGCCATCCAGTGGTCCTGGTGCCGGTGCGTGGTCACGATCGCGCTGATCGGCCGGTCCCCGATGAGCTCGATAAGCCGGTCCGCCTCGGCGGCCGCGTCGATGAGCAGCCCGTCACCGGTGCGCTTGCAGCGCAGCAGGTAGGCGTTGTTCCCGAAGTCCCCGACCTCGACCTTGGTGATCGTGACGTCGGCGAGCTCCCGCACGTCCGGCGGCCCGCCCTGGGTGACGTTCCCGGTGTAGCTCACTGGTGTTCTCCCTTCCGCCTTCCGAGTTCATCATGCCCGGGGCCGGTTTCGCACGGATGTTCGCCTCCGTTTCGGATAACCGGCCCTGACCCGGTGGAGAAGCGCATACTCTAGGTGCACGGGGCCCGGTACGGCGGGCGCCGGGCCGGGTCCGGCGCGCCCGGCCCTCCGGAAAATGTCAGACCCTCTGGCTAGCATGCGCCGGGCGACGTCTGTCGCCCCAGACATACCGGATCCGACTTCGATAACGGGACGACCGTGGCTGACCGCCTTATCGTGCGTGGCGCACGCGAACACAACCTCAAGGACGTCTCGCTGGACCTGCCGCGAGACGCTCTGATCGTCTTCACCGGCCTGTCCGGCTCGGGCAAGTCGAGCCTCGCCTTCGACACCATCTTCGCCGAGGGCCAGCGGCGGTACGTCGAGTCCCTGTCGGCCTACGCCCGGCAGTTCCTCGGCCAGATGGACAAACCCGACGTCGACTTCATCGAGGGGCTGTCCCCGGCCGTCTCGATCGACCAGAAGTCCACCAGCCGCAACCCGCGCTCCACGGTCGGCACGATCACCGAGGTCTACGACTACCTGCGGCTGCTGTGGGCCCGCATCGGCAGGCCGCACTGCCCGCAGTGCCGCCGCCCGATCGCCCGGCAGACCCCGCAGCAGATCGTCGACCGGGTGCTCGAACTGCCCGAGGGCACCCGCTTCCAGGTGCTCGCCCCGGTGGTGCGCGGCCGCAAGGGCGAGTACGCCGAGCTCTTCCGCGAGCTGCAGACGAAGGGCTTCGCGCGGGCCCGCGTCGACGGCACCATGATCCGCCTGGAGGATCCGCCGGCGCTGAAGAAGTACGAGAAGCACGACATCGAGGTGATCGTCGACCGGCTCTCGGTGAAGGAGTCGGCGCGGCGCCGGCTCACCGACTCGGTGGAGACCGCGCTGCAGCTCTCCGGCGGCACGATCACCCTCGACTTCGTCGACCTGCCCGAGGACGACCCGGGCCGCGAGCGCTTCTACTCCGAGCACCTCTACTGCCCGTACGACGACCTGTCGTTCGAGGAGCTGGAGCCGCGCTCGTTCTCGTTCAACTCGCCGTACGGCGCCTGCCCGGAGTGCACCGGCCTCGGCACCCGCATGGAGGTCGACCCCGAGCTCGTCGTNCCCGACCCGGAGCGCACCCTCGGCGACGGCGCGATCGCCCCCTGGGCGAACGGCCACACCAGCGACTACTTCAACCGGCTGATCGAGGCCCTCGGCATGGCGCTCGGCTTCGATCTCGACACCCCGTGGGAGCGGCTCACCGCCAAGCAGCGCAAGGCCCTGCTCTACGGCCACGACGAGCAGGTGCACGTCCGCTACCACAACCGGTACGGCAGGCAGCGCTCCTACTACACCGACTTCGAGGGCGTGGTGCCCTGGGTGCAGCGGCGGCACGCCGAGGCGGAGAGCGACGCCTCCCGGGAGCGGTTCGAGGGCTTCATGCGGGAGATCCCCTGCCCGGCCTGCAAGGGCGCCCGGCTCAAGCCGGTGTCGCTCGCCGTCACCGTCGGGGACAGGTCGATCGCCGAGGTGGCGGCGATGTCGATCGGCGAGTGCGCGAGGTTCCTCTCCGAGCTGCGGCTGTCCGAGCGCGACCGGCAGATCGCCGAGCGCGTGGTGAAGGAGATCAACGCCCGGCTCGGCTTCCTGCTCGACGTCGGCCTCGACTACCTCACCCTCGACCGCGCGGCCGGCACCCTCGCCGGCGGCGAGGCGCAGCGGATCCGGCTCGCCACCCAGATCGGCTCCGGCCTCGTCGGCGTGCTGTACGTGCTCGACGAGCCGTCGATCGGCCTGCACCAGCGGGACAACCAGCGCCTGCTGGAGACGCTGCTGCGGCTGCGCGACATGGGCAACACGCTGATCGTCGTGGACGCACGACGAGGACACGATCGCCGCCGCCGACTGGGTGGTGGACATCGGCCCCGGCGCGGGCGAGCACGGCGGCCAGGTCGTCGTCTCCGGCACCGTGCAGGAGCTGATGGCGTGCGAGGACTCGATCACCGGCGCGTACCTGTCCGGCCGCCGGAGCATCGAGGTGCCCGCGATCCGCCGCCCCCGGGACCGCAAGCGCAGGCTCGTGGTGAAGGGCGCCCGCGAGCACAACCTCAAGGGCGTGGACGTGGAGTTCCCGCTCGGCGTGTTCACCGCGGTCACCGGCGTGTCCGGGTCGGGCAAGTCCACCCTCGTCAACGACATCCTCTACAACGCGCTCGCCAAGGAGCTGCACGGCGCCAAGACCGTGCCGGGCCGGCACTCCCGGGTGCTCGGCACCGAGCTGGTGGACAAGGTCGTGCACGTCGACCAGAGCCCGATCGGGCGNACCCCGCGCTCCAACCCGGCCACCTACACCGGCGTCTTCGACCACGTGCGCAAGCTGTTCGCGCAGACCACCGAGGCGAAGGTCCGCGGCTACCAGCCGGGCCGGTTCAGCTTCAACGTCAAGGGCGGCCGCTGCGAGGCGTGCGCGGGCGACGGCACGATCAAGATCGAGATGAACTTCCTGCCGGACGTCTACGTGCCCTGCGAGGTCTGCCACGGCGCCCGCTACAACCGGGAGACGCTCGAGGTCCACTACAAGGGCAAGACGATCGCCGAGGTCCTCGACATGCCGATCGAGGAGGCCCTGGAGTTCTTCGACGCGATCCCGGCGATCCGGCGCCACCTGCAGACGCTCGTCGACGTCGGCCTCGGCTACGTACGGCTCGGCCAGCCCGCCACCACCCTGTCCGGCGGCGAGGCGCAGCGCGTGAAGCTCGCCTCCGAGCTGCAGCGCCGCTCCACCGGCCGCACCGTCTACGTGCTCGACGAGCCCACCACCGGCCTGCACTTCGAGGACATCCGCCGGCTCCTCGGCGTGCTCGGCCGGCTCGTCGACGGCGGCAACACCGTGATCGTCATCGAGCACAACCTCGACGTCATCAAGACCGCCGACTGGATCATCGACATGGGCCCCGAGGGCGGCTCCGGCGGCGGCACCGTGGTCGCCACCGGCACCCCCGAGGAGGTCGCCCAGGTGGAGGCGAGCCACACCGGCCGCTTCCTCCGCAAGATCCTCGGCGTCTGACCTCGCGCCTCCGCGTCCCGGCCCGGCCTCCGCCGCCACCGGGNCGCGGCCGCCCGCCGCGGCGGCTCAGACGGCCCTTGACAGGGAGGCTGACCAGCGAGGNGCCGGATTCTTAACCTTTTCTAAGGAAAAGGCGCGCGGCGCACGCCGGNCCGTACGGTTCACTGAACCGCATGAGCGAGAGCACGAGCGAGACACGACGCAAGGTGATAGTCGGGGCCGGTATGAGTGGCCTTGCGGCACTGGTGGCTGCCTGCAGCGGCGGCGGTTCGGAGACGACCGGCGCGGCGCAGGAGTCCGGGGGTGGCTCGGGCGCTGGTTCGGAGGCCGGTTCGGGCGGCGGGACCGGCTCGGGATCCTCCGGTTCCGGGGGCGGCTCGGGCGCGCTGGCCAAGACCAGCGAGATCCCGGTCGGCGGCGGCAAGGTGTTCAAGGACCAGAAGGTCGTGGTGACCCAGCCCGCCGAGGGCACCTTCAAGGCGTTCGACGCGACCTGCACCCACCAGGGGTGCCAGGTGGGCGACGTCGCCGACGGTGTGATCGTCTGCCCGTGCCACAACAGCCGGTTCAGCGCCGCCGACGGTTCGGTGCAGCAGGGCCCGGCGACCGAGCCGCTCCCCGAGAAGCGGATCACCGTGAACGGCGACGAGATCACGCTGTCCTGAGATTTGCCCTTTCCCGTGCGGCGGTTGGTCTTGGGCGGACGCCGTACCGGCAAACCCCTCAGCAGAACGTGCCGTCGACACGCACCAGGGGGACGCCGTGGCGACATCGCCGTACGGGCCGATCTTCGGTGAGGAGCCCTTCCGCGATTCCGACCTGCTGACCGGCGGGTCGCCCGGCGGCCGGGACGTCTGGCCGCCCAGCCGTCCCGGCGTCCACCAGGTGGATCTCGCCCGCCTGTTCAGCGAGGCGGCGCAGGCCCTGCTGCACCGTGCCGCCGAGTTCGCCGCCGAGCGCGGCGCGCCCGATCTGGACGCGCTCGACCTGCTCGTCGCCGCGATCGAGGGCGAGCCCACCCGCACGTTCCTCCGCGAGGCGGGCGCGGACCGCGAGGAGCTCGCCGAGCGCATCGCCGCGGCCCTGCCCCCCGGAAACGGGGAGCGCAGGGCCCCGGCGACGCTCACCCCCGGGGCCAAGCGCGCCTTCCTCGACGCCCAGCGCATCGCCTGTTCGCTGCGCGCCTCCTACATCGGCCCGGAGCATCTGCTGCTCGCCCTCGCCGCGAACCCTGACTCGCCCGCCGCCCGGGTGCTGCACGCCGCGGGCGCCGGTGCCGACCGGATCCGGGAGACGGTGTTCGCCCCGCGGGTCCTCCCCGGGGCCCTGCCGGAGCCCGCCGCCGAGCCGGGCGCCGCGCTCCCGCCGCGCATCGCCGCGGGCCCGGCGCTCGCCACCCCGGCGCTCGACGAGTACGGCCGCGACCTCACCGAACAGGCCCGCCAGGGCGCGCTCGACCCGGTCGTCGGCCGCGAGGACGAGATCGAGCAGGTCGTCGAGGTCCTCGCGCGGCGGGAGCGGAACCGGCCGCTGCTCGTGGGCGAGCCGGGCGTGGGCAGGCGGGCGATCGTCGCCGCGATCGCCCAGCGCGTCGTCAACGGCGCCGTGCCCGAGCCGCTGCGCAACGCCAGGATCGTCGCGCTCGACGCGCCCGCCCTGCTCGGCGGCCCCGGCCGCCGGGCCGAGGCCGCGGAACGGGTCGCCCGGGTGCTCGACGAGATCCGGCGCGGCGGCGACCGCCTCATCGTCCTCCTCGCCGACCTGCACCGGTCGCTCGGCCCGGACCGCGACGGCCCGCTCCGGCAGCTCCTCGACCACCCGGACCCGCGCCTGATCGCCACCACCACGATCGACGGCTACCACGCCGGGCTCGCCGCCGAACCCGGCCTCTCCCCGATCATGGTGCGCGAGCCGCGCATGGCGGAGACCGTCGGCATCCTGTCCTGCCTGCGCGACCGGTACGAGGCCCACCACCAGGTGCGGGTCACCGAGGACGCGCTCGACGCCGCCGCCGGCCTCGCCGACCGCGCCGCCCGCGACGACCGGTTCCTGCCGGGGAGTGCGGTCGAGCTGCTCGACCAGGCGTGCGCGCGGGTGCGGCTGCGCGGGCTCACCTCGGCCGGCGAGGTGCTGCGCCTGGAGGAGCGGCTCGACGCGCTGTGCCGGGAGCGGGACCAGGCGGTGGCGGGCGAGGACTACGAGCGCGCCCAGGAGCTGCGCCGCGAGGTGGACCGGCTGTGGCCGCGGCTGCAGGAGGCCCGGCACGGCACGGGCCCGGCGCCCAGGGTGACCGCGCGGGACGTCGCCGAGATCGTCGCCCGGCGGACCGGCCTGCCCGTCGCCCGCCTCGCCGAGGGGGAGGAGGAGCGGCTGCTCGGCCTGGAGCGGCGCATGCGCGAGCGCGTGGTCGGCCAGGACGAGGCGGTGCGGACGGTGGCCGAGGCGGTACGGCGGGCACGGGCGGGCCTCGCCGACCCGGACCGGCCGGTCGCGGCCCTGCTGTTCGCCGGCCCGCCGGGCGTGGGCCGGACCGAGCTCGCCCGGGCGCTCGCGGCGGCGCTGTTCGACGGGGACGACCACGTCGTCCACCTCGACATGACCGAATATCAGGACAGGTCCGGTGCCGACCGGCTTTTCGGGACGCCGCCCGGCAGTCTCGGCGGCGACACGATCGGCCGGCTCGTCGCCGCCGTGCGCCGCCGCCCGCACTCGGTGCTGCTCCTCGACGAGATCGGCCGGGCCCACCCCGACGTGCTCGACGCGCTCCTCGGCATCCTGCGCCACGGCCGGCTCGGCGCCGACTTCACCCGCGCCGTGGTCATCATGACCACCACCGTCGACGCGGGGCTCGCCGCCGGCGGCGAGGGCGCGCGGGACACGCTCACCGAGACGCTTCGCCGTACCCTCCGGCCGGACCTGGTGGACCTCGAGACCGACCTCGTGGTGTTCCGCCCGCTGGAGCGCGCGGACGTGCTGCGCGTCGCCGCGCTGCTGCTGGACCACACCCGCCGCCGGCTGCGCGCCCACAACATCCGGCTGGAGGTCGCCGACGCCGTCCTGGAGTGGCTCGCCGACCGCGGCCACAGCGCCGGGCACGGGGCCCGGCCGCTGCGCCGCGCCGTACGGCGGGAGCTGGAGGACCGGGTGGCGGGCCTGCTGCTCGCCCGGCAGATCGCCCCCGGCGACACCGTGGTCGTCGGCACCGAGGACGGCGAGCTCGACATCCAGGTGCGCATGCCCCGCCCGGCCGCGGACCGCCCGGCCGCACCGGCCCAGGGCGGGGAGCAGGAGCCGCTCGCCGCCGGCACCTGACGCCCGCGTCCGAGCCCCGTGGGTCCGGCCGGGAAGGGCCGGAGCCCGCGGTTCATCCCGGCGCCGCGCGGGCGACCGGCCGGTAGGCTTGGTCACGTGGCGAACGCGGGAGTTTCCAGGGCATCCGGCGCGACCAAGGGCCCGGCCTCGTACCGGCCCGCCCCCGGCTCGATCCCCGAGTCCCCCGGCGTCTACCGCTTCCGGGACGAGCACGGCCGGGTGATCTACGTCGGCAAGGCCAAGAGCCTGCGCCAGCGCCTCAACTCCTACTTCGCCGACTTCGCCGGGCTGCACCCGCGCACCCAGACCATGCTCACCACCGCGGCGAGCGTGGACTGGACGGTCGTCAACACCGAGGTCGAGGCGCTCCAGCTGGAGTACTCCTGGATCAAGGAGTACGACCCCCGGTTCAACGTCAAGTACCGCGACGACAAGTCCTACCCCTACCTCGCCGTCACCATGGGCGAGGAGTTCCCCCGGGTGCAGGTGCTGCGCGGCGCCAAGCAGAAGGGCACCCGCTACTTCGGCCCGTACTCGCACGCCTGGGCGATCCGGGAGACCGTGGACCTGCTGCTGCGCGTCTTCCCGGTGCGCACCTGCTCGGCCGGGGTGTTCCGGCGTTCGGCCCGGATCGGCAGGCCCTGCCTGCTCGGCGACATCGGCAAGTGCTCGGCCCCCTGCGTCGGCCGGGTCACCGCCGACGAGCACCGGGCGATCGCCGAGGACTTCTGCGACTTCATGTCCGGCAGCACGGCCCGGTTCATCAAGCGGCTCGAGCGGGAGATGCGCGAGGCCGCCGCGGCGGAGGAGTTCGAACGGGCGGCCCGGCTGCGCGACGACATCCAGGCGCTGCAGCGGGCGCTGGAGAAGCAGGCGGTGGTGCTCGGCGACGCCACCGACTGCGACGTGATCGCCCTCGCCGAGGACGCGCTCGAGGCCGCCGCCCAGGTCTTCTACGTGCGCGGCGGGCGGATCCGCGGGCAGCGCGGCTGGGTGGTGGACCGGGTCGAGGAGGCCGGCACCGGCGAGCTGGTGGCGAGCTTCCTGCTGCAGATGTACGGCGACGCGGCCCCCGAGTCGGTGCCGCGCGAGGTGCTCGTGCCCGCCGAGCCGCCCGACGTCGAGGCGCTCGCCGAGCTGCTCAGCGAGCGGCGCGGCGCCCGGGTGGAGATCCGGGTGCCCCGGCGCGGCGACAAGAAGACCCTGCTGGAGACCGTCGCGCGCAACGCGCAGGAGGCGCTCGCCCAGCACAAGCTGCGCCGCGCCGGCGACCTCACCGCGCGCAGCCGCGCCCTGGAGGAGATCGCCGAGGCGCTCGAGCTCGACCAGGCGCCGCTGCGCATCGAGTGCTACGACGTCTCCCACATCCAGGGCAGCGACGTGGTCGCCTCGATGGTGGTGTTCGAGGACGGCCTGCCCCGCAAGAGCGAGTACCGCCGGTTCGCCATCCGCGGCTTCGCCGGGCAGGGCGACGTCGCCTCCATCTACGAGGTGATCACCCGGCGGTTCCGCCGCTACCTGGAGGAGCGCGCCGCGGGCGGCGAGCTCGACGCCGACGGCGCGACCGCCCCGGTCGGCGAGCCGATCGACCCCGAGACCGGCAAGCCCCGCAAGTTCGCCTACCCGCCGAACCTCGTCGTCGTGGACGGCGGCCCCGCCCAGGCCGCGGCGGCGCGGCGGGCCCTCGACGAGCTCGGCGTGGACGACGTGTCGGTGTGCGGGCTGGCGAAGCGGCTGGAGGAGGTCTGGCTGCCCGGGGACGACCAGCCGGTGATCCTGCCCCGCGCCAGCGAGGGCCTCTACCTGCTGCAACGGGTGCGTGACGAGGCACATCGGTTCGCCATCACCTACCATCGGGCCAAGCGGTCGAAGAANCTGACGGAGAGCGCGCTCGACGGNNTCGCCGGGCTCGGNCCGGCGCGCAAGCAGGCGCTGCTGCGGCACTTNGGCTCGGTGAAACGGCTGCGGGCCGCCACCGCCGACCAGATCCGCGAGGTGCCCGGCATCGGCCCCGCGACCGCGGAGGCGATCGTGGCGGCGCTCAGGAAGAGCTCGAAGGGGGACGAGACGTGAGTTCGCCACATCCTGGGCGAGGCCCGGACAAGGACCTCGGCCCGCCCGGCGCGGAGGCCGGGCACTCCCTGGTGATCGTCACCGGCATGTCCGGGGCCGGGCGCAGCACGGCGGCGAAGGCGCTGGAGGACCTCGGCTGGTTCGTCATCGACAACCTGCCGCCCGGGCTGCTGTTCGCGATGGCGCAGGAGGCCGGGCGGGTCAACCTCGCCGCGGACCGGGTCGCGGCCGTCGTCGACGTGCGCAGCCTCGCGTTCACCACCGACCTGCACGCCGCCATCGCCGAGCTGCAGGACCGCGGCGTGGACGTGCAGGTGGTGTTCCTCGAGGCGAGCGACGACGAGCTGGTGCGCCGGTTCGAGGCCGTGCGCCGCCCGCATCCGCTGCAGGGCGACGGCCGCCTCGTCGACGGCATCGCCAAGGAACGCGGCATCCTGCGCGAGGTCCGCGCCCACGCCGACCTGGTGATCGACACCTCCGCGCTCAACGTGCACGAGCTGCGCGGCAAGATCGTGTCGTTCTTCGGCGGCGAGGCCCGGCCCGGCCTGCGCCTCAACATCGTCTCGTTCGGCTTCAAGTACGGCCTGCCGGTCGACGCCGACCTGGTGGTCGACTGCCGCTTCCTGCCCAACCCGCACTGGGTGCCCGAGCTGCGGCCGATGAACGGCCTCCAGGCGCCGGTGCGGGACTACGTGCTCGGCCAGCCCGGCGCGAAGGAGTTCCTCGACGCCTACGAGGAGGTGCTCCGGGTGGTGGCGAACGGGTACGTTCGCGAGGGCAAGAGCTACGCCACGCTCGCGGTCGGCTGCACCGGGGGCAAGCACCGCAGCGTGGCCGTGGCCGAGCAGCTCGCCGCCCGGCTGCGCGACCGCGGCATGGAGGTGCAGGTGAGCCACCGCGACGTGGGCCGCGAGTGACCGCCGCGTCGCGGCGGCCCCGGCCGCGTCGCGTGACCGTGTTCCGTCGGTGTTCCGTCGGTATTCCGTCGTATTCCGTCGATATTCCGTCCATGGCGTGGTGAGGGTGAGGTGCCGGTGGTCGCCCCGGGCAGGGAAGGTGCCGAAGCTGTGCGCGGGCCCGAGGAGGTGGACGAGCCGCCGGACCGCGCGGGCGGACCCCGGGTGGTCGTGCTCGGCGGCGGGCACGGCCTGTTCGCCGCGCTGTCCGCGCTGCGCCGGGTCACCGGCGATCTGACCGCCGTGGTCACCGTCGCCGACGACGGCGGTTCCAGCGGCAGGCTGCGCCGGGAGTTCGGCGTGCTGCCGCCCGGCGACCTGCGCATGGCGCTCGCCGCGCTGTGCGGCGACGACGAGTGGGGGCAGACCTGGAGCCGGGTGGTGCAGCACCGGTTCCGCAGCAAGGGGGAGCTGCACGGGCACGCCGTGGGCAACCTGCTCATCGTCGCGCTCTGGGAGCTGCTCGGCGACCCGGTCGCCGGGCTCGACTGGGTGGGCCGCCTGCTCGGCGCGCACGGCCGGGTGCTGCCGATGGCGTCGGTGCCGCTCGACATCGAGGCCGAGG
>Ga0065720_1019724_pt1 | contig 20855 bp, 16 predicted proteins | sample Thericmetagenome_FD_59107 | JGI IMG/M metagenome (GOLD analysis project Ga0065720, IMG submission 59107) | Thermophilic microbial communities from the Joint Bioenergy Institute, California, USA of rice/straw/compost enrichment - eDNA_2 v2... | ecosystem: Engineered > Solid waste > Grass >...
CTACTAACTTCTCAAACGAGGGAATGTTCTTCTCACAGCCAACCAATTTCGACCATAATGACAGTATTCTCGACCTCACCCCAGCCGAGAGTAACTTCAATGGCTTCGGAAATGGTAACTCCAGTAAGCTTTACTCCCTTCATGGCTAACATTTCAGTGAGATTCCCAAGCGACATTAGTGATAACTCGACTCAAGAAACTTCAGAAATCTCCATCACAGACTTTCCAGAAATCAACTTGATCCTGCCCACAATAAAAAATCTAAAAAATCCTGAACTAAACACTATCTCTTGCCAAACAGTAAACATGACTTTTACCATGCTTAGAGTTATAGCTTGTTGATGTATTGAGTGGTGCTTATAAAAGACCCTTCATCATTGTCGACTGCAGATACGACTATGAATATGATGGTATAATTATTCAGATATCTGAAAATGTTTAAGGAGGCCACATTAGAGGTGCCATCAACATCAGATCTCCAGAACTTCTTGAAAGAGTCTTCTTCACTCACAGAAATCTGCTTAAAAACCAAAACTATCTTGCCGCCCTCAAGGAAAACTTCGAGGAAGTCATCTCTGATATCCAAGATGCTGCTCATTTCCCTACCGAAGTTAACGAAGATGCTCCTTATCCCATTATCATTTTCCACTGTGAGTTCTCTCAAAAGAGAGGTCCAAGAGCTCTTAGAGCTCTTAGGGACATGGACAGAAAGGTCAATGCTCACAGATGGCCCTATTTATTCTACACTGATATCTATGTTTTGGAGGGAGGTTACAAGAACTTCTACTCCCAATTCCCTGTAAGAGATAATAGAGGCTTTGTTGATTATCTAGGAATGGTGTGATGGAAATTATATTGAGATGAATGATAAGAGATATAAGAAGGAGTTGACTCTTAACAAAGAGTACGAGAATAAACACTGGAAAAAGAAGAACTGCCTAGGCTTGAGTGGACTTCCTGGGCTTCACAGATCAAAAACAATGTGTGACTTCTAATTTCAAAACATTTCAAATTATTCTTTTCAATATTATTCAACAACACTTCAGCACTTCCTAACTTTTATAACGCATGTATCGTTTGGACAATTTAATTATTGTCCGTACACCAGTTAAGTATTTATCCAAATATTCTCACGCTAATATATATCATGGAAGAGTTGTGTGTTAAAGAATAATTGAACATAAAAATGAACATATGATTTATTTACGTAACTAGAATAATTAGCTTTCCTTCTCAGCAATTGGGTTAGCGTGAAAAGTTACGTTATAAATCTTTATTTCATTCAAAGGCCTGTCCTTACCATCCACAGGCTCTCTCTCCATGAGATCCAAAGTTTCCCACCCATCTATTACTCTCCCAAAAATGGGATAAACGCCATTCAAATGTGGCTGCTTTGCATATGTAATGAAAAATTGACTGCCATTGGTATTTGGACCTGCATTCGCCATTGCAACCACTCCTCTCTTGTCAAATTTTAAGTCTGGATGTATTTCATCATCAAAATGCTTGCCATATATACTCTCTCCTCCCTTGCCTGTACCAGTCGGATCTCCACCCTGGACAATGAATCCCTTGATATTTCTATGGAAAATCGTGTTATCGTAATAGCCCTTAGCGCACAAGGCTAAGAAGTTTTTTGCAGTAGCTGGAACTTGTTCACAAAAGACTTCTATCTTAAGTTTGCCATGTGTCGTGTTTAACGTTACTGACATCCAAAATGCGGAAGATTTGAATATGAGTTTTTAAAAAATTATTAGGTCTGATTTCCTCAGAATGTAAAAAATCTCTCTCCACAACCAGACTCTACTAACTTGCTGAATTTTACAACTTTCTGGTATTTTCTTTGACCTATATTTCTAAGTATCTCAAAAGGACTACATTCTAAGCCTAATATTTTTGTGGGTTCTGATTATTGGATGATGATCCAAGTGGTAGTGAGCTCCTAAAGATTGTAATGAGGATAAGGGTAGAGAGTTTTCTGAGAAGGCAATTTTTCGAGCTATTCTAGGATTCGAAGGAAGATTAAGTAAAATTAATTCATTTCGAGAACTGATTGGAGAAGTGACTCTAGGAAATCTAGCTACGCTATACAATAATCAAGGATGCTATATTAAAAATTGAGTTTTTTGGTTCAGGTTTCACTAGATGGAACGTACAGGCTCGAATACGGGTACTCTCATATATCATAATTATTCAGTTCTTTCTCTTCTTTTTAAGAGTTTTTGATTCTGAAGTTCTTAATAAGGTTGGGGAATTGGTCGCTCTTCTTCAACTTAACGATGAGCTTGGCTTTCTTTCCTTTTCTTTCCTTTTCACCTTCCTTTCCGGGGTTGATGGTGGAGGTCTCAATTCTGAGGATGTTAGTATATCCATATCTGCAAAGGAGTTCTCCGACCTTGACGCAGATTCCGATGGCATCTCCGAGAGCGTGAAGTTCGATGTCATTGAAATCCATCAAGAAGAGCTTGGACAAGAAGACATAGAATCCAGTGTCTCTCTTAGCGGAGATTTGGATTTTATTGGAGCTTGGCTTGATCTGCTTAACGGACTTGTTTTCCATTCCTTTCTTTTCTTATATACCTTGTGTTTCGAAGAGAGAGACTCTCAAATAAACTTTTCAATTATATTAATTGAATTAATTTTATGGTTGAAATGGGGAGAAACAAGGTTCAAAAGATATCTTTCTCGATGCCTTACTATAATACAATTTGTATAGGCAGGTCAGTGAGATGAAGATGCATAGTTTAAAAAACGAATAAGAAAATATTGAAATACCTTCAAATTAGTAAGGATTATTCGGATTTCTGTAATTATACTCGAAAAATGATCGATCACTCCTCCCACTCTCACTTGGAGTCCAGATTTTAGATTTCTATTCATGTTAGCATCAAAAGTCATAGATAATAATAATAATATCTCCTGGGTCTCAAAAAATAACACTTACATCATTATCCTTCCGTATCAAATCGATCTGTTGCATAACTGAATGAGGACTCACAGGCTGATTGTGCAAGTTCATATTATGGACACTAAGGCCCATCATACTATTCTCTCTCTAAAGATTTTAATTCGCAAATCGCATTTATTTACATCAGATCTTCCTGGAGTTGTGGGAACTGCACCTTTTTTCAAACTTTGTTTAAGCGCATTATTTTCATTTTGAAGCTGCTTGAATCTATGCTCCAGAGTCTTGAAGCTCTGATTCAATTCATTGTTCAAAGCCTTTTCATTCTCCAGCTGATTTAGTAATAGTCTTATTTGAGCTTCTTTTTCTCTGTTCTCCTTGTCCAGCTCATATTCTCTTTTACTCGCCTACAGGATAACTCTTTTGATTTTTCAATTACCAGAAAGACGTCCTTTCCTTCCGCATTTTTGTATACATCAGGATTCACAGGATGCTGCAATTTTAGTTTCCTGAGCTCGTTAAGCTCTTGGACCAGTCTTTCATTTTGTTCCATTAGCCGCTTTATTTCTTGTTTATCGGCTGACTCCTTTGATAAGTGTGCTGAGTCTCTGGAAGTTGTTATAGTTCCTCTTCGAAATTGGTCAATTTCATTGGACACAACACCTAGTTGTCTTTCTAACTTATTCTTGTGCTGAGTGAGTTCCTGTAATTCCTTGCTATATATTCTTATATCTTCTTCTTCGAAATTCGTTTTGCTCAATAAGGTTTGTTTTTCAACCATGATTGCCTATAGTAATTTGAGAAGATTTAAAACTATACCTCATTGGCTTGTTGCAAAGCTTTATTCTTAGCTCTTTCTTCATTTAATTGCTTTTCTGCGAGAGCAACCTGCTCTCTTAAATTAGTTATTTCTAGTTCCAGTTTTTTGAAGTCTTCTTTGGTCATAACAGGTTTCTTAAATTAAGTTGGGTGATGTTCCTAATTACCTCCTTAATAATATCCTCTTTTTCCTTAATTATTTTAGCCAATTGGACTCTCAACATGTTGTTTTCATCATGAAGTTTTTTCCTATTTCTTAAAATAATATTTCCTGGGAATACATAGCCTCATTATTGACAAAGAATTGCTCAATGAACTTTTTCTTATTCTCAATTTCTCCCAAGATCGTCTGCAAGTTAAAATACCTTGCTTGAAGACTTTCTGCAATTCTCGAAATTCTCTCCTCATCAACCTTCATTATGTGAAGATTTCCCTGCATTGTATCAACAAAAGTATTTGCTCTATGCAATAATACGCTTGAATTATGAGCTATACGTATGTTCCAGCGAGGCAATTCTTCCCTCAATCTCATTAACCTTCTGCACAGCAAATCTTAATTCAGTGACAGACACTTGCTCTGATGGGAGGGTACGAATACTGTTCTCGCTTTCAAATCTAATATAAATTACGCTTGTATGTCTTCTTGGAGTACTTAAAGTCTTCTTGTAGGGTAATTTGCTGGATCATCTTCCTTAAGTCAAAATCTTCAGATGGCTCTCCAACTATTCTTATTTTCATTTCGTTAGGAATGGTTTACTTGGTCGAATGACTGGATCATTCATGAACAATTTAAAGCGCTCTAGTTCGGGAGTTGTCCGGTTCATTCCTCTTTAGAGCTTCAAAATTTAATTTGATATTCGTTGAATAATTTTATCATCGCGACACAAAGGAAAACGAAAAAGGAAATAGATTTCATAAGAAATCTGCATTTGGATGTGAAATGATGATCAGATTATTTCTCATCTATTAGAAATTGCATGGTTGGAATTTTTCGAGAGAAGTGTTATGCAACAAAAATTACCTTTTCGCACGAAAGACACTCAAAGATAATAGATTACAAGATATTCTATTACTAGTTTTTGACTGGAAACTGATGTTACACGTATTATACAAACCTCAACTGAATTATTTGCTATCTTTTCTCTCTGCACCATCAATCAGCCCTTTATCTTCATTTGAACCAGATCTACCTCTATTACTGTCTTCTACAATAGGCTTATATTGGCTAGAACCAAAAATAGGCTGCATAACCCTTGACTCAAAATTAAGCAGCTTCTGTGTGAAAAGACTTCTCTTAGGAGCCTCAGGTTCCCCGATCAGAGTTCCCATCTGTATTCCCTGCATCTCCATGATTCTTTCCTTCTCTTCTTTACTCAAATTTATCACTCCGGCTGTTCCAGGTAATAACATGTTTCTGAGGCCCTCACTATTCTTTTACCAAATAAAAGATAAACCCTTACATATCATCAAATATAGTTTCCCCTAAACCAATATGCTTAGCGAATTTTTCTAGCAAGTTTGTAAGGATCAGAGTAGTGGCCAATACAACAAAGAGGGTTGTTGCCTGGATATAACCTGCCTTATCTGAATCCACAAGCCATCCGAGTGCAAAAGCAATTGCTCCTATTCAAATAAACAAGAATAATATCACTCTTACCTCTGACTAATCCTGAGTACCAGATAATCTTCATTTCTGTCAAAGTTAAGCTGATGCTCTTTGTGAAGAGATAGTAAAGGGCTGGTGGGGCAAAAACTGAAATGAAACGAGCAAGGAAAACAACTAAGAGCATGAGGAAACTAAATCCATATCTCATTGTTGAGTAATCAAAATCCACAATAGTCATTCCTAAAAATTAGAAAAATATCTCGTTATTGTACCCAAATAGATGAAGACGAAAGTTTCAGCTAAATATCCAAAGGCGTCGAAAATCAGCACAGTTCCTTTCTGGGATTCCTCGGAAAGATTTTGCATGGTATAGTGGGACATAACAAGACCACAGCTGAACATGGAAATAATACCTGAGAAATGGAAGTATTCAGCAATCAAATAGGACATATATCCTGTCAGCAGAACCATGCAGGTCTCAAGTTTAGGTTTCTCTGAAAAAGCTTGGATGTTCTTGAATACCAAGGACAAGAGCAATCCCAAAGAAATACCAATCAATAAACTGAAGAAAGACAAAACTATGAAATCCCACGACATAGAAAGTACCATGCCAAATGAAAAGCCGGCAGCATGACCTTCCTCAGCGTCTCCTTTTAGGAAGAAAGTCTTTATAGTTCTGAAAAGCAGGATACTCACTGCATCATTAACTATACCCTCTCCAAAAAGAATGGAGTTCAATTTAGGAAATTGATCAGCTTTGACAAGAGTAAGAGCAGCAACGGTATCTGTGGAAGATAGAATACAAGCTAGAAGCATGCAATCTGAAACTGAGAGCTTTTCGCTTTCGTCTAACAGAGAGTCAAATCGACTTAATAAATATGCAGAAGATGAAATAACACTGAATGCAAGGAGAGTTCCTAGAACTCCAAAGACCACAATGTATCTGAAGTTATCAAAGAACTCTCTTTTCTTGAGAGTATATCCTGCTGCGAAGATGATAGGGGGTAGGATTGCAGTGAAAAAGATTTCGTAGTCGAACTCGAACTTGTAATTATGACTCACGTACTATTTTCATTATGGAGATTATGTTTGTCTTACGTCTGATTTCATTATCAGCGCTGTTATAGTTCCTAAAATAATTGAGAAAGCTGATTCGTGCATATAGGGGATCTGGGGGATTACTAAAGTGTAAATTTGTGTACCTTTTTCTTCTCAATGACAAGAGCAGCTAGCAAACAGATCATAAGGAGAATTACAACTACGAAGACTTCTTGAGTTAGAATTCCTGACATTTCGCTAGTTTTAATAAATTTATTTGATATCTGACGATGAAAGAAAAAAACTCTAAAGATCCACTCACTATATACAGAGAAATTAATTAAAGAAACCTCCCACCAAAGACATATCTTCATGCCAATTTTTCTGAGGCACAAATACAAAAACTATAACAATATAGAAAATCCTTCCTAATCCTATACATATCCTGGTCCCGATAATTGATCAATTTCTTTAATGAGCTTCTGCCTCTTTCTGAACAGCTGCTCCAAGTCTTGTCCATATGAAAGCACAATAAATCCCATAATTATACCTCCAATTCTAGCTGGGATCATATTTGTGGCTCGATTGGCTAAGAGCATGACAAGATTTAGGATAAGTATGCCTAAGAGTATCTTCATCAGCTTAAAGAAGGTGAGCTGTCTATCTCCATTTTTTGAGTTAAAAGCCGAAAGGCCAAATCCACAGGTGATGATGATCATCACTGTAATAAAGAAGCTGATAGACAGATCATAATTTCCCCAACTATATGCCCCCATAGATAGATTTAGAATAAGAATGGCGAGCCATGCTAAATTCAAGAGGAAGTCAAACCAAAGCCAAACAATATAACATTTGTAATTTTTTAGCTTATAATCGATCTCAGCAACCTCTCTCATTCTGATCTCTTGAGCAGGAGGGACATAATCAGCGGTCATAAGAAGATTGCCACCTGGCCCATAGGGTCCACCTGGACTTCCGTAGTTATACATATGTAAGAAGCTAAATAAATTGAAATTATTTTGTAAATTGAGATACAGAGATCTTTTTTGTTGTCTGCTAAAGAACTTTTTATCCAAATCAATCAGCATCCTTTCGAACCCACTATCTTGCCAATAGGTAGGTTGCTATGTATCTAAATCAACATTAGAAATCAGCTAATAATTTGCATATTTTTGATCGATCCTATTCCTAGATGCAAAATGAAATTAGGTTTACTTCAAGAAAAGTAAAGGGGCCGGGTTCAAAGTTATCATTTATTGCTTGAAATTAGATGGAGATTTAACAGCAAGATTGAATATGTTCGAAAAAAAAAAAATTGGTTTGAAATTGTGTGAATTATTAGGTTCCATAAGCAATTTACTCTACAAATTCGAAGAATGTCTCATATAGAGAGATTCACTAATGGATCTCCAGGCGATAGAATTTTTGTTATAAAATAATGAATTAAACTCAATAACCAAATAAGAAGCACATCTAGTCATCCTTTATTATGAAAGTTCACCTCAAAATTTTGATGTGTGGGTTGGGTATAGATGGCCATACTTAGTATTCTTTGGTCTTTGAGGGAACTATATACTTGAGTAGGACTTTCTTCGGGTATAATGTAAACTATCTTATAGAGTAAATCTGGTGAGCAACATAAATAAAATTTAAAATAATCTAGCCATGCTGAGCGGAGTCTCTTCACCTAAAGAAGGCGATAAAGCTTTATTAACAGCTGAACAAACAGAAACCAACATTCTTCAGCAACGTCTCTCTAGTATTGCTTTTAAAATGTATACCGCCGTTTTATATCTATGCTTCGCAAGTGGAGTCGTTTATTCAGTTTTCACTATAATTGATCTTGCGCGAGAAGGATTGAGAAATACTGACACAGCTGAAGGAGCAGATCTAGATATGACCAGCCTAGTTATTGCTTTCATGAGTATTTCACAAGCTTGGACCTTTTACACTGGAATTCAAGCAAGACAAAAGCTTGATCCAGAAACACAAACCAAATTCTATTCATATCTAACTCTATTGACCCAGTTTTACATCTTGATGGGAAGCTTCTTCCTGATATCAATTTTTTGCTTTAGATTCCTTGGAAACAGACTTGTTGAAGTAGAAAAAGTTGAGCTATATTACATATTTTCTCATACAGCTTTGTTCTTACTTGCCTTCTTTAGGGCTAGAGAACTTGACAGGTCCTTGAAGGATTTGCACGGTTCTAGAAGAGTATAAGTGAATACTTTTTTAGGAAGTGTATAAACATCTAATTGTATGAATTTTACAGATATGGGACCCTATCTATATAAAAGAGTAAGAGCGATATTTTCTTTAATTGGTAACTTAGAACTCGGCACAAATGTTTTTTAACACAGAACACTTAGATAGATGTAACCTGAGTTATAATAGATAAAGAGGTATATAAAGACGGTCCTCTAACTTTAAGTATAAAAGTTCTAGAGCAGAGAATCACCAGTATAATTTCCACTGGCCCTCATAGCGTCACTAACAATATCCCCTCTGCCATTAGTCAAGTCAATAGGTCTAATTTGGAACGTAGCATTCTTCTTTCTGCCGCTGTCATCTTGTTTGCCACCTGAGGCACCTCCAAGCTTCTCAATATTGCAATGGACATCATATTCTCCCCAAGGAGCACTAGCAGAGAGCTTCATAAGGGTGACAACAGCGAATTTGGTTTTTGGCTTGACTATCAACCTGAATGGACAGTTAGGAATTCTGAAATTGGCAAATGAATTGGGCTTAGGAGTAATGGTAAGTATAACTCCTAAGTGGAAGGGACTGTCATTGAAAATGATAAATCTTCTTAAGACAGGGTTTACTTCAAAAGGAACTGTCAAAGCAGGAGGTTCCTTTTCTTCTATTTCAATCACAGTATCCTTTTGTTCTCCAACTATCTCTTCTTTCTTCTCTTCGACCATAGCCTTGGTTTCATCAGGTTTAACCTCTTCTATTTCCTCCTCTTTTCTCCATTGGCCCTCTCTTTGGTTCTCTGCCACCTTGTCCATGACTGCTTGTACAATATTTCCTAAAAAATTAGTTACCTATAATCCAGGTTTTACTCGATGGCTGATCGCCTGCATCTTCATGGTGAGATCCTTTTGAGTCGATCTCAGTATCTGAGCCATCTCGTGGGAGCTGAGGTCCAATAAAACCAACCCTAGAAATTCAAATAAGTAAAATTTGTTAATACATTCTCTCATGATTATCATTATCGTCTAAAAGAGGAGCAATATCATCATGATCAGAACCAGGAGAACCACCATATATCGCTGCTTCTTCTAACATTTTGGATAAGCGCATAGCTGGGTCTGTTGTGTCACCAGAAGCATTCATTCCGCGGCTCTGGACAGCAGCTTGTTGTTGGTCACTTGGGATAACATTGAAATTTCTGGGCTGGACAAAGAAGGCCAGTGGTGTGTCTGGCTTCACTTCGCTCGAAATGATCTTGCTTTCATGGAGAATAGAGTCAGGGAAGCTGAGATTTCCAGTTCCAGTGGGCTTACTCTCAGCAATGTAGCATTCAATTTCAGATTGGACTAAACTGATACTGTATGGGTCGGACTCCTGAGTAAAGGTTTGTCTGCCAATTTCCTTTTCGTTGACAGTTTGTCCAATAATGTATGGTTGGAAGAGTCCTGGTAAGACTTGAGTTTGCTTGTTTTGAGGCTCTTCTTCGGAAGCTTCGGTGCTGACAGTGACTCCAGATTCCTTGCTGGTTTGCTGGAGACTGGCCTTGAGGGCCTTTTGGTTGAATTCGATTCTCTTGTTGATCTTTTCTTCGACAGCTCTGTAGATCTTGAGGGTTTCTTGGCCTTGTTCTTCCTTCGGATATGAGGAGTAGTAGTATCTCTTGGCCTCAGCAAGATAATATTCAATGAAAGGAAGGATCCAGTCAGTGAACTTGGCATAGTTGTAGCTAGGAGGTGGGAGGGTGATAATATATTCAAAGACTGCGACATTCACATCAGCAAGGATGAGAAGCTGCTTGAGGCATACAAGGCAGAGGTTTTCGAATCTCTTTCTGTTTTGGAGCATGAGGTTTATAAGAGAGGTTGAACCGTCAATATAGAGAGGACTTTCATAGTTAACGACGATGTCTTCCAGGGAGCTATTTCCATAAATACCAAAAGAATCGGGGCCATCACGAATGGTAGTGAGGTTGGGTTGGGGATATCCGAGAGTCCATTCAATTCTCTTAAGTTGAAGGAAGTCAACAATGTTAAGGAAGTAGGTCAAGGCCTCGAGGTAAGGTTTGCAGTCATCGTAGTTAGATTTGTTAAGACCTCTGAGGAGAATTTGGGCAATATTGCATGAAAAGGCCTCATTCTCGAAGGAGAAGTGAGGGATTATGATACCCAAAGCTTGAGGGTCGTACTTTTCCTTAATTGCCTTCTCGTAGAAGTCAGCGCAGTATAGGCACTTAAGATCATTTTCGTTGAAATCATAAAGGGTAAAGCCTTGGTGGTACATGGAGGTGTAAGGGACATTTCCACTAGGAGTATTGACTCTACCTCTTCTGACCAGGAGGGCGATAGTTTGGATGAGAGGATTAAATTCAGGCTCAGCATATCTGTTGCCCATGGAGTATTTCTTCTCAGAGAGTTCAGGGACAGGGGATTTCTTTTCGAGGAAGAAGTCAATAAGCACGGCGATGAACTGCTTTTGGAAGAGGTAGCCAATTTGGGCTTCTCCGGCGCATGCGAAGTCTCTCCAGAATTCAAAGTATTGTTGGAATTTCATCCAGTTCTTGGCGACTTCGGTGGGCATAATTGTGATAAGAAGTTGGAGGAACTTGAGGATGGACTCTTCAATGTGGTAAAGTTGCTTCTCTTCATCAGACATCTGCTCAACTGTGGATTCTTTTTCTCTCATCTTGGCAACGTCAAGCTTGAATCCGTAGTAGCTGATCATGACGTTGATGGAATATAAGATTATTTGTGTGCAGTAATATCTGACTTGTTTATCGGGGCAGGTCAACATGAGGTCAAGAGTGGGCTTGAGATCCTTAAGGACTGTATTCTCGAAGAAGTTCCAGTTGTATTCAGGAGCGAGGGCAAGGAGATTCTTCAATTGGATGGCTAAGTCTCCAATACTCTAAAGGATTAGATTTTAATACAAAAAGAAATTACATTATTGTCATGGGCTCTAGCAAGAAGGTTGAAGATAAGGATGGAGAGGGCATTGATCATACCGCCGATGTTCTTCTTGGTTTCGGGAGAAAGATTGACGTGTTCGGGGTTGATTTGTCCAACGTGGTTGGGAGGGAGAGGAGGAAGCTTAAGACTGTTGCAGACTTCTTTGAAGAATCTGAAGAAGTCATCGTTGTAGATGTGTCTTTCGAACATGAACTTGTGGTTGTCTTCCCAGACTTTCTTGTAAATTCTTGCAGGGACAAATCTCTTAATGCTGTAATAGTCAACCAAATAATTCTGAACAATCTTCTTATCTGGGCCTTCTCCGATTTCTTGTGGGACCTTTTTGACAATTTCAGGGTTTCTATCAAGTCTAAGCACTCTGTGGAGGTCAGCTTCATCTTCAGGAGTTTGGGCAACCAGCTTAATAGGTTCTTTAATAGCTCTCTCGTAAACAAGGATATAGGCATTCTTAGAGTTTTCCTTTCCAGACTTTGCCCAACTCCAAGCATCATCACTACTTTCAGTGGAGCTACCACCAAAGCATTCATTTTCAATATTCTTGGTATCAAAGTCCTTGATAAGCGAATCGTTGAATTCAAGCCATTTATCAGGCTTGCTCTTGTCTCTCTTGTTGGGGTCTCCTCTATTGGTGTTGATATAGCTATAATAGTGACCAAATTCGGCAGTACCAACATGGACAACAACACCAGCAAGCTTGTACTCATAGTATTCCTTGGGATGGAGCTTGTATGGGCCGGATTCCTCTTCGGCGGAGACTTCTTCTTGCATTGCAGTTTCTTCAGAGACTTCAGGTTGGATGACGTCTTCATCTCCCTTGTCACCTTTTTGTTCGGTTTGTTGGGGCTTCTTCTTTTTCTTGTCTTTGGCCTTTTCTCTCCATTCTAGGCCTTCTTTAGTGTAGGGTTCCAAGTTAAGCTCGAAGGGGAACTCGAGTCTGGAGTTGATTTTTTGGTTCATAAGAGTGTCCAGATCGAAGACGATTCTCTGTAAGTGGATGATGAGGACATTGGGGAGGGACTCGATGCAAGTTCTCTTGGTGATGTTGTTCTTTTTCTTACATTCATCACAATAGTAGTCTTCAATGGTCTCTCCTGTGATAAACTTGTCGAAGGAGTCGTAGATGGTCTTCATGTTACGGACTTCGACGGACATGTTGTAGAAGTTCTCGATACGTTCACGAACGAAGCCACAGCCTTCACAGATGAGCTGATTGCTGGTTCTTCCTCCATAGACGCTATCGGTAATGTTCTTGAAGGGGGTATGCTTAAGTCCATTTTCAAGCTTCTCAAAGATCATATTCAAGAATTCCTGAGTATCTTGTTGGATTGAGACATTGACAGGTTGGCCGGCAAAGTCCTTGAAAGAGAAACAGAATTCATGAGGATTATAGTCTTGTCTGTCGCTGAGCTCAAGGAAGCCGAACATTTGTTGCAATTGATGAATGACATTATCGTCAATAATGTACTTATTATCCTTCTTAACCCAGTTAGGTTCCTTCTTGTCATCTGCTAAGAGGACTCCATATCTGAAAGCGGGAGTCATGAAGAACTGCTGGAGCATGGCGTTCATGTAGCAGATACATCCAAGGTTCTTAAGTCCGACATATCCATAGAATGACTTGGTGTCAGAAGCAGGGCTGTATCCCCATCCTGTGGCAGTGTTTAACTTTTGGATTACGCCCATAAGTTGAGATAAGCATCTCAAAAGAATCTCGGTATTTGCTGTGCTATCCTTGCAGAGGGTGATCAAGAGCTTGTAGGCTGCAGATCTGGAGTCTCTGCTCTTGGCTTTAACGTAGTTCTTGTCGAAGACGTTAGTGTCTTGGTCGTCGTAGAGGTCTTGGAATGAAGTCTCTCTTTCCTGTACGTCAAAGAGGCAAGTACAGAAGATTTCTTCTACGAGGTTGTGACGGTCTTTGGCACCGACAATCTCACGGAGATGAGGTCTGACATTAAGGATTTTCTCACAAAGTTGTAACAGACCAATGAAGATCTTGTCGTTGATATGAAGGTTGTTTCTCTTTTCTTGAGAGACATGGTTCTTGAGTTGATCAATGGTAAGGGTGATCAATTCTTCGAAGTTGAGGGAGTCTTGGCTATCACTAGTTCCTGAGAAAGTCTCTTCAATAAGCTTGCAAAGAAGCTCGAAGTATTGATTGCAGTCCTTCTTAGATTCATCATTGGCAGATGGGAGGTTCTTCAGGAAAAGCTGGATGAAGAACTTGGCAGGGAGGGAGGATTCCCAGTTCATGGTGTCCTTGCAGAGGACATAGAAGGCATGTGAGAAATATCTTCTGACATTGAGGGACTTGGGGCAGAAAATACCATCCAAGATGTATTTGTCTGAACCCTTGAGCCCATTTCCTTGGTCGATGTTGAGGAAGTAAGGAATGGTGCTCTTATCATATAGCAAAATAGCAGTGAGGATGGTGACTGAGTACTCTAAAATCATACGTTCTTCGGTTTCGAGGTCTCCGTTCATGTTGAGGATGTCATATCCAAGAGATGAAACCAAGCTGATCAAGTCCTTTAGGTTGATAGTCTTGATAATATGCTGACCGAGTTCTCCTCTGAGGCTCTCAACTAGGTTCTTGAACTCTGCAGTTTCTTCAATTTTCTGCTTTTCCTTCTTCTTTTCATCAGCCTTTTCAACTTTAGAATCCTTCTTAACGAGCTTGGTAAGTTTACTTAACAATGTTTCATCATCTGCTCCTGCAGCAGCAAGGGCGTCATCATCAAATTTAACAGACTTGCTTCCTTGGCTGGATTCTTTGTCGGTCTCAGCGGGCTTCTCGATTTCAATGGCAGTTGACTCTTCTTTTTGATGGTCGGCCTTTAAATAATCATTGATAAAGTCCAAGGAGAGGTGGAACAATCTGATGAAGGAAAGGTATCTGTAGAGGTTGGGGACGGTACTGGCGAAGGTAGCGGTAAGGTAATTCTTAAGGATCTTGAGGATAAAGGACAGAATGTTCTTGTCGAAGATGCTGAATGTGGAGTGATCTTTTCTGGCGAAGATGTTGAAGATCTTGAACAAGTGGTCAAAGCCTCCATAGACAATAAAATCAGCTCTCCAGTTCTTCTTGTATTCAGCGAGCTTGGGGTTATTGGACCATAAATGATGGGTTTCTTTACTTTCGTCCTCAATTTCTCCCTCATCTTCCATAAGGTACTCAATAACATGGAGGGCATAGAGCATCTTGTAGGTGGAGCTGGAATCCAAAATATGATCCCAGTTCTTCTGTTCGGCTTCTCTGATGCCCTTCAAACTGACAATATCAGCAAAGATCTCAGAGCTGGTAGGTAAGCTATTCAAGAGCTTCCAGGCTTCAATAGCAATTTTTCCACCAAAATCAAGAAGAGAGAAGATAATGTGGAAATATTCCTTGTTGGTGCTGATGATATAGCGGGCAAGGGTTGTGATATCGACCTTTTCTTCTTCGACTTCTGTGGCTTTCTTGAGGTCATTTCTGTAATGGTGGGCATGGAGGTTATTCCAGACGACGTGGCCTCTGGACTTGGAAGCACTAGTGTAGAAATCAAGGAAATTTTCAAGGGTGAGGAATCCGTCTCTGTCAGTGTCATAGGTTGCAAAGACTTCCTTGACTCTCTTATCATCGGCCTTACAATGGTCATTTGTACAGGAATGGATAAAGGCAGCACAATGCTCAGGAGACATTTTTCCATTTTCAGAGTAAGTTTCGAACCACTCAACGAAGACCTTCCTGGCAAGAGGGTTAAGAGTTCCATCAGGCATTATGAGAGGAACTTGGGGAATAGGAGGAGTGGGCCTCTTGCTTGCGGTTAAGCTCTCTCCATTACGGATTCTAATATCTCCAATAGTCTTACCATTATCATTATCTTTGATTTCTTTGGAGGTAAGGCCTCTAGAGAGCTTGACTTGATCCCAAGTGACCTTGAAGTGTCTGCCGACTTCGACTCTGAGTTCATAGACAGTAGTGTTGGAGTGCATTCTAAGCTCGACTTTCTTTGGAACATCACTTCCGGAGGTAATATCGTTGGTGACATTAAAGGTGAGGAGTTCTCCTTTGACGAGTCCGGAGTGGGATTTCAAGTTTCCAACTCCCTTCTTTTCGGTTTCGTCCATGAGACTCCTGATAAGTGACAGGCATCTGATGCAGCCGGAGGTAAAGGCAGATTCAGAGAGGCTCTTTCTGTTGTTGAGGATTTCTTTGAAGTTCTTGAAGCAAGTAGCCAAGAACTCCTCTCTGATCTCAATGATTCTAGACTCGAGGTCATTTCCCACGTGGTTATATAACTTATTGAGGAAATCAATGGCCTTCTCGACAACATTTTCACTCTCAGCAGCAAGGATGAAGTTCCAGATGCTGTTAATACCTTCCAATTCAGCGGGCATAACATTAACCTTATATTCAAATTCTCCAGCACTGGTCTTTTCTTCATAGCTGTAGGAGCCATAATAGGTTCCTCCTATCATATGCCCTCCATAGGAGGTTTCCCCGCCTGTTCTGGCATTGACCTTAACAATCTTTTGGAGTTTCTCGTTGATAATAAGGAAGACATTCTTGAAACAGTTGAATCCTTCAAGAGTGGCGTTGCGGGTATCTTGTTGGTTATTCATCTTTTCCTTGTAGAATCTAAGGAGGTCGTCGATGGGCATAGGGAATCCACTCTTGGATTCAGCACTTTCCTTGATCCACTTGAAGACGACGTCTCTTTCAGCAGGGATATAGGCATCATTGACAATGACATCCCAGATCTCGCTAAGCAAGTCGTAACTAAGGCTGATGTCTCCAGTTTCACAATTGGAGAGGACATAGCTGATAAATTGAAGTCTTTCGCTAACATGGGACAAATAATTAGCTCTTTCTCCAACAAGAGAGTCCAAAGTGGCTTCGGTAACTTCTCTGGCATTGCCTAATCTCTTCTTAATGTTGGATTTGAAGAGCTTGAGGTCATTAATAAGAATTGTGAGCATGTCTTTTTCCTTACAGAGGTGTTCAACGCAAGTTGCCTTGGTAAATCCTTCAGAGGTGGCAGAGATAGAAGGGTAGTGTTCAATGAGCTTCTTGAGGATCTTGATAGAAGCTAAGACAGAGACTTCACTCTTGATGTTGTTGACACAACCGTAGAGGACATCGATTCTTTCATCCTTGAGTTCCCAGTTCTTCATGATATCACAGAATTTGTTCAAAGTAAGTTCAGTAATTTGCTGAGAAAATTCACCTTTTTCATCAGAAATGATGTTCCAGAAGAAGTCTCTGGCCTTCTTAGTGAACTCGGAGCCCTTAAGGCAGAATCTACTAAGCTCATAGACAAGTTCTATCTCATCTGGGATGATATCAGAGGGAGGAATATTAGAAATCTTCTTAATTAAAAAGTCAAGGTGTTCATTCTTGAAATGGAGAGAGATTTCGCTCAAAACCTTGTAAATTGAAAGTTTTGTTTCCATATCACCCTTGGTGGTAGCGTTCCAGACAATTTCAAGCTCTTCAGTACTTAAAATATTCTCGTTGATCATGTATTTTAAGAAATCGGCTGATCTCTGCATCAGCTGAACATGCCCCTTTGAACCATAGATCTTGTCGAAGATGGAATGGCTCAAGATGAACTTATTTAAATAGTCAACAGTAATATACTTGAGAGATCCAAAGCGCAGGTTCTTGATGATTTCCAAGAGACTCTTAAGTCCCTGAAGCTTTCTCTCAAGGAAGTTAGACTCGAAACAAATGGAGCAGATCTCAAGACTTAAGTTTTCTATCATTTCGTATTTCTCTGGAAGAGAATATACTCTCTTGAGGAGTCCATCAAAGGCTTGGATGATATTATCAATTCTTTCTTTAGTGAAGTTTCTGATGTTGCTATCAGGACTCTTAAGTAAGTTTCTCCACACAGCTTCCTTCAATCTTGGAACATAGTCATAGCAGAAATCTCTGTGGAGGACGGCATGGATATTTCCCAAAATAGTTACAATCAGGCTTGTAATTTCAATAGGAGCCCAGTTATCAGTATCGGCAATTCTCTGGAGCATTCTTTCAAATCCTCCCATTTCTCCAATTTTGTTAATTAGGTTAATCATGAAGATAGACTTGGAGTGGGCAGGTCTGGTCACAGCATAGATGACACTGCCATCGGCATTGTAGATTTTGTCATTTGAGTCATCGACAACTGGATCGTCATTGTTAGAACTAGAACCCATGTATAACTTTTTGGCCATACTATTCTTCCTAAAAGAAATAAGCTTTTCATTTTAGAATATTACTTGGCAATTCTGGGGTTGGTGACTGTGAGCCATTCGTCGTAGCGGGCTGACCATCCGATGAATCTTCTTCCTTCAGTGTCAACTTTGTCTCCATTTTCATTGTAAATTCTATAGCCTATAAAATCTTAGATCTAATTTCTAGATCTCAGTACCAATGTAGATCTCCTTTATAGGCTTTCCATCTTCAGTAACAGTCTCTCTCACGTTGAGGACAGTAGCATTATACCAAACATGTGAGGTATCACAGGCATCTAATTCATCTCCTTGTTTAAGGGAGAGTCTCCAGTCGAAGTCTTTGCATCTGGAGTTGACAGGAGCAATTTCATGAGCATTTGCAGTCTTATCTAAGAATCTACTTTGTCAAAAATAAAAGGTTTAATAGTACCTGGAAGTGGTTTCTTTATCGAAGAGGAAGGAAATTTTAAGGTGTGAGTCTAGGATGTCGACGATTTTAGCACGGGACCAGCACATTTTCTTGTAGATACCTTCGATTTTTATGCAATCAACTTCATCTCCTTGTTTCAAAGTGGAAATCCATTTTAGATGTTCTTCAGTAGGGGGCTTTAAGAAAGAGGGCTATGGATGATAAGTATAACTCAAAGGAGGGCTTACCACAACACTTTTAGGAACGTCTTCTTGGTTATTTAATCTGAAGTAAGATCTTGCAGGGTCTAAAATTGTCTTGGCCATCTCGGTTAATTTAGGGTTATCTTCATAGATCATTCGAAGCCAGAAGAAAACCATTTCCTCGAGACATCTGTTAGAAAGCTCTAGAATCTCAGGATTATTGAAAGTTTTAGTGGCAATTAGGTTTTTTGCGTTGAGGATAAGAAATTCATTGCAGAAAAAGTTCTTGATATTTTGTTCTCCGAAGTACTCATTAATGTTTGGGTAGGAGTTCATTTCGAGAAGTAAATTAAGCATTTCTCTGCAATCCGGAATGGTTTCTTCTTCATTTGTGGAATTTAGCTGAAATATCTTTTCCTTGATATGCTTCCATTTCTGAATCTCAAAATTTTCTTTAGTAAAAGGACCGATTTTGTAATTTCTGATCTCTTCACTCATGAGTTAACTATTCTTTGTATAAAAGTTTTGATTATAGATAATCAGGATTTGACAAATATTTACTTAATTATTTCCTTTTTAGATATATCTCGTCAGAAATGGATTTTTTCTCTCATTATTCACGAATTTACCCTGATTCCTTACCAAAGTGATTCTACTTCTACTCTCCTAGCTACTCGGACAATCAGCTCTACCTGAAAAATTTTACACATTTTATCACAATTCTCAAAATTCAGCAAGAAATCAATTTCTTATTCTTTCTCCAGAATTAGATGCTCAGAAAGTTCTCGGATAGGGCGAAAAAGGTATAAAAACATCAAGAAACTTTTATTTAGCTTATATAATACATATAATTTGAGACAAATTAAGACCTAATCAGAAATGGGTGACGAGTATGAAGATTATGGCGATTATGACGACTATGGTGACTATGAAGACAGCGATAAGGGTAACGAAATCGAAGAAGGTAAGGTTGATCTTGGCCCTCTTTCCCTTTCAAAGAAGGTAAGATCTGAAAACAATTTAGGCTTATTTTTTGTAGAAATCGATGGTCTTTGTCACAATCAGTGAAATCAAGGATCTGATTGCGAAGAAATGTGAGGAAATTTCCGAGCTTACTGGACTGACCTTTGACGAATCCCTTATCATATATAATCATTTTCATTGGAGAAGAGATCTAATAGAGCAAGAATGGTTTGGAAACGAATCCAAGATCAGTAAGTTGGCAGGTCTAGAACCCTTGGATAAGCAGCCTGAGAATAAATCTCCCGCAATTACTTGCCTTATGTGCTTTGATACAAAGCCGAGCTGCGAATTTGACAATTTAAAATGCAACCATTACTTATGCAAGGAGTGTTATCAAGATTATATCGACTTCAATGTATAGAAAGATTTTTTTTATTAATTTCCTAGGTGACTCGTCCAGAAAATGTCTTCTTTTGGAAATGTCCTTTCAATAAATGCAACCTTATCATTCCAGATTCCTTCAATAGAAAATACATTAGCAATGATAAACTACCCACTTATTATAAAAAAATGGCAGTGGCATATGCTGACAACAGCAAATCCCTAAGATGGTGCCCTGGTACAGACTGTACCTACGGCTGTGAAGTCGAATCCATTGTTGCCCGTACTGTGTCATGCCCTTGCGGTTGTGTATATTGCTTTAAATGTGGACTAGAGGACCACCAACCCTGTGATTGTGAAGTAGCTAAAGAATGGTCTAAGAAAGATGAATCCGGAGGAGCAAACGCTAAATGGCTTTTGGCATATACTAAGGATTGTCCCAAGTGCAAGAAGCCTATTGAGAAGAACCAAGGGTGCAATTTCATGAAATGCAGACATCCTGGTTGTGGACAAGAATTTTGTTGGTTGTGTCTTGCTGACTGGAAGACCCATAATGATCACTTTAAGTGCAATAAATACGACAATTTAAGCAAGGTAAGGATAACTCAAGGACTTTCTTATGGTTTTAGGAAGAAAAGAAAAAGCTGGATGATGAGAAACAAAAAGAGAGAAGCGAGTTACAGAAATATGCCTTCTATTATGAAAGATATCACAACAATGATATCGCCATCAAGAGTGTCGAGAAAATCATCAAGACTTATAAAGCTGAACAAAAGGACTTGGCCATTCATCTTGGCTTGAGTTTGACTCAACTTGAATTCTTGCACGAAGCCTGTCAAGTCCTGAGAAACTCAAAGAGAATATTGAAGTGGTCTTATGGCTATGGCTTCTATCTTGAGAACGACCTCCAGAGAAATCTATATGAAATTATCCAAGAAAAATTGGATATGTACTCTTCAGAACTCCACGTACTCTTGGAAAAAGAGTACGAAAAGGCCAAAGAGAATATTGGTGAATTTACTAAGTTTAAGGATAAGGTCCTAGCCTCTGTATATAAATGCAAACAAGTAATTTTTCGAAAAAATTTTCCTAATCTCTTAGAGCGCAACCGCCTTTTTGGAGAAGATGGAAGGTAATATATCTTGAAAATTTGAAGCTTTGAGAACTT
>Ga0065720_1019725_pt1 | contig 20852 bp, 14 predicted proteins | sample Thericmetagenome_FD_59107 | JGI IMG/M metagenome (GOLD analysis project Ga0065720, IMG submission 59107) | Thermophilic microbial communities from the Joint Bioenergy Institute, California, USA of rice/straw/compost enrichment - eDNA_2 v2... | ecosystem: Engineered > Solid waste > Grass >...
AAAAAAAAAAAAAAAAACAAACGTATAAGAAAAGAATTTAACTCTTCGTACCAGGGTATCACAGACAGTCCCATCCAACAAGTCACAGCACTAACTATCTACAACCAAACTGACTCCTTCTCCCCTCGGGATACACCTCACTATCAACTGCTAGTTTGCTGACTAGCTGGATGGTGATAAAACCTTGAGCCAGCCACCTGCGAAGGCGAAATAGAGCCCTGTTGCTGCTCCAGCTCGCCGACCACGCCAAGTCCCAAGCCCGCAGCCGCGCCCTGCTGCAACCCCAGGCTATTGCCAACACCCATAACCCCGTTCATCCTGTTCGTATCACCCATGCCATGGAGCCCAGGCATACCACCCAGCGCCGGGAACGGGTCCAGCTCCGGCGACATCGTGCCCCCGACAACCGGCATGGACACTCCTGACAGAGGCATATATGCTGCTCCTGTAGTCGCAACCGGTGTCGCCTGCACGCCCGACACGGGCGTCATTGGCGACATGTGATGGAATACCGCGCTTGCTGGAGGGACTGGGGTCGAGGGAGTCGGGGTAGCCGAGAAAGCCGCAGCAGTCTGTGAATTGAGGCTTTGGAAGACGTGGGTGTTGACCACGGGGGACGGCTGCGCCGTTTGCGGATGAGATGGGAAGAATTGTGCTTGGGCCGCGAGGGCGTGGGACGGGTCGCTGAAGGCCGGTGGACTGTACAGAGTGGGCGCTGGATCATAGCCCCCCGCGGGCGGCGGACTCGGGATCGCATACATGAACGGCTGTGGTTGGTGCGGGAAGCCTTGGATCGGGCCTGGGGATCCACGAGGCAATGGGCCTTGATGGGGTATGGTTGAAGAAGGCATGAACGCATTTGGTTGGTGCTGCGGCTGGTGTGTGTGATGGGCGGACTCCTGCTTCGGGGGGAAGAAATGGCGCGGAGGAGGGTCTTGGACGGGGCTGATGACGGTATCCTCGCTGAGCGGCTGCTTGGCAACGAGCTTAAGAACAGGCAAGCTAATCTGCTCCATGTGCTTAGCCAGGTGCACCGTTAACCTCTTCCAGGTCGGGAAGCTCCGGCCGCAGAAGCGGCAATGCTCATCATTCGGCAGCGCGTTCGTCGTGTGATGCCATGCCTCGACCTTGGACAACGTTGGGTCGGTGTGCACGAGGGGCTGTTTCTTGACGGCAGCCTTAGACTTGATCTTCGGCTCGGGCAGCTTGTGCTCGCGCACCAGGTGCTGGATGAAGTTATCGCGGCGGTAACAGATATGATTACACTCTTGGAGCTCACACTGCCACCATTCCGGGTGTCGGTGGCCCTCGTTCTCGTGTCGCAGCCAGTCGGCCTTGCGCTTAAACGGCTTGTTGGGGCTCGGGCAGTGCTCCCACGTGCATGTGAAGGGTTGTACATCCTCGTGGACGTGCTTAGTCCAGTCGGACGGCTTCTGAAACTTCTTCGTCGCGAAGCACAGCTGGCACTCGAACTCTGCGGGCAACACATTGGTCGGCGGCATAGGGATGTCCTCGGGAAAGTTTTCTTGAGTGATAGCACCCTCCAAGGGACTGACATCCCCGTCCGCGCCATCAAGCGGGTTGACACTTCGGGGGTCGCCCTTCGCGTCCAGGATGTTGGCCCTGCCGCCCATAGCGATGCACATGGAGCCCGAGAGGCAGTTGGTCCCGGCTCGCAGGTGCTTCTGCCGCGCCGTAAGAAGTTGCTTGTATCGGATGACCTGATGGTGTGCAAGGCGATCAACGAGGTACTGGTTGTGTGTAACCAGATACGGATTGAGCCTCAGGATGTGCTGACGGAAGCCCTCCATGGTAGGCGTGATCTCTTCGATGAGCTTCGCCGATTCCGTCTTAGTTTCCGTTTCTTGCGAAGGGCCGGCTTCTCCATCCTGAGAGGCAGAATCATCGTCCTCGTCTTCGTCTTCATCATCGGTGCCGGCGCCACTCGGGATGCCTGGGTCTGCCGTTACGTCCGGTACGGGGGCAGCAGGATTGCCCAGGTTCACCACGGGCGGGCCACCCATCTTCCTCAGCAGCTCACTTATGTTCCCAGGCGCTGTAACGTCCGACTTGCTGCGAAAACGATCTTTTGGTTTGGTGAAGCTAAAAGACCTCCTGATCGGACTCTTGGGAGAGGTCGCGGGAGGAGCTGCGCTGACGGATCCGGTTCGGGCATGGGATGTGCCCACAGCTGCTATACTGCTGCCCACACCAACAACAGCGGTATCGATGTTAGGCACGCTCTGCTTCTTAAACCGCGCCGACTTCGACGCGACAATAGAGTTCAGCTTGCTTTGACTCTCTCTCCGGTCTTTCTTGTCCATCGTGGATTCGGTGTGAAACGAGCTGCCGTCGCTCTCATTACGAGACCGTTTGTTCGCACCGGAACCAGCACTCTGCTTGGTGCGCCAAGCATGCAGTATATTCCGGGCCTCCCTGTAAGTCAGATTTTCCACGAAAGTCAAAAGTTCCGCGAAAGTCGAACGCCGGGGCTTTCCTTCACGATCATCTTCGCCCTCGCGGATTTTGACCTGTGCGAGGGCGTTTCCCAGTGCTACCACATCCAAGGCCTCTAGCAAGCTGAACCGGCCCGTGCCACATGTGGCCTGGCGTGAGATCGGATCGAACCTGTCGTATTGGTCATTCATCTTCTTTATGGCCTCGTTAGCCGTCTGCGGTTGATAACGGGCCTCATCCTTTTCTGGCTGCCTGATGATCGGGACGGGCTTGTCGCTAAAAGGGCCAGCGGTTTGCGCCAAGAGGTCCCGATCAATGTCGTTGAAATCGCGTCCAAACGGGGTGAAGAATATCTCTCCAGGCTTGGGAATGTTGAGGGTCAGATGGCCTAGAGAAACATCGTGGTTGGGAATGCCATCGTCATCACTGTTCGTCGGAGACGCTGCTGTTGGCTCCTCGGTCCCGGGGTTCTCACCAGCTGCAAACGCCGCAGGTTCAAAGCTATGCAACCAGTCATTAACCATTCGTTGGGTCCTCTCCTTCTGTTCCCTTTCCTTTTGCTGCTTCTCATAATCGTTTAGGCTCGGAACTTCCTCGTCAGTTCGTTGCGATGGGTCTACACCACCCTGTCCGGTAGTTGGATTGGGAATCCAGCGACCGGACTCATCGCGGGGGAAGCATGTGGATGGCAATCCAGAGCTTCCCTTATCTTTGTCCGCATCGTCGGAAGCCAGGGTCTCTCTATCCGGGTCGTCCGGCCAATGTGAGATGGTAATACGAGGGCTCGTGGGATTTATGCCATGAGAAGGAGAGGTGATGTTTGGCTGCCCCAAATGCCCGTTGGCAAACGTTTCACGGGTCAGCGGAGCGGGGCCCAGCTTGCTTTGCTGCTGTGGGTGTGTCGTCGAGGAATTCTGAGGCGTCATCGGAGACGCGTCAGCAGAGTTGGAAAGCATGCCCTGCGAGATAGGAGCTTCCTTGTCTGCTCCGCTAGAATATCCTCTGGCGGACGAAGGAGCGTTATCTGGGCTCAGCGGGCTGTAAGATAGTGTTTGTTGGGTAGCCTGGGACACGGTTTGCTCGAGATAAGGGGAGGCTTGCTCCGGTCCAGCAGGGGACTGAGGTACCGAAAGAGGATCAACTTGTTCATCTAGAAATGAGGGTGTTGCTCTTTCTACAGAGTCAAAGTTAACGCTGCAAAAGATATCGTTGTCGTCGTACTCGCTGGATTGGTAATGAATGCTGGCGATGGACTCGGCTGGCGTGTTCTGATTCGACACGGGCGAGGTTATGTTGTTATTCAGCTGAGGTGAGATGGCAGTCAAATTGCTGTTCCGAGAAGCGTACGTCGGAGTGGATGGTGAAAGATACTGCTGATATTGCTGGCTGTCCTGTTCTAGGGTCCCGTGTGACTGTTCAATTTGATCCGTCGAAGGAAAGACGGCGTAGGTAGAGGACATGGTTGCCGAGAGATGCGGGCTAATCGAGCCCAGCGACGCTGTTTTGTCGTTATATCACCCTTGTGTGGTGTCTCGATGGTCCAGATGGATATTGCTTCCTCGTTCGTGGGATACGTGTGATAAATCACTCTGGGACCTGGGATCTACCACACCGAGTTTTCGCAGTGTGAGTGGCGCACGGCACTGTGTAGTCCAGGCGAGTGTCCCTCTCTTCGGGCTGTCGTCTCAGAGGAGGAGCAGACCAGGCGAGGAGTCTGGGCGTACGGCTGTGGACAGCGGGGCAAGGCACGACACCTGTCTATGTAGGGCGGAGATCGAATCGTGAGAGTGCAGCTCGATCAGGCGTCCCAAAAACACTGCCTTTGAATCCAGATTCCTATCTCGAAATGATTCGACCCCTGAGTAATACGTGCAGGAGAATGAGATGTGGTTGAAGGAGACAAGAGTTTGCCGTAGTGGGCAGCAGGATGGATTGAAGAGACGATGAGGGACCAACCAGAGAGGAACACAATGAGTGGATGGCGGTCTGTTATCGGCGCGGGTCACGCCTGTGGTGCTTCGTACATCAGGCTGCCCGACTTCAGCGAGTGATGGTTTCCGTGCAAAGTAATCTGGGAGCTTTTTTTTTTTCCTTTTTCCCTTTCGGTGGCTGCCCAAGACCCCAGGCAAACCGCCTTATCACCGCGTCTCGTCGCTCGACGAGTGTCCTGCGATGGTGTCGGGCACAAGGCAAGGCAAATGGGGCAAGCCCAGAGTTGGCACGGGAAAATGAGGGGCTAATGGTAGCTGTTACAAAAGAGATGAGAAGCTGTGCCGCGTGGTCGAGAGCAGATCGGCAGAGGAGAAGCCGAAGGCAAAGTGTCGGCGAGTATCATTTATTGAGTAGCTGTACAGACAATCGCTGGCAGGAGTTAAGATTCTGGTAGCGGCATTCGTCTCACAAATTCGATCACTCTGGTTTGAATGAATGAGAGCTGTAGTACCCGGTCTGGACCGGAGCTTCGGTGGGGGCTGTGGTGCTGGGCAGAGCAAAGGGCAGATCGACCAGCTGATCCCCGCGAGCCCGTGAGTGGTCCCTTCGTCCCGCCTCGAGGCCGGCAGGGCAACCAGGGAGAGCCACCGGGTCCCCCTCGTCCAGCCAAGAATCTTTCGCTTTACCCTCTGAACGCGCAGCCACAGAAGCGCCGTCCTCCCTCGCTGCGGCCCTCTTGCTTGTTGGTGACCGCCCAGGGTCTCTCTCACAGTCTTGGCTGGGCTGTTAGCCTGCCACTACGCCGCTAGGCAGTGTCGCCCACCAGGTATCATCAACATCCTAATGTCAACCCAGGCATTCTGTCCGGCGCTCTTCTCGTTCTTCAGCCACAGCCCCGTCCTTCAATTCTGCGGAAGCGGATAAAATCCAATACAGCATGTTGAGCCTAAGGCATTCATGAACGTCATCGCTTCGGATCAAGTCGACACACTCGAATATCCGTCCCCAAGTTCATGGCTGCTTCATGGCTTCCAATCGCTCCCATCCTTGCGCCGTGCCGGCTGCCTACTTGTAATTGCAGACTACGTAATCAAAAAAAATATTGCTGGCCAAGAATTTATGAAAGCTTGTCACTCCGCATCCCGTGGACCTCAACCGATCGTCGATGTCAAATGCTTCGAGAAGGTGGTCACCACATGTCTGGCTGGCGATAAGCTTCTTTTCCCCCGCGCCCCAAGCTGCCAAGACGGGAGAGTGGCGCTGTCAGCACAGCCCCGTGGCATTGGCCCCTAGCCCTATGATCCGTATGCTCGATAGCATATCTCAAATGACGGGTTCATCTGGAGCATGCAGACATTGTTAGGGGAGATAGATGACATTAAATGCCCCACGTTATATGTTAAGTGCATAGTTCCGGCCCCAGTACCGGGACATTTCTGTATATACTACTCCGTAGTGCTATGACACTTGAACTTTCATCTGTGTACAAAATCCTTAAAAGATGGCGATTCAAGAGGTGTCCGGCAAGGAATTTGCTGTCCTTTAGCCGTTGACAGTTTCTAACTTGAGTCGACAGCGTGGCATAATCGAACACTTGAGAGATCTCAATGCTCACAATCCCTCGCTTAACTGCTCGGTCTGTGACAAGTTATCAGAGCTCACTGTATCTCAACCAGGTGAGAAGGGGTACAACTCTCTTCTGCTTGCATTTTGCAAAGCGGCTGCTTGAAGAAGCCAGGTTAGTTCATGTGTTGCAACAGCCTGGTCAAAGTTAAGAGACTGAGTCCCCATGAAATAGGCCATCAAGCACGTTGTAGTTCTGGGATCCCAAGCCGCATATTGATAGAGTACTACAATGGTTTTCTTCGAGCAATGACATTAACACTGCTTAACACATGAATGTGTCTGTTATATTAGCTACTTACAAGCACTCCATTGCATGCCCTACCGGTCATGTGAATTGTGCAGAACAGCCAGCAGCACATTTCCTTTCGACAGATACCGTTGCTATGGCCCATTCGCCGTACTAGCTTGTAGGAGCTCGAGAGCTTTCAGCTTGCCATTATCCATATAACGTTCAGGTCACTTAGAAAATCCTCATACCCGGAGGAGACCCCTTTGAGAGCGTGGAGTCAGTGCACGTATCCAACGCCGAAAGACTTATTGTGACCTTCTCATCTTTCATGATCATCGGTCCTATTGCGATCTGTGATGCCTAGTAACTTCAGTGCCCCCAGCGAACAGAATCTGTAAGCGACGTCTAGCATAGCAGACATTTCATATGAGATTGAGATAATCATCGCGCTCCATCTGGGCATGCTCGTTCCTCTTTTGGGTGGTGAAGAAGATACGGGACCTGGAGACACCAGCAGGTTGCTGGCACATACAGCAACTGCCGCTCATGGAATGGGACTTGGAATCAGTTAGGTCCATTGGCAATTACTTACTGTCCATTCCATTTTTTTGGAGGCATTGTGACAAGATACTGATGATGTAATCAGAGTCTTGGCGTTGGAGAGAAGCTGTTGCAAGTGGGCTTTAGCAAAGCCTTCAACCGTTACTTACCCAAAACTCACGAAACATCTCCCATCGAGCCTCAGAAACTGGACTCCGAAACAGAAGTAGCAAGTACGAAAAGAGGAGCACTATCATCATCCATCGACCATGGAAGACTTAAAGGCAATGTAAATAGCAAAAGTCGATCCACCCAGGGGTCGAACCTGGAACCTCCTGATCACCGATCCATCATTGCCAGCCATCTTTGGTGATGACTTGAGCAGAGACCGTAGTCAGACGCGCTGCCATTACGCCAGCGGACCTTGTAGATGCTGTAGGGAAGTCGGATAGACCGGCCTTTCTATGATGGCGCAGTCATCGGCAAAAGAATTCCCAGATTATGTGGTCAGGGTGCTCCACCTAGATTAGATCCACTGGTATCTCGTGGAGCCCTCGTCAACGGTTGGCAGGTAAGGTACTTCGAAAGTCAAGCGCGGTGTTTCCGGCCCTCTCCGGATGGGCAAGCTTTAATGACCCCAGAATCCTCAACCGCCTAGTAACCTCAGGCCTACGGGGATAAGCAGGAAGTTTGAGTGGCTCCAAGTTGGCAACAAGCAGCGAGAGTCAATTCGGGAAAGAACATGGATGAAGCTATCATGATGAATCTTCGTTCAACTTATGGCCTAAACTTCGAAAGACTCGCTGGACCGCTGATGGACTCTTTAGCCAGCTGCTTGAGAAACGGCAATCGGGCTCTGTGGCATCGCTGCAACTTTAGCATGTCCCAAGGTAGCTTGGACACATTACCGTAGTAAAGCAAGATGGGAGGGAGCGTCAACGCCCGCGGGAGGGTCAACAATCCCTGAACAATAAGCACAGCATCCCATCATCCAGTGTCAACACCCGCCGATTGGCACCAACCACTTTTTAAAGTAGCGCATCCTGTATGTCGTTCTGGCCGCAAATATCTAGCTATCGTGGTCAAGAGTCGACGTGTGATCTTCGCAGGAGGATATGTGGCTGGAGAGGTTCCAAGCATACCAGAAGTACGATATATCCAAAACTTAGTGTAATCAAATCACCTGTTTGGCTTCTCTATAGCCGTGTTATACATGACCACCGTTTGCTGCAATAATCGTACACTGGATGGGATGAGATTTTCCCGATTATGTTCAAGGTCTGTACCGCTGCCTGAAGCAGAAGATGGCGTAGGTATGAGATGTTTTCGAGGTGTCTGTGGAGTGGAAATCGCCAACGTGTTTGTTTTACTCCTCAAACAAGGAAAGTGGGAGTCCAGGTAGAGAGCTTAGGAGTTCTCGTCGATTTCCTTCCACTTTGCCCGTATTCTTGCCTTCTTGTCTTCGACACTTGTTCGGTTCGCAGTCTGACTCTTCGCCCTCTCAACCTTCAGGCAGTCGATCAGTTGTTTTTTAGTGTCGCTGCACATGCCAATTGCTTTCCATAAGAAGCCTCTAGCATGGCATTCTTCGAGGGCATTCATCAGGTCCTCGCATCCTAAAGACAGGTCAATAGCTATGACTAGGAAAAAAGACTGAGGTATTGACAATCATAGGCGTACCAATATTATCTTTTGTGTGAAGGAGGGGATGCATTGTGACAGATGGCCCTTATAAGCACAGGAAGTCAAGAAGCAAGCAGGCGGCGCTTGTGGTGGTGCTTCAGTGGGCGCAAGATGAAGGAACAAAAACGCAGACCATCACCGTTCCTTTTGGAGCCAAGTTCCGACGATCTGGGTGCCAGTCGAGCTTGGTGGGGATCCGGGACTGGGCGGATCCGCTCGAAAAGATGAAGAGCTTGGGCCAACTTTCAGGTTCTGGCTGAATCAAGAAGCAGGTTTGGTGGGGCTGGACATCAATCACCAATGGAACATGTTACCTAGCAGGGCTCAACATAGCGGGGTTTTAGTGTATAGACAGCTCAGCTTCCACTCTCTTACCTAGGCTTAGAGGGATTATCGACACCTTTAGGCTCAAACCTCGCTTGCTCTCGGGCAGAAATATAAATAAACGGAGGCTTGTGTCTAACAACATACCGAAGTACTGAACCCCTCGACATGGCGACACAGTCTGCAGCAGCAAAGAGGCAACAAGGTAGGCGAGTGACGTTCAACCTTCGGCAGTTCGATGCTAACTCATCCCACAGACCTTCAGCTGCAGTATACCACTTATAAGAACACCCTGCAGCAAATTGCCCAAAAGATTGGAGATGTTGAGCAGGAGGCTGAAGAGCACAAGTAAGAACCTACCTGAGACTATCCCTCATTTCGAGTCTCTCTGTGTGAATCTCGTTTTAACATTGCCATCTCATGATGATAATCATCACATTGTCCTGGCTCATCCACACCATGCCCTTGTCCTTCTCCCCCCTCCCCCCCCCTTGTCCCTTTGTCACTACCTATGATGGAGCTGTTCTAACCGTTCCACTATTTAGGCTCGTTCTTGAGACCTTGGAGCCTCTCCCAGGTGACCGCAAATGCTTTCGCATGATTAACGGCGTCCTGGTAGAAAGAACCGTTCGGGATGTGATTCCTGCCCTCCGCACCAATGCTGAAGGGCTGAAGAAGGTCCTCGAAGACCTTGTAAAACAATATAAGGCAAAACAGGATGAACTTGAGCAGTGGAAGGTACGTCGTGGCTGGTTTTTACTTTGAATTGTCTTCGCTGACTTGGTAAACAGAAGAAAAACAATGTTCAGGTCGTGCAATCATGAGGGATCCAGGTCGTCTCCGTAAATAACTACCCCATCAAGGGGACCTCCGTTGCAAAACGTGAGCAGATCTCCTATGTGTAGCCAGCATACGCACATGGAGTGTAGATTGCGAAGGTCGAGGCCGAGACATCCTGGGCAACACGGCAATTCAACGGATGTTCAAGTCAACATATCCCCGCGTCGTTGGCCAGCCCAAGCTTTTTTTTCAGGGCGGGGGATCCTTCAACATGGGTCTTGGATTGGTGTGCAGTCCTGAGCGCAACATACATCAGGTGTCTTTGAGCACACGTAGCTTTTCCCTTTTTCTGGACGGATGATACCCTATGCCCCTTTCTGACGGAGGTTGTGAAATGATGAGTTGTTCGAAATCGATGTCGGCGTGTCCTGCAGGATAGTGGCATAGTTGTGATGCCCAACCAGCAGCCGGACCAGCCGGTTGGGCTGCAATGGGATTGGCATCTGAGTCTGAGGGGCGGGGCAGCATTGCCTGCCTGGTATGAGGCTAGGGCCACGTACGGAGCATGTTCGTAAAGTCGGAACTCTTTTATCAAATTTTACTTTCGAACCTTTTGATCCCCTTCATGCGTTGAACCAGTATTCCTGTGTTTGAGGTTAGAATTGGCATTGGTCACCCAGCACATGATCATGTTCTTTTCCTAGCCAATCCTTAATGCGCCCCCATAATTTTTTACCAATAGGGTCCGAGATGCTTTGAAAACTTCCTTATTTGGTTCTAGATAAGAAGGCTTTCTGCCAGTCAGAGTCATTCCATGGTCTTCGGCGTCCACTACACGGACGCGAGTCCTGCGAAAGATGAACAGGAACCCTGCCAATTAGCCAGGCATGCATCTCGGGATTTTTAGCCGGTGGTCCAAACCCAACTCAAGCCAACCACCATTTCGGTCATGAGCTTGTTATGCTCCTGCTCAGCCTTACGCTACTCTTCTGCATATCTGCTTCGATGACAGCAATTGTCGAATCACCGAAAACTAACCCCGCCAGCCTGCACCTTGCATGGTCTTGCAGGAGCCAAGAGGTGTGAATATCATTTACACCAGGCGTACTTGAAGTTTTCTACTTACACGGGGTCTCAAAAGCGAAACATATCTCTATATATCTATTTTGTTACGCATCCTCACCGGTGTTCAAACGCATGCGTGCAATGACCTGCGTGCTGCCCCATCTTGCCTCTTTCGTCAAAGGTATGAAACTTGACGGCTTCACTGAAGTTGGATGTATGCTTTAATAATCACCGCCCTTAGCTCGGTTGGTTAGGATGAGTTGGCAGCTTAGCTGGTGAGGCATGTTGAGACGAAGCAGCATGCGGGATGCCTACCTACTCAGGAGGGGACATGACTTTTCAAGAGGTGCTGAAGAGATTAAAACAACTTTTTTCCCACTACCCATGTAAAACCATGTTTGTAGCAACCCTGCTTAGCCACAGTCCCATTGTGTATCCTCGTTTTCACAACATCCGCTCAGTACTGGTAAAAACATCCAAATGTTTTTTTCTGCAGGATGTAGGGCAAGATGACGGGCACATTGTTGAAGGAGAGACAAGACGAGGGCTGAGAAGCTCCATGATTTGGAAACTGGTTGATGAGCCTTCGCCTTGAAGATTTGCCAGAAACTTGGAGCTGAAACAGGGACGGCCGAGGGGAGTCTACCCAAAAGGGTGTATGTGATACCACGATACGTAAGACGAAGGAAGCGTTTGAAGATCTTGTGTCAAGTTTTCAAACCTGCCTAACTCCCCCGCCAAGGGCGGCTACGGAATGGTGATGGACTTGGGAGTCGAGCGGGATTCCATCGGCCTTACACCCGAAAAGCGTGCAGGATCCAACCGCTATTCTCACTGTGCCGCCACCTGGCCCATTAACAGTCACGGGACCCTGATCTTTAATTGCCTTGTTATGGCATGTTTGCAGTCATGGGCTCTGTGGCATGTCTCTCACAATACAATACTGCCAGGAAAAACAAACCGCTTCCCAGAAAAATGAAAAAGCTTTAGCAGTTGTGGTGTGGTAGCATGGCCCAACAACACAATGCCAAGGGTTCTCATAGCACAATCCAGCTTATCGATAAGTGATGGGGTGTGACAGCGAAGGGGTGAATGTCTTGGCAACTGCACGCGAAATCTGATTCTCCCACACCTTGTTGTGGGCCTGGTGTTGGGGACGACCCAGCCGGGGAGCTTGAGCGGAGCAAGGCCGTAGGGCACCTCCCGCGTTGTGCTTTTCATCCGACTTCTCCATCCTTCCGCCGCCAACGCTGGAACCCCACGCACGCGCGACCTGCAGCGCTCTGCATCCCAGTTTTCCATGCATCATCACCGACCGGCCCAAGTCCAACATTAGGTTCGCCGCCAACTCAGACACCACCCACTTGCCCACTCGGCACACACACAGCACACGCAGCACAAAGAGACGTGCCCACCTAGCCCAGCAGCTAGCAGCACACACGAAGCTGCCAGAGGTAACCCAGCTTTTTGGTGCCAGGCCAGGCCGACAGGTCGAAAGGTCGATCCAAACACTGGAGCAGAAAAACCTTGAGGCCACTCGCCAGAGAGCCCCATTTTTGGCAGTCTTCGCTGTCACCAGCACAGCGTTTCTCAGGTACGTTCGGCAGATGCTTGTACATGGATGGCATTATAGCACAGCACATCATGGGCTGTTGCGCTGCGTGTGGAGGGATTGCACCTCATTACCACATGCTGCCCTCCGTCTGCCGTGACGCAGACACTCTACAAACATGCTGTCTGAGAGACAAAGAGCCGTTTCTGACGCGACTCTGCAGAATTCTCGCAGGACCTGCCGCCCTGGGCACGCAATTAGGGCCAGGCTGTGGCAGCACGACCAGCCAGCTGCATCCTCTTGAGCCCGCGACTCAAGGCATATTCAGCCCAGTCCTGCGCTTTCCCATCACCCTTGCTCTGATCGTGTCCTCTCCATCCGGGGGATAACGATTATACAATTAGTCAACCGCGGTTTCTTGTCACAGCGTTGGCTGGTGTAACCGGAGCAGACTGGCACGGCGAAACACCACGCGCTGCGCGATCACCATCAAAGATCAGACTTGGCTCGGTGCTGTAGTGCCGTGACGGTGGTCCAACCCGGCAACACAAAACACCCCAGGCAACTGTCATCAGCGTGACGAGCCGGCTGTGCTTCGCAGCAAGCATCCCGGCCCGCAGCGAGGAAGTGCCATCAGCATCCCTACGGATACTCCGTACCGGAAACAACCCCACAGTCGAAACAGCACCCCCCCTCCCCCCCTTTCTCTCCCTGAGTTCTTGAGCTCACTGTGGTGGATCTGCTTGCCTGCCTGCCCCGTCAAGGCCGCTGTCCTTTAGGCTCGTTCTGCCACTCTCGGGCTCCCCAGCAGCTGTCACGGCCCACCCCTTGTTTCTTTCCTCCACTCCTGTTCCCCCACTAGTCCTTGGAAGCACCAGTCACAGCCCCAAGCACGGGCAGAATAGCCAGTAGGAGTCAGCCCTGAGACGCTCAGAAGTGCAGGTTGAGGCGTCAGACGAAGAGAGGAGACACGCCCTATCATTCTGACGTGTCCAACAAGGCATTGCGTTCCCAGGCCAGGTTTGTGTTAGCTGGTCATCCAAAGAATTTATCAGGAAGCCGGCAACCGCTGCACGTAACCAGCCAAATATGTCCGACTCCCCCCAATCCAATAACCCCAAAGACGTCGAACAAAGTGCACCGTCGGGTGACGACGAAGCACAAATGAACGATCCCCAAGACCCACATTCCAGCGGGCTCACATACGAGTCTGGTTTCGAGGTGAAGGAGCAGGACCGCTGGTTACCCATAGCCAATGGTACGTCATTGTCCCATCCCCTCTTGCCGGAATGTTGCTTCTCCCCTTTCCTTTTTTAACCCCACTACACCTGGTTTCTTCCGCCGTGACTCGCGTGTGTGTTTGTGTGGAGGTGCCCTCCCCCCAATCTCGCCCATCGATGTTTTGCGCTTGATCGTTCGAATGGCGGCAGCGAGATATCCACATCGCGCTATTTGACTGGCGTTGTGTCTGGATAGCTCTGTTTTCCGTCCTATCAGACAGCGCGTGGCCGCGCTTCTTTCTTGTGTTTTTTTGATCATCCATGTCTGACCAGACAACTCCCAAGACGTCTCATGCGCGTCGCTCTTCCTCATGCAGAAAAGGCAAGCTCGTGGATATATACGATGCTAACATTCGCAATTTTGCACCAGTGGCTCGTATCATGAAAAATGCGCTTCCCGAAAATGCCAAGATTGCTAAGGAGGCAAAGGAATGCATGCAGGAATGCGTGAGCGAGTTCATCTCCTTCATTACAAGTGAAGGTAAGCTGTCTTGATAATGGTGTTTATATATTTGATTGGTTGGCCCAGCAAGGCTGACTGATCATAGCATCGGAAAAATGCCACCAGGAAAAGAGAAAAACTGTCAATGGCGAGGACATCCTTTTTGCGATGAACTCACTGGGCTTCGAGAACTATGCTGAAGCTCTCAAGATCTACCTCACCAAGTACCGAGAGGTAAGAGGCTTGTTGTTCAATGCACATCTACTTAGTAGAAGCTCGATCAAACAAGTCAACTAACTCTTCACTAGCAGCAGTCGCAGTCCAACCGGGGTGAGAATGCTCAAAATCGGCCCAATAATCAAAACTACAATGCTACTGGGGCATCAAATACCACCACTGCCCCAGGCGGCTTTAACAATGCTCAGCTTCAAGAACAACAGACCGGTGGTGATCCCAACAACTATGGCCTCTATGGTCAACCTGACCATAACGGCACAACAACCAATTATTGATTGGTCGGAAGGTCATTCAATTTGGCTAAATTGCGAGTCTACGACAACAACCATACTCCATTCAGGACATGGCTGGCCGTTTTTACTGATCGCAGTGATGTTCGCTGTAGTTCGTTTCCACCCCCCCCCTTTTGTGTGTATAAGTACACATCAGCTTAGGAATGCAGATGCTCCTGAAGGTTTGGCTCGGAGCTCTGTTTCCTGACTGGTGAAGTGTGCGTTGACAGTGGATCTGATTGCGTGGAGCATATGGATGGTAATTCAAGGATGGAGATGGAATGGCATGATAAGGGTGGGTGTTTGTTTCTACTTTCTTCACTGCGCGGTCACATGGTGCATTGGGCATTTCAACTAGGTGTGCCATTCACTCTCTCTTAGGACCTAGGTTGCTATATGGATATAGGAGACAGGACTATAATTGATGATTTCCCATCGCTTCTTGCTGCACACCTGTGAAGTTTCCAACAGCATACAATGTTATGTTATCTCATATGGAGCCATCTCTTGACCTTTGAAGAAAATGCTTTCTTTATTTACCAAAGAGTTACCACAGCATCCTTTCCCTTGAACGAACCCAAACTCCATTCTTCGTTTGTTCGAGTGCAGTTATGCTCAATCTTAGCCATGACGCCAGCGTCATAATCACGTGCACATCATGTGACCAACTGCAAGCCGGGTCTGCCCCGACCGTCATGTAGAGTAGGCCGTGCCCCAGATGGTCTAGCCTGAATAGCCAATCAGCTGATAACACCAAAGCTTTCTCTGACCGCCTTCCCTTATTGATCAAATGGGTCCCACAGTGCACGTGCCTTCGCGAAGAGGGACGTGGATTTCGAAATTTGGTTCTGTTTTTTGCACGAAACGCCTCTCTGGTTTTCAATGCTGTGGATACCTACAGCGGCAGAAAGCTTCCAAGCAATCTCCAAGTTGTAAGCCTGGCCATATATGTTGCCTGGCTTTTCGCCATAGGGACAATCGAACGTGCTACTTTAATCGGCTTACTCCAATGAACAAATATTTCTTTCCTTTTTCCATGCGTCGGCAGATTTCCTTCTAGTCTGAGCCTGAGCAGAGTCAGCAGGACTCGCCTCAGCACTGGTGCCCATTCCCCTCCTTGCCTCATTCCCACCTTGATTCCCCTGCTTATTGATCCATCGGCTCTCTCTACTGGCCCTCTTGCAAGCGGCAGAGACACTGCAAAGCATTATCGCCATGACAACCCTCACCTCAATGGCACGCGCTGCTGCCGGGCCCATCCACTCCTCCTCGCCAATCAAGCCGATCCTTCGAAAGTCAACCTCCGTCCTGGGCACGCGCTTACGATCTGACGACTCGGATAGCGTCGATGACGACGAGCCACCAACTAAACGCCAGAAGAAGACGGTGGTATTCAACGAAGATCTAAATACAGTTAAGGAGATCAGCGGAAAGAGTTTGGAGGATGCAAAGCGTGAGGTGAAGCATGCTTTGGAGCGTCACAATCAGGGTGACGACGAAGATTACGACCATTTGAAGGAGCTGTTCGCACCAAATCCAAAACAGTCGACGCCTGACGACGATGATGGGACAAAGCCGCAGGACCTTCTTGCCTACGTCGTTGCATTAACTGGGTATGCGCCCATGCTGGGGCGTGGATGCTCCGGTCTGATTCGCAGCATCTTGCGCTGCTCTTGGCTGGAAAGGGACGAGACATTCTCGCGCGCATACATCCAGCTGTTGGCTGCCATTTCCTCAGTCCAGGCATCGATCTTTACTCAAGTCCTTACTATGATGGTTGACAAGTTCACCGAGACACGGCATACCTCCAGCGTGCCTGGCTATGCTCCTGTCGACCCCGAGACCAAGAAGCAGTGGCTGCATGCTGGATTGAAGTACCTACTCGAACTCTTCCCAGCAGGGCAGCACATCATCTTGAACCTGATCTCATCAAAGTTTCCTTATCCGGAAGAATCCAAGGCGACCCACATGGAGTATATTGGCCACCTCCTTCGCCTCAAGGCCACGAGGCCGGAGCTCGAGCGCGACATTATGGAGCTGATTCTTTCACGCTTAGTCAAGCTGGATGTAGAAATGACCCTGGACCTGGAGAACGACGATGACGAGATCACTCGTGCGGTGTTGCGGCAACTCGAGGCCTCCCAAACTACGAGCGATGGTGACGATGAAACCGGCGATGCAGATGACGACGATGGGAGTGACTCAGACTCCCTTCTGAGTGAAGACGAATTGCCGGAGCAGGCAAAGCGCGTGCTCATGATCAAAAATAAGTTGGAGACCATGGACGCCATACTGGACTTGCTCTTTTCAATATATACCCCGATATTTGAGGACCCCGATAGCCCTCAGGCGATTGAAGCTTTCCAAGATCTTCTCAGTGACTTTTCGAATGTGATTCTCCCGGTGAGTCTCCAACTATTTTCTGCTGAACTGCCAGCATAATGCTGACCAGCTGAACAGCATTTGAAGTCGCGGCATACTCAATACCTCCTATTCAAATTCGCCATGAAGTCAAACCATCTCATGGAGATGTTCATAGGCACATTGTTCAACCTGGCGTATGTTCCCATTCAATTCCGCTGGAAATGTCGACTGGGTGTGTTAACGTCTGAGCAGCTTTGAATCAACCAGGCCGCCTGTCGTAAAACAGGCCGCAGTGTCTTACTTGGTAGGATCCATTTCCCCTGACTACAGCTCGCTAGATACTTACCGTTTGTCCAGGCAAGCTTTACTGCTCGCGGGGCTAGCGTTCAGAGCCACCAGGTTCAACTGATTGTCCAGACATTCCTTGACTACATTGATCATTACCGCGCCACCCATACGAATTGCCGTGGCCCCGATGTCAGGCGGTACAGCCAATACTAGTAAGTCATGGACTGCTGAAACTTTTATCTAGGAAGGTTTATGATACCTTCGGGATGCTAACTGTGTGCGTTCTGAACAGCGCCTACTTTCAGGGGCTTCTCTATGTAAGTTCATGCTGAAGTCGGCTTAGTAGTTTACTTGTGCTGACTAGACCCTCTAGATCTTCTGCTTCCGCTGGAGAGACCTGATCCAGCGGGACAAAGTTCCTCCGACTCTTGATTGGGACGATCCTTCTTCGTTTATTGGCAAAGATCTCCCATGGATGCCGGGGTTAAAGTCAAGATTGCAGGCGAATATTGCCAGCAAACTCAATGTGAGCTTGTCCTCCTCCGCGCAGCCAAGATCTGTATTGACAACTATGTCATCTCTAGCCATTGAAGTGCTGCTCCCCTGTAATCGTCGAAGAGTTTGCCCGTCTATCTCATCACCTGGGCCTTCTCTACATGTTAGTTACCCTTTCCCTTGCTCTATCGTCCTCTTGTGAGCTAATACATATCCTTTTATCTTGCACAGTTACCCACAGATCGAGAAAAACAAGTCTGTTCATCTCTCTCAGTTCTTCACGGGCAGCTATGCCACAGGCGGGGCCTTGCGTGACACGGGTCTTGAGTATGATGATGAGAGATTAACCCATCTCGAAGCGTGTTTCCCCTTTGACCCGTTCCAGCTGCCTGTCGCCAAACGGTGGTTAGATCTGCAGAACAGCTATGTCACATGGCAGCCGATGGCTGTGCTTGACCGGGATGATGACGAGGATGGAGAAGATGAAGATGAGGACGAGGAGAATGAAGGCAATGAGAGTGATGAAGGTGAAGAGGAAGATTATGAATTTGAGGATGAGGAATGAGAGAGATGATACCCATCGTGATGAATGTGTCTTGGGATTGATACACCGGGTCTCAATCCGGGGTTGTTTTGCATGATGAGATGGCAAAGGAAGCAAAGAGGGAAAATGCCCGCACCATGTTCACCTTCTCCACCTGGCAACGGAGTTGAGCGGACTCGGAAACTTACAGGTAAGGAAGCATTTTTTAGGTGTCTAAAATGAGTTTAGGACTAGCATAGGGCAGCGTGCTCACATATTAGCCGGCGTTAAGAAGGATAGCACTGTGTGTGGTGACTATAGGAAGTATCTAGGTAGCGGGCAAATCAATCTGAATTCGCGCCATGCATGTCCCGAAATTACTCTGGTTCTTGATTGAATCAACCTTCTCTGTAGACCAGTACCTCACAAAACATGCCGGGGTTTTGGAGTACACACAAAATGCCAGTTTTTTTTTTTTTTTTTTTAATACCGTGTTACGTACGTTAGTATGTTGTGGATGCTCTGTTTAGTTGACCCAAAACCTCAAGAGCAGTAACAAAGGTCATCTCGGTGCCCATCGAGATAGCTTTGAAGAAAGGGTCACGCGCACCACCGCGGGCCGTAGCTGTGGGAGCTATGATAACGACCTTTGGAAGAGTAGGACGAAGTGAGGGCGCATCATTGTCGGGCTGTGGCTGATATTGACCTTCGCTGCGGTTTATCGCCGCGCCGCAAAGAATCCCGGTTTGTGACCTTCAGTCTGGTGAACATGCGAAAGCGTGTTTGTCAGAATGCTTTAGTAGGGTGATGGTGTACAGCACCCTACTCCCTTATGCTTCCATGATCTAGCAGTAGAGAAGTCGATACTTCTCATAAGGTTCGATCCTCAAGATACCCAGCCTGCAGGATCTCCATTTACACAAACTGTGACACAAGGTCCAGTTGACTCGGAAATGACTCACGTAGGCTGGTCCGCAAGAGGGATGCAGTGACTGAAACATTGAAATAACTGAGGTAATCTAACAGCACAACAGCAACTTATCGGAGATGTTGCTACGATAATCCGTCTTGGAATGTTGCATATTTCAGCCGCTCCTTGTGCGCTTTTCGGCATTTCGTAAAGAGATTGACAAGCATGGAAGAGTGAAACATTAAACCGTGGGGCGTAGGGCGGTTCTCGATGCTCGGGTTTCGACCCAAGGAAAAAGAGGAGGACGCTCCTGGCCCTGAGGGTGGTCGGTAATTAAGCGGGGGGGGTATAACCTATGTCATTGCATGCTACTCACACACAAATATTCTGATGCTCATGGCCGAACGAAAGCGGTGTTTGACTGCATTTAGATCTGTAAAAATCTGCTGATTGACTTACCGTTAGGGAAACTAAAATTTGATAAAGCGCCGGCCAAGCAAACTTGGCATGTAATATCTTTTCGCAGAGTGCAGGTTGCCGGTTTTTCAAGGTTATCGGCCTGGCAGCCCGGCATGGTTCATGAAGGCGAGGAGCGAAGAAAGAAGGACGGGCACTGGTTGCCGCAGGGCGTGTCGTAGAGTTAGCTAATCATATACTTCGTTTCCCGTAAAAATCCCCCTGTTTTAGGGAGCCAAGGAAAAGAGGGAGCCTCTATCGAATGGCTTTGACAGCAGAGGGATGTGTGAGGTGACAATATTCGAAGCGCGAAGGGTTGCATTGCAGAAGCAGTTGCTGGCCGCCGACCACCGACCCCTTCCTCCCGAATCCCCCATCGTCCACCGACAACACAGCCATACCTACTCCGAAGCCAGCACACAGTAGACCGTAGAGTTGCAGATTGCTCAGCCGTCCGTCCGTTTCGTATCTGGTCGGGACAGTAAAGGCGAACGCGGCAGTCGGGCGGGAGTCGGTGTTTGGTGGCTTGTGGCCATGTGGTCAGGAGTAGCCACGACGATGAGGCTGCGAAGACGAGATGATCATGTAGGCAACATGTAAGCAAGGCATTAGAAGTTACACATATTTTTGCGTGTGAGAGGGTTGAATTATGAGCACGTTCCGCGAGAATTTGCTTGGTGTTTGGTGGTTGAGGAAGCAGAGAGGTACGTGAGGTGTAGGGTTAGTTAGTTGGTGCAACCGCGTCTCTAGAAGCAAAGCTGCGGGATGACGTCGGAGCAGTAAGAAGAGCAGACATATGGTCTGCATTGCCTTCTGGGCATTGGTAGCGCTCGCCATACCGTGTAAAGAGAAAGCATACCTACCTAGGTAGGTAGTCTGTGGATAGAGAGGATAACTAAACAACGACTTCAGTTAAGAGAGATTAAGATGGGGACACACTACTCTTACCTGCTACTTAACCCAGTGGGTACCCTTACCGAGGTTGATCAGAAGATTTTTTAAGGCCAATGTTGGAATCTCGAACGAACTGAATTGTCTAAGTCTGTGGGCATGGCCGAAACAACTGACAATTCCGAAGAGTTCACGGTAAGAGCCGGGCCGGGAATTGCTCGCTGTCTTTCGGGTCTGGCAAGGGGCGCAGTATCCTCTAAGTAAACAGAGAGTAGGAGCCATTCCATGAATTCAGGCGGTCAGCAAAGCGGCGTTGTCGGTGATGAATAACAGATGATTTGCTGGTGGTTGGCCTACATGCATAGCAAGTATGCAGACTCATATCCTATTATCTACCAACTGTTCTAGTGTAGATACTTTTGCGCAGTAGGCGATGTTGAGCAGCTGAGGATTTGCCGTAGCTGTCAATGGACCGCCAGCCGCCAAAAAAAAAAAAAAAAAAAAAA
>Ga0065720_1019726_pt1 | contig 20849 bp, 20 predicted proteins | sample Thericmetagenome_FD_59107 | JGI IMG/M metagenome (GOLD analysis project Ga0065720, IMG submission 59107) | Thermophilic microbial communities from the Joint Bioenergy Institute, California, USA of rice/straw/compost enrichment - eDNA_2 v2... | ecosystem: Engineered > Solid waste > Grass >...
ACCCCACCCGCCCCACGCAATCTACCAGCGATTATGTAGACCGCCAAGAGTTCGAGGCGTCGTGCATGACGCGATTCGTGACGCAAGGCGGTTGTACCCTCGCGTCATGACGCGAGCCAGGCCCGGCCGTCAAAGGTCGCGCGGCACGATCGACGAGCTGCCCAGCGGTGCGCTGCGCGTCCGCGTCTATGCGGGCAAGGACCCAGCCACCGGCCGCCGGCGTGACCTGGTCGAGACGATCCCACCAGGTCCACGAGCCGACCGGCTCGCCGAGGAGGCGCGCACGCGGCTGCTCAACCAGGTCGACGAGCAGCGCCACCCGCGCACAGCGTCGACCGTGAACCAGCTGCTCGACCAGCACCTCGAGATGAGCACGTGGGAGCGCAGCACCCGCGACACCTACGTGGGCTACATCGAGAAGCACATCCGGCCGCTGATCGGCACGGTCAAGGTCGCCGCGCTCGACGCGCGCACGTTCGACTCGTTCCACGCCGAGCTCCGCCGCTGCCGCGACCACTGCGGCCGCAAGCGCTACACGGACCACAGGACCCCGCACCCGCACGAGTGCGACGACCGCTGCCGCCCGCACCAGTGCAAACCGCTCGGGGCGTCGACGATCCGGCAGATCCACTTCATCCTCAGCGGCGCGCTGAAGCGCGCGGTGCGGTGGGGCTGGGTGTCGGTGAACCCGATCATCCGGGCCGAACCGCCGCCGGCGCCCAAGGCGAAGCCGCGGCCGCCGAGCCCGGAGGAGGCCGCGGCGATGCTGAACGCGGCGTGGGCGGACCCGGACTGGGGTGCGTTCGTCTGGCTCGCCATCGTCAGCGGCGCCCGCCGTGGCGAGCTGTGCGCGCTGCGCTGGCGCGACGTCGACCTGACGACCGGGGTCATCGCCCTGTCGCGCAGCATCGGCCAGCGCAACCGGGACACGTGGGAGAAGGACACCAAGGACCACCAGCACCGCCGCATCGCCCTCGACGCCGAGACCGTCGAGGTGTTGACCGAGCACCGGCGGCGGCTGGAAGAGCGCTGCACAGCGCTCGGCGAGAAGCCGCCGGCCGACGCCTACCTGTTCTCGCTGGCGCCTGACGGCTCGACCTATCTGCGCCCGAACTCGGTGAGCGAGCGCTACAGCGACCTTGCTGACCGGCTTGGTATCGCCACGTCCCTGCACAAACTCCGGCACTACTCGGCTACGGAGCTGATCGCCGCAGGCGTCGACATCCGCACAGTGGCGGGCCGGCTCGGACATGGAGGGGGAGGGACGACCACGCTTCGGGTTTATGCAGCGTGGGTGTCGGAATCGGACCAGCGAGCCGCTGGGAACCTGGGCGCCAGGATGCCGGCACGGCCGTCGGTTCCGCCCGCCGCACGCCGAAGCGATGGTGACCGTGCACCGCACCCGTACGAGGCCATGGCACGTTTGCTCCGCCGTATGATTCGCGAAGGGGAGCCAGCGGCGGGCGACTTTCTCCCAGGTGTGAAGACGCTCGCCGCGTCGCATTCTGTCTCGGTGGGGACGGCTCACCGCGCGATCAGACAACTGGTTGACGCTGGATTGGTCGAAGTTGTCCGAGGCCGTGGTGTGCGTGTGTGCCCGCCACCCAGTGCTGGCGTGCACGAAATCGATTGCTCCTAGGTGAGGAACGCCAGGTTGGCGAGGCCTTTCGTGGCAATCTCGTCTTAGCGTTAGCGTTAGAGCGTGTTTGAGAAGATCAAGTCGCGGGTGTGAAGACGTACTTCTGTTGGCGGGTGGCCGGCTTGCCGCGGGCGATGCGGCGGGTGATGGTGTTGATCGCGGCCCAGCGGATCATGGCCTCGGAGCTGGCGGGGTGGCGTTCGTAGTCGCGGGCCAGACGGCGGTGTGCGGTCAGCCAGGCCAGGGTCCGCTCGACCACCCAGCGGCGCGGGAGGACGGCGAACCCGCGCTGCTCAGGCGGTTTGCGCACGACCTCGACGCTGGTGCGCAGGATCGTGTTCGCCCACTCCAGGAGGCGTCCGGCGAACCCGGCGTCGGCGTAGACGAACCGCACCCTGGTGCGCAGGTACAGGTCGAGCAGGATCGACTTGGCACCGTCGCGGTCCTGCACCGACGCCGAGCACACCATCGTGGTCAGCAGCAGGCCAAGGGTGTCGGTGACGATGAACCGCTTCCGGCCGTTGATCTTCTTCCCGGCGTCGTAGCCACGCGTGTCCTGCCCGACGGTGTCGGCGCCCTTCACCGACTGCGAGTCGATGATCCCCGCACTCGGTTCCGGGTCACGGCCCTCGTCGGCGCGCAGTTGTCGACGCACGATAGGCAGGATCGCTTCGGTGACCTTCTGCTGTTCCCACCGGTTGAAGTACCAGTAGACGGTCTGCCAGGGCGGGAAGTCCGCAGGCAGGGCCCGCCAGGCGCACCCCGCCCGCACCACGTAGAGGATCGCGTCGACCACGTCACGGCGCGGGTGCTTCTCCGGACGTCCACCCGACCCGGCCTCGGGCAACAGCGGTTCGATCAACGCCCACTGGGCATCGCTGGTGTCCGAGGGATACCGCCGCTGACGCCGAGCCACCCGTCCACGATGGACCAGAGCGTGGCCCGCGCGGCGCAGACACGCCGACCCTTCTCAAACACACTCTTTAGTGGGCGGCCCGGCCCAGCCTGTGGTGCGGTCGGCGCGCCGTTCGCCGACGCCGAGGGCAGACCAAGGTCGCAGAAATGACAAGTTCTAGCATCAATTGGTAGCTTCGGATGACACCCGCAGAACGGTATGACCTCGCTTAGTGGTCTCGGTGGAGACCTTAACTGGAAATGTGCTCAGGATCTCCTCGGCCTTCGAACGCGACGCGTCTCCGAGCGGCCGAATTCGGGCAACGTCGCCAGAGTTGATGACCTCAATGCAGGCCGCTTCAAGGTAAGATTTTAATTCCTGGATGGCGTTCTCGTTGCGGACGTTCTTCTCCTGTGCGGAAATGTCAACGCCGGGGATGTCCGGTGCGAACTGCGCACGAAACCTGCCTCCAGTGTCCTGAAGGTCTGCCACGAAGCCAACTGATCCTCCAAGCTTGCGCCGAAGGATCGAACTCCAATCGTTCACTTGCGTTCGAAGTGCTAGCGGAAGCTTCGGCGTGAATGTCGAGGCTCGCCGGGACGTCGCCTCCTCAAATGCAGAGATTACGCTTGCCTCCATGGTTAGAATTTCGGCATCGTCGAACTGCGCCGGATCATCGGTCCTGAGGACCAGGCGCCCGTTGATCGTCATCGTGGGTTCTTTCGATCTGACGCCGACCGCTCTGAATCCCGTCGAACGCACGCGATGCTCAGTAGCCGACAGCTCTGGATAGTTGGCCCTCACATGGTCGGATATGACGTGACGCTGCACGTCATCCGCGTCCAGGATGTATTGAGTGATCCCGCATTTTAGAACCCTTCGGCATGCCGCATCTGCTGAAACCTGCATGCTGGAGACTTCGTCAACGTCGAGCTCGCTTCCCGAAGATCGATGAATGGTCAACTTTAAAGCATGCCGATACAGCTCTGGAACGGTCAGAATGTTTGGATTTGCACCGCTCGCGATCAGCCCCGAGTCAAGGAGTGATTGAAGTGCCTGCTCGAAAGAGGCGCCTTTTTCGGCTGCTGGCCTTAGTATGGCAGAGAGTTGATCTCGAGTCATTCGAGCCGGTTTGGCCTGCATTAGTCGAAGTAGGGGGCGCAAGTCCGGCCGTTCGGCCAGGACAGTGTCTTCCATACGCATGACGGAAAGCTTTTGAAGGCCCTGTCGGATAGGCAGCCAATGTATTAGGGGGCGGCCTGGTACATACTCGGGATCGTCCCGATCGTAGTGCTCAAGCTGGATCGCTCGAGCTTGCTTCAGCAGCGTAATTGCATTGCGGGGGTTCAAGGCGCCGCGGCCATCTGTGGTGCAGTTCTCAAACCAGTCGGCGAGTGTCTGGTGATCAATGCGAGGAGGAAGGACTGCCCCGCAGACCTTTAGTCGCCCATCCTGATTTCTGAGTAGACCATACTCAAGATTTAGTGAGTCTGCGACATCTGGACGCGCCATGATGCGGCGCGCGATTAGTGCAACAATTGATGGCCGGTCCCATTTCAAGTACTGACGGCGAAGGTGGGTAGCATTCACGAATCCCCTGCCGACGGTCACTCGTTCGAGAATTTCGCTCCGCAGGAAGAGCTTGGACTTTAATGGGCTCTGATGCGACGCCAAGTCAAGATGCGCTCGCAAAAGGCTCCGAAGTGCAACTGCCTCCAGGTCTGGATTGTCGTAGAAGGCTTCGTCTAGGCGATCGAAAACGATCCAGCATCGCGTTCCTGTTTCGAGCAGTACCGCAATGCAGGCGTCGAGAATGGAATCGATACCCCCTTCGCTGCCGTTTCCGGTCAATCGCGACAACTTTCCTCTAATCCCAAGGCTGACCGGTATTGATCCGGGATCAAACTTCAGTTCGCCTTCTGCCTCGACTTGAGCGTTAAGGGCTTCTAAGATTCGCTTTATCTTTGCCCAGATTCCTTGCGCGTCCGATTGGGCGCTGTGCAGCCCGTACTTCTTTAGTAGTCGCGAGATCTGACGCCCACCCGATTTCGGGTATAGGTTGGCAAGATGATTGACTGCTAAAGCAATCAAGTAGGTGAACCAAACGGTTCTTAGAACCTCCTCTGGCAAGTTGTCATGGGCCGAGAGATTTTTGAAGACAACTGATCCTCGCGTGTTGAATGCCGGAATGACGTGAACATTGCGCAGCGGCGCAATCCCGTCTGACGAATGAGCGATGTGGCGAAATATTGCCGACTTTCCACTGCCCTTCTCTCCAAGGATTAGATCGGCTCGATCATGTATAACGTCAAGGAAGGAACTCGTTTCGACAAAGTATTGGGAAAGTTCCAGGTCGTAGTCGGCGACGTCCTCGCCGAAGTCGCAGCCTACGAGAATCTGCCTGGCCTTCATGTGTCAGAGAGTATCCAATAGGCGACCTCATCTCTAGGTGCCTTCGAGGTTGACCGCCACCACGTGTTGTCCGAGATTGAACGTCCTCGGATTTGATGATGAGTGGCGAGCTGCATCCAGCGCCACATGTTGTTGATCAACGTGGCTCTCGGCTCCGCCGGGAGGAACAAAGTATTCGGTACAGCCAGGCCATGCGTCACGCCCTGGCCAGCCTGGCCAGGCGCCCCTTCTTGCGTTCGGCGATCAGCGGGTCATGGCGAGCGCTCGACTTGTGTCGGTCGCCCCAATTGCAGCACTCGACTCCGCCGGGCAGATGCATGAACTCGGTTCGAGAGGGACGCTCAGTTCCGGTCTCCTCCAAACGAGGGGCTGCCGGGCCAGAATTGAGTTAGGGCGCTCGGTGTGAGGGGCGCTCGGTAAGATTCGCGGATGACACGTGCGCTTGTCTCTAGTGGCGCCGTGTCGGCGAGCCGCACGAACCAGTCGATCCCTGCTGGGTACGCCCACAGGTAGCTGCGCAGCAGCGGGTCGACCGACCGATCGGTGAGCATGTCGCCGATGGCGGCTTCCGACCAGAACGGCACCAGCGAGCGCGCGAGATCGACGCACTCCGGCACGCCGGTCCCGTTGTTGATCGCGAGATATACCTTCGCCTTGGCCAACTCGGTGTAGTGCGCAAGCCGGACGCGGGCGACAAGCAGCTGGTCGGTAGGCCGCACGAACAGCGGGAGGGCTTGGGCGAGTCCTTCGAGGAGTACCTGCTGCTGGGCGTGGACCGACGTCATCCGCACCCAGGGAACGTCACCCTGCCGGCACTGCTGGGCGTAGCTCGCGCACTGCAGGCCGTGGCCGAGCAGCTCGTGCAGGGCGAACTGGCGCGCCTGCACTTCGGTGAAGCTGGCGTTCCGGGAGTTGATCCGCAGGCGGACTTCCGAGCCGGCGCCGTCGAGCCAGTACGCCCAGTAGACGTCCAGGTCGACGTGCTCGACGGTCACCGTGAACGGCGCGTCGGTATCGGCGAGCCGGCGCACGTCGTCCTCCATGTCGCGCGCGTACTTCTGGATGACCGCGGCCGCGTCGGCATCGGCGATCGGGCCTTCGACCGCCTTGAGCGCGTTGCCGGTCTCGGCGTTCCACGGAACGCCGAGGCGCTCCAGCTCGCCGACGGCGACCGATCGCACGGATTCGAGGTACTCGTCCGACCAGCCCCGCGCGTCGCAGCCCTGGGTCACTCGCACGTACTCGTCGAGCGGCAGGCGCGCGCCGAGCAGAGCGTCGAGGTAGGCGATCGAGGCGCCGAGGCGCTCGTCGATCTCGACGGCTCCGCTGCCGCGAGCTTCCGACTGCAACGCTGCCAGCTCGGTGCGGACCGCGACCCTGCTGGATGCGGCCTGTACGTCTCCGGCACCTTCGGGATAGCAGTCGAAGTCGACGACGGGTGGTGCGCCTCGACCGATCTCGTACCTGTTCCACGCCCGCAATGCGGCTTCCGCCCGATCGCGCAGCGTCACACGTGCTCCCATCGGAGGGTTGCGTACTGGTCAGGTTCGAGGTGATCACGGACGAAAGTCATGATCAAGTCGTCGCCATCGTAGTCCCAGGAGATGGTCTCTTGCGCCAGTGTTTCCGTCCCGTCGGGCAACTCCTCCGTGGCCGTGATGCCGCCGACGTCCTTGAGTCCCTCGTGGCGCACGTTGAGCGTGTAGGCCCGGGTGTGGCGGACGAACTGCTGGCGCCAATACCAGTCGCCGCGGAACTCGGCGCCCGAGCACCGGTAACCGAATGACGCGGTTTCGCCCGGCCGGATCGGCGGCGAGAACTGGCAGGCGAACTTGGCGACGTTGTCGGCTGTGTGCATGCGCTGCAGCGCGATCCTGGTCGTGCCCTCGCGGAGTGCGACCAGGTCGAGCTTCCCTCTGCTGTGCTGGAACCACAGGTCCCGCGGGGCGCGGTGCACGGGCCGATCGGAGAGGTTCAGCGAGTGGTATCGGTAGGTCACCGAGCAGAGGCCGTCCGCGGCGATGTGCAGATCCACGGTCACGCTGAGATCGACGAGGTGGCCGGCGAGGGAGGCAATCTCGGCAACCTCGTGCGGTGGCAGGCCCAGCTCATCCGCGAACGACGCCCGGCCCGCTGGCGTCGCCGTCGCGACGCCAGCGGCCGACGCCGGGCCGAGTAGGTCATCGAGGCTGTACCCGTACAGCTGCCGCATGACACGCCGCGTGGTCGGTGTGGCGTGCCCGGTCCGCTGGCCCGCGGCGAGCCGCTGGAGGTGCCGGACGCTCATGGTGGCGGGCTCGCCCAGCGCCCGTGCGGCCTTCTCGAAGGCTGCGGCTTGCTCCTCGTATGTCGCCTCACCCTGCTTGATCAGCTGTTCGAGCAGGGTGCGCGGCGGCCTCGCCCCGTTGCGGTGGTCATTCGGCATGCCCCACTCCTCAGCCGACGTCTCGCTCCCCGGGATGAGACTACGGAACACCCCTGACACAACGTGGGCGTTTGGCGACACTCGGCGCAGCTTCTGGTCGTTGGTGACGCGGGAGACGGTCGGTCGGAAGTCCGGCTGAGGTCGCTCGCTGGTCGTGGTTTGGTCGTACTGGTCGCCGTGACCTTTGGTCCATGACTTCAGCAGACATCCACGAGGCCCTGCCAGTGGCGGCGCCTTCGACCGATTCCCACGCTCAGCGATCGCTGGGCCAGACCTTCCACCTCCGCCCGCCCGCCCCGCGCCGCTTCTACAGCGTCGCCGAGGTGGCGGAGATGTCCGGCATCTCCTCCGTGACGCTCTACCGCGCGATCAACGCCGGTGAGTTCCCGGCGGTCAAGGTCCGAGGCCGAGTCATCGTCCCCGCCAAGGTGCTCGACGCGTTGATCGACGGCGCCGTCGAGACCGGGGCCATGGTCGACGCCGCGTCGTACGTCGTGACCCGACGCGAAGACGGCCAGTCGTGAACGCCGGCGTCCTCATCTTCTTCGCGCTTGTCGGCATGGTCATCTGCGCCAAGTCCCGGGTACCTGGCGGCGCCGTGGTCTTCGCGCTGCTCGCCCTGACCCTGTTCATCGGCACTCCGGTCGGCTCTGGTCTGCCCGCGATGCTCGGTGACTTCCTCGGCGCCGTGTCCAAGTCGGCCGAGGCATTCACCGCCACCTCGAACGGAGGCGGGGCGGGATGAGCGCCACCGAGAACCCGGGACACGAGCACCCGATGGACCGCCTTCGGCGGGCTGCGCAGGGCCCGGAGCTAAGCACGGCCGGTCTCAGTGTCAAGGGTCGCTCCGCGATCGGCTCCGCCGACGGCCTCCGACCGCCCTTGACACCGAGCCTCTCCGACCGTGCCGGGCGCGCCTGCGGCGGCGGGGGGAGCACCCGCCACCCAGTCACCGGGCCCCGCTCCGCGGGATCCAGCCCGACGGCCAAGGAGCGCGAGATGACACGAACGATCACCGGTCGCGATGCCGACCGGACCAATGACCGGAACTGGCGGGACCAGGCGGCATGTCGGGGCGTCGACCCCGAGCTGTTCTTCCCCATCGAGGAGACCGCGGCCGCGTGCGCGGATCAGGTCGCAGCGGCCAAGGCGGTCTGCGCGATGTGCCCGGTCAGGCAGCAGTGCCTCGACGACGCCCTGACGCGGCTGCCCTACGGCATCGCCGGCGGGATGACCGCCGGCGAGCGGCGCCGGCTGCACGGGGTTCGAGGTCGGGGCGAGCACGTGCTGACGCGTGCGCAGGACTGGACCCGTGCCGGAATGCGGCGCAGCGCCGTCGCCGCTCTGCGCGCCGGCCGTTCGGTCGCCGAGGTCATGGACCTGTCCGGCGCCTCCCGGCGAACGGTCTACCGCTGGACCGCCCTCGCCAAGGACGGGGGAGCCCGATGAATACCGACGACCGCCCAGTCGCCATCAAGCACGCCGAGCACGGGGCCGACACCTGGCGTTCGGCAGTGCACGCACAGTTGGCCGCGGCTCCTGATCATTCGGACTTCTACGCGATCACCGGCGAGATCGTCGACACGTTGCGGAGCCTTGAATCGCTCGCCCGTCTGATCGGCCGCCAGGTCGCCGGCTACGGCGACGACCACGTTCTCCGCGACGACGAGCCGGGCCACGACCCGGCAGAACGCATCGCCGCTGGGGCGCACCACGCCGAGCAGCTCGCCGGCGCCATCGCCACGGCCGAGCGGATGGCCAACCTGCTGTGGTCGGAGATCGGCCACATCGCCATCGAGGGCGGTGACGAGCCGTGGTGAGCATGTTCGTACTGCTGCTCGTCACCGTTGGTGCAGCAGCCCTCATGTGGCACCGACGCGCGTGGCTCCCCGCCACCGGCCTTGGGCTTGCCGCGCTCCTGCCCGCGTGGGCCTTGATCCGCATGATCCCGTGGCCGGTCTGGTGCGCCGTGCTCGCTGTGGCCGGCCTGTGGATCTGGCACAAGCAGTCCGGGTCGGCGGCGACGGTCATCCGCTGGTCCGGCCGTGCACGTCGGACGTCAGGCACAGCTTCGACCCGCTCGATCGCCCGGACGGCATCGGCTCGGGCTCTACGCAACACCAAGGCCCGCCGGGTCCGGCCGTCGCTGGCCGAGCTGTCGAACCGTGCCCTGCGCGCGGTGCCGCCCGTCGAGTACGCGGTCGAGCTGTGCCGCACCGGACTACAGCTCGTGTGGGCGTCGATCGAGGACGTCGTGATCGTCGTCGGTGGGCCGCGATCGGGGAAGTCCGGGTGGCTGGCCGCTCGGATCCTCGACGCGCCCGGCGCCGCGATCGTCACCTCCACCCGCACCGACCTGCTCACGTTGTGCGGCCCACTGCGGGCCAAGAACCGCGGCCCGGTCCACGTCTTCAATGCCGTCGGTATGGGCAAGGTCCCATCAACGGTCACGTTCGACCCGCTCACCGGGTGCACCGATCCCGTCGTGGCGACGGATCGAGCCGGCGACATGTGCTCTGCGGTCAGCAAGGGCGGATCGGGTGATCGCGAGTTCTGGGATGCGCAGGCTCGTCGCGTGCTCGCCGTGATGCTGCACGCCGCTGCGCTCGGTGGCCGGTCGATGATCCACGTACAGGCATGGAACTCCGATCCGGAGCGGGCGCGGCGCGAGATCCCGGTCCTGCTCGCCAAGTCGCCGGTGCAGGCGTTCGCGCAGGACGCCGCACAGTTCCTGAGCACCAACGAGAAGACCGCCACCTCGATCACGGCCACGGTGACGCTGGCCCTGCAGTGGCTGGGCAACCCAGCATCGGCCGCAGCCTCTCGGACGGAGGGCAGCCTCGACGTCGAGCAGCTTCTCCGGGAACGCGGCACGGTGTTCCTGCTCGGCGGGCTGGAAGGACAGGCCGCGCCCTTGCTGACCGCGTTCACCGGGCACATCGCCCGCGAGGCCCGTCGCATCGCCTCCGAGCAGCCGTCCGGTCGCCTCGATCCGCCCCTCGGGATCTTCCTCGACGAGGCTTTCCTGATCTGCCCGGTCCCGTTGGAGTCCTGGACGGCGGACATGGGCGGCCGCGGCGTGACGATCGTGGCGGTCTTCCAGTCCCGCGCACAGATGATCGACCGGTACGGGCACGCGAAGACAGCGCAGATCCTCTCCAACGCCGGCGCACGGATCATCTTCGGAGGCACCGGCGACCGAGATGACCTGATCGCCTGGGCGACCCTGGCCGGAGACCGCGACGAGGTGGTCGTCTCCACCGACCATCTGGGCCACCGCTCTCGCAGCGTTCGGCAGGTCCCGGTCATGTCGCCCGCACAGATTCACGCCCTGCCAGAGGGCCGGGTGCTGGTGCTGCGACGTGGACTGAACGCCGTCGTCGGCACGGCGCGGATGGCGTGGGACCGGCCCGAGGTGCGGGCCCATCACGAGCCCGATGCGTTCGACGTGCGCCTCCGCGCCCGCTGGACGGCTGCACGCGCGGCGATCGCCGCGGCGCAGACGAGTGCGGCAGCGTGGATCGGGTTGCAGGTGAGCCGGCTCCTTGCCTGGCTGGTCCGAACCGCGGTCCGGGTCGCCAATGCGGCGCGGCGCAAGAACGTTCCGCCGGCGCCCGTGTCACCGACGCAACTGGTCCTGGCGGCCCGTGCGCGTGCCGGACTCACGGCCGAGCTGACCGATGGACCCGCGTGGCTGGTGCGCCCGGAGCCGGGGGAGCGGGATCGATGAGCGCGACGACTCCGGCCCGTCCACCCGCTCCGGGGGCGCCGGTGCCATCGGACGCCGTGGCCGGCCTCGCCCGCCAGATGGACCGCCTCCGCGCCGACGTCGACGCGCTCGACGGGCTGCCGGCCAGGGTGGAGGAGGTCGCCGGACTGGTGGCTCAGGTGGCGAACGCCGTCGCCGCATTGTCATCCCGACCAGCACCACAGCCGGCGCCGTCGTGGCTCATGGGGCCGACCGACCCGGACCTGCTCAGCCAGTGGGTGGACGAGCTGGCCACGTGGATGCGCGCGATCTTCCTGCGCTACCGCGACGGCGCCGACGCCCTGCCCGAGTGCTGGCTGCACCACGCCGAAGTCGTCGAGGAACTGGTCTGGCTCATGCACGCGTGGCTGGCCGCCTACCAGGGCCCAGCAGCGTCGGTGCCGCTCGCGTCGGACTGGCACGACCGCCAGCGTCCCGGCGCCGTCCGCCGCATCCGCGGCTACGCCGGCGCGTGCTCGTTCGACAGCCACCGAATCCGGCCCGAGTGGGACCAGAAGCCCACAGGCGCCACCAACGTGCCCGGCCTCGACGCACTGCCCGAGATGGCGCACTGGTGGGCCGAACGCCGCGACGACCCCTCGCCCGAACCGACTCTGGAAGGAGAGCCACAGTGACCGAGCAGCACGCTGCCGCGCGCGATGACCTGCCGATTCCGTACGAACTCACTCCCGCGGCCCACCGCGACCTCGACCATGCCGCCGACCGCGACGTAGTGATGTCGTTCGCCGACGCATCGGTGTTCAGCTCCGCCGAGATCGAAGCCATCGCCGAAGCGCACGACCGCGGAGACCACGTCGAGGTGGAGCGGCTGCACGGCGGCAGACCCCTGCTGACGCCTGATCCCGCACCAATCCGCGCGTTCGGCGACTGCGCGACGCCGGCCGGTCCTGATGCGCTGGATCGCGCTCGTGCGGCGGTCGCGGCTCTGGCCGACCTCGATGAGTGCATCCGACCTGGTCTCACCGCGGATGACGCGGAGAGCGACACGAGCGTGCTGTCATGACCGGCGAGTCGACGAACGACCGGGCGGGGCGCGCCGCCATCTGGCTTCCCGGGCTCGCCGTCGCGGTCGGTGCTGCGGTGGCGACCGCGCACGGCCTGTTCGAGGTGGCCACGGCAGCGCGGGTGCCGGTCGGGGTTGCCTGGCTCTACCCGCTGATCACGGACGGGCTCGCGCTGGTCGCCTACGCCGCAACGGCGCGCCTGTCCGGTTCTGCCGCCCGCTACGCCTGGTCGGTCGTGGTGCTTGCTGCCGGGCTCTCCGGCCTCGCACAGGCCGCGTACCTCGCAGCGGACACGACCGGCGTCGAGGCGCCCGCGGTCCTGCGGTTCGGCGTCGGGGCGTGGCCTGCCGTCGCTGCGGCGATCGTGGCGCACCTGTTGTTCCTGCTCGCGACCGACGAGCGTACGGCTGAACTGCCGACTGCGGTCGCGCCGCCGTCCCCGTCGTTCAGTCCGCCTGCCGTTCAACCGGCTGCGACCGTACAACCCGCCGTTACGGCCGACCCCTGTTCACCGCGCGCTCTGCCGAGTCGTTCAACGGCGCCGCGCACGACGACACCACGGTCCGCCTCGTCCCCGGCTCGCGACCGGGCTCGGGCGGCCGCTGCGCGGCACGCCCGCCATCACGGCGCACTGCCGACCGTCTCCGAATTGGAAACCGTCGCCGAGGTGTCCCGCGGCACCGCACATGCAGTCCTCAAGGACCTCCGAGACCAGCACCCGCCCCTGCACGTCATCGCCACCAGCACGACCGACGAAGCCGATCCCCGACAGGAGAACGCCCAACCATGACCACCGGACAGCACATCACCACTACCGAGCAGACCAGCACCACACGAGCGACAGACATCAGAACCACGACAAGGACCACAAGATCAAAGGCCGCACACCTTGGCATCACGATCCGAGGGTGGCCGCCGGCCTTCGGCCGTCGGCGCCGATCGCTCCGCTCCGGCAAGGGCGGAGGCCCGTCATGGTGCTGAGGGTGACGTCCGGCTACAGCCCGGAGTACCTGCTCAAGGAGGTCGCGACTGGCCGCGAGAGCTACTACACGGGCGCCGTGACCGAGGGCGAGCCGCCGGGACGGTGGTGGGGCGCCGGCGCGGAGAAGCTCGGTCTGAGCGGGCTCGTCGACGCACAGGACATGCGTGCGCTCTACGAGCGGTTCCTCGATCCGCGGGCTGAGGGCTTCCGCGACCCGGAGCGCTGGGACGAGACGCCGACGCTCGGGCACGCCGGCCGCAAGTACGCCACGGAGGACGAGTTGTACGAGCGTGCCGTTGAACAGGAGCCGAACGCGACGCCTGAACGACTCGCTGAACTCCGCGTACAGGCCGGGAAGAACGCGCGGCAGAACGTCGCGTTCTTCGACCTCACGTTCAGCGTTCAGAAGTCGGTGACGCTGATCCATACAGCCTTCGAGGCGCAGGAGATGGCCGCCCGCCGCGCCGGCGACGAGGAGACCGCGGCCGCCTGGGCAGAGTTCCGGCTGGCCGTCGAGGACGCGATCTGGGCGGGCAACAACGCCGGGCTCGCCTACTTCGCCGAGAAGGCCGGCTACGCCCGGACCGGCCACCACGGCGGCGAGGCGGGCCGCTGGGTCGACGCGCACGGGTGGACCGTGGCGTCGTTCTTCCAGCACGACTCCCGCGAGCACGATCCGCAGCTGCACATCCACAACGGTCTGCTCAACCGCGTCGAGGGCCCGGACGGGAAGTGGTTGACGCTCGACTCCAAAGCGCTGTTCAAGTTCCGGCCCGCCGCGGCCGCCGTTGCCGAACGCACGACAGAGGAGCGGCTCACGCAGACACTTGGGCTGCTGATGAAGATGCGCCCGGACGGCAAGGCGCGCGAGGTCGTCGGTGTCGTGCAGGAAGCGATGGACCTGATCTCGACGCGGCGCCACCAGGTGACGGCCAAGACGCAGGAGCTGGTCGACGCGTTCGAGGCCACCCGCGGCCGCAGCCCCAACGGGCTGGAACTGGAGCGCATGGCGCAGCAGGCCACGCTCCTCACGCGCCGGGCGAAGTCGCACGACGGCGAGACCCGCGAGCAGCTGCTCGACCGGATCGACGAGCGCATCCGCACCGACATCGACGGCGGGCTCGCCGCGGTCGCGCAGATGGTGCTCGAGGCGCGCGAGGCCGGCGTTCAGCTCCAGGACTGGTCGCCGGCTGCCGTCATCGAGACCGCGCTCGCCGATGTCCAGTCACGCAAAGCCGGCTGGACCTCCGCCGATCTCACCGCGGCGATCAACACAGCGCTGCCCGACTACATCGGGAACTCCGAGAACGTGGGCGAGCTGCTCGACAGCCTCACCGCCGAGGCATTGCAGTACGCGACCGAGCTGGACGCCGCCCGTCCCGGCGACGCGCTGTTGCCGGACGAGCTGCGCTTGGAGAACGGCGAGTCCGCCTACCGGGCGCCCGGGGCCCGGCTGTACGCGACGCCGGACCAGGTGCGCACAGAGCGGAGTCTGCTCGCCGCGGCCCGCGGCGGCGACGCGACTGCGCTGCCCCGACCTGTCGCGGACCGGTTCCTGGCTGGGCTCGCGTCGTCGGGCATTGCCCTTGGCGTCGACCAGGAGGCCGCGATCCGCGGGGTGCTCACTTCCGGTGCGCGCGTCGAGACGCTCGTCGGGCCGGCCGGCACGGGCAAGTCGTTCGTCGTCGGGACGATCGCGCGCGGCTGGATCGACCCGGAGCTGACCGGGGGAGAGCGACCGCGGCGCGTGTTCGGCTTGGCGACGTCGCAGGTCGCTACCGATGTCCTCACCGCCGAGGGGCTGACCGCGCGCAACGTCGCCCGCTGGCTCGCCACGCAGGACCGGCTCGCCGATCACGCTGTCGCCGACGACCACGAGTGGGCACTGCACGCCGGCGACCTGGTCGTGGTGGACGAGTCCGCCATGACGGACACGTCCGCGCTGGCGGAGATCTACGCGCACGTCGAGCGCGCGGGGGCGAAGCTGCTGCTGGTCGGCGATCACCGCCAGCTCGCCGCGGTCGGCGCCGGCGGCGGCATGGATCTCATCGCCGCGACGGGGGCGCGCTACGAGCTGATCGAGGCGCGCAGGTTCGCTGACGAGTGGGAGCGGACAGCGTCGCTGCGGCTGCGCGACGGCGAGGAGGACGTGCTGCGCAGCTACCACCAGCACGGCCGCCTGCTCGACTCCGGCACCCGCGCCGAGGCCGAGACGTCCGCGACGTCGGCATGGCTGGCCGACACCCTCGACGGCAAGCACGCTTTGCTGCTCGTCGACACCAACGAACAGGCCGCTGCTCTGTCCGCCCAACTGCGGGCCGAGCTGGTCCGGCTGGGTCGGGTCGAGGAAGACGGCGTGCAGATCGCTGGGAAGGCGATCGCCGGTGTCGGCGACCTGGTGCAGGCTCGCTGGAACGGGTGGGCGATCGCTGGTGTCGAGGGCAACGAGCGCGGCCCCATCAACCGCGAGACCTACCGCGTCGTCAGCACCCGTGAGAACGGCTCGCTCGAGGTGGAGCTGCTCGGCGCCGGCGCGCGGATGGTGCTGCCGGCGGACTACGTGCGCGAGCACCTGGCGCTCGGTTACGCGTCGACGGTGCATGCAGCGCAGGGCCGGACGGTCGACGTCAGCCACGCCGTGATCACGCAGCAGACCGCGCGCGCTGCGCTGTACGTCGCGCTGTCCCGCGGTCGTGAGGCCAACTACGCGCACGTCGCGACGACAGCCACCGTGGACGACCCGGCGCGGGGGAGCGATCGGCACGACCTGCACCGCGATCCGATCGCGGTGCTCGCCGGCATCCTCGACGACGGGCGCGACCCGATCGGTGCTCGCTCCGCGTTGGCGATCGCAACCGAGTCCGCGGACACCGAGGGCAATGTCCGCAGTGCCGCCGACCTGCTCGCCGATGCCGCGCACCTGGCCGCGACCGCCCGCACCGCGCGATGGCTGGACGACCTCACCGAGGCCGGCCACATCACGCCCGAGCAGCGCGGCCGGATCGCGGCGGAGGACGGAGCGCCGTCGCTCGCCCGGGTGCTGCGCCGCGCCGAGCTTGCCGGACTCGACCCGCAGCAGACCCTCGCCGACGCCGTGATCGAGCGACCGTTGACCGGCTCACGCAACACCACGAACGTCCTGCACAACCGCATCACGGGAGGCAACACGCGCACCTTCGACCCGCAGGGGAGCAGTTGGTCGGCCTGGACACCGCGGGTCGACGACGCTGATTGGACTGCCTACCTGGGCGACCTGGCCGCCGCCGCGGACCGCCGCGCCGCCGAGCTGGGAAAGACCGTCGCAGACGAGGCACCGGAGTGGGCTGTGACCGCGCTCGGGCCCGTCCCGAACGACGCGATCGGCCGTGATGAGTGGATCGAGCGTGCCGGTGTCGTCGCGGCGTATCGCGAGCTGCGCAGCCATGCCGACGACTCCGACGTGCTCGGATCCGCTCCCCAGGCGGGCCAGGTCGAGCACTACGCCGCATATCGGGCGGCGTGGCGAGCGCTGGATCGACCGGAGATCGATCGCGTCGAGCACCAGATGTCGGACGGGCTGCACAGGATGCGCCTGCGCGCCTGGGAGCGGGAGAAGGCGTGGGGTCCGCGCTACGTCGGCCACGAGCTGGCGGGCACGCGCCAGGCCGCTGATCGGCAGCGCCGAGTCGCCGCCCTCCGGCGGGCCGAGGCAGAGACCGCCATCGCCAGCAGGGATGAGCTGCTCAGGGAGGCCGACGAGGCCGCGGCACTGGCGGAGACGCTCACGCAACGCGTGGGGGAGCTGGAGCAACTCGACGCCGCTCGTTCGACCTGGCTCGCACACGTCGCCGGGACGCGCGCTGCCGCCGAGGTGTCCGAGGCGATCCTCGCTGAACGGCACGCCGGCGACGAGCCCGAGGAACGCGTGACCGCTGGCGAGTGGCTCGCAGCCGAGCGCGCCAGCCGCGAGGAGGACGATGCCCGACAGCGGATTTCCGAGCACGAGATCCGGGAGGACGCCGACGCGTTTGAGGACGCGCGGCACGACGAGCGCGCGGAGCCGGCCCCGCTGGACGTCCGCGAGGTCGCGGCCACAGAGCCACGACAGGCACAGGAGGATGTTGTGCGTGTCCCGTCGGCCGAGGAGACAGCCGACGCTCTCACACGCGCGAATCGGGCACTGGCGGAGATGAAGGTCCGCGAGGTGGAGGACGTCCGCGTCGAGGAGGAAGCCCGGCAGGAGGAACTCGGCCGCTGGCACGATGAGACGGCACAGGTCGACGACGTCGCCGACGCGACCGACGATCTAACGGTGGACGCCGTGTGACCCCGCCGGTGGGCGAGTCGGTTGGACGTCGAACGGCGCTGGCCCTTCACCCCGCCACGTCCACCGCAAGGTCGCTTGGATGCCCTCGCACCATCCCGGCCGATCGACGACAAGTTCAGGCCGGTGTCGGCCGAGTTGCTCGGCGGCGATGTACTCCGCCTCGATCAACTCCTCGTAGGCCGGCGTGCGATGCCGCGTCGCTGGCGCCGGGGGCAGCGCACGCCCCCCTGGCTGCCCCTCCATGACCGCTACCGCGAGCCAACGGCACGTCGCTCCAACGCCGCCGGCGTACCAGTCCACCTGATCGCCGGCGGCGTTGCGCTGTTCGGCGACAGTCCAGACAGCGGCGAAGGCAGCGCGCGGCACGCGAAGGTTCCCGAGCGGGATGCGCGCGACGCGCTCCGCGGTGACCTCCATGCGATCCAGGGTGACATCAGTAGCCGACAGTCTCGTCGCCCATCTGTGTCACGAATTCCCCAACCGGCCCACCGCCGGCTCCGACGTAGAAGTTGCCGCGGCCGATGTGCGTCCCCTCGCCGTTGGCAGCGTCTGTCGGGGTGTCCGTATCAACGAACCGAAGGAGTTCACATGTCCAGCGACGAGTCCCGCAACCCGGGTTCGGAGAGCCCGAACCCCACGATCCCGACGAAGGAGACGGTGGGCTGCTGCAGCGCGAAGAAGCAGACCACGTGCTGCGACAGCAGCGCGAAGTCCACGTGTTGCGGTAGCGAGGCTACCGCCCGAGGTGGCTGCGGCTGCCAGTAGCGGCGAGCGGATTGCGCTGCTCGTGTCCCCGGCGGGGATCGCCGTGGGCACGAGCATCGTCGCCCGAGGAGCGCGGCGATCGGGGATACCGAGGGCGGTGGTTGGCTCCACCGCGCCGGGTCAGGCGCAGCCACAGCCCGATGGCGGGTTGTACTCCATCGGCACACCGCGCGCGTCCAGGTTGAGTTCGCAGCACCGACCGAGCAGCACGGCGAGTCGACGCCGGCCGCGCTGGACGCGCGACTTCATCCCGGACACCGACAGGCCCTCGCGGTGGGCCGCCTCTTTCTGAGTCAGCCCGTCGAGGTCGGACAGTTCGAGGGCTCGGCGTTGCTCTGCGGGCAGCCGCGCGAGCAGCGGTCGCATGCAGGCCGCGAGTTCGCGGAACACGGAATCAGGCTCGTCCTCGACCCCGACGGCGGGTGCGTCGTCGGGCAGGTCGCCGCGGCGGCCGCGTTCGCGCTCGGCGCGGCGGTACTCGTCGATGATGGCGTTGCGCGTGATCCGGTAGACCCAGCGGGTGAGGTGTTCGTGGTCGTCGACGCGGTCGAGGTGGCGGTGGATCCGCAGCATGATCTCCCCGAGGACGTCGTCCGCGCGGTCCGGATCGGTGATGCGGCGCCGGACGAACCCCTGCAGCTGCGTGCCGAACTCTCGCCAGACCTGCTCGGTCGCGGCGTGGTTCGTGGCGAGGCGGATGTCGCCGGCGGTCGCGGTCATCACGGTTCCCTTCGGGTCGATAGTGCCTACCCCGACTGACGACGGTCCCGGTGGAAGGACGCAGTCGAACCGGCCGATGGCGATGGCATCAGCCGGTTCTCTGCGTCGGTGGAACTCCTGCGATCACGCGACGAGGTGGGCGTGACCCGCTGGGGTGAGACGGGCTGGCACGCGCCGGCCGACCGCCCCTGGAGCCAGCTGCGCGATCAGGCCGGCGCGGGCCAGGCGGTGGGCTGCGAACTGGTCGGCGCACCATCGCCCGTCGAGGTACAGGTCGGGCTCGGCGCCGACGACGAGTTCCGCGGCTCCACGCCCGACAGCACGCAGGATCGCCCGATCGCGGGCGCTGAGCGCCGGGTCGGTGGACATCGGTCACACCCCCTGCAGCTGGATCTGTCCGAAGGCGACGGCGTGGCGGGCACCGATGGTCGGGCCGGCCATGGCGGTCATGGCTCGGACGAACTGTTCCGGGTCGAAGTCGCGGCCTAGCCCGCGCAGGTAGGCCTGGTGCGCTCGCAGCGACGCGATCCCGGCGTCGAGGTGGTCGACGACGTCGACGGCGTGCGTGGGCTCGTTCGCGCCCATCACGTAGACGTGCCGCACGCCGGCCCACGGCTCGTGCCCCTCCTCGAGGAGCTCCGGGAAGATCCACCGGTTGCCGGCGTCGCGGGCCGCGTCGAGCACGGCGACACCGACCGCGCGGTGGTCGGACTGGTTGACGATCCGCTGCCCGGCCGCGAGGCCGTAGGTCAGCTCGTAGGTCGCCGTCACGAGCACCTCGGGCCGGTAGCGGCGGATCTGGCGAGCGATGTCGCGGCGCAGGCGCAACCCGGTCTCGACGACGCCGTCGCGGTGACCGAGGAACGTCACGTCCTCCACCCCGACGATCGCCGCGCTCGCGAGCTGCTCCTTCTGCCGCAGCGGCCCGGCCGCAGCGGGGTCGAGGCCGTCGATGCCGGCCTCGCCGTCGGTGACGATGACGTAGCCGACGGGGGTGCCGCTGCGGGTCCAGCGGGCGATGGCGCTCGCGGCTCCGTACTCCAGGTCGTCGGGGTGCGCGACGACGGCCATGGCGCGGCCGAAGTCCTCGGGCAGGGTCTGCAGGTGTCCAGTCATGCCTGTACCTACGGCGACCTTGGGCGATGGACGCGCCCCGCTCAGCCGCAGTCGCAGCTGGAACCCGAAGGAGGTTGGTAGTCCATCGGGACGCCGCGTGCGTCGAGGGTCAGCGCGCAGCACTGCCCGAGCAGCTCGACGAGCCGGCGCCGGCCGCGCTGGACGCGCGACTTCATGCCCGACAACGAGACCTGCTCGCGGCGGGCCGCTTCGGCCTGGCCCCACCCGTCGAGGTCGACCAGCTGCACGGCCCGGCGCTGTTCGGGCGAGAGTCCGTCGAGGAGCGGCCGCAGGCACGGGGCCAGCTCATCGAGCACGCTCTCGGCGTCGTCGGGCTCGTCGACGGCGCCGTCCTCGACTGCTGCCTCGAGTTGCTCGAGTGCCCGGCCGGCGCGCCGGTACTCGTCGATGACCGCGTTGCGTGCCACCCGCGAGACCCAGTGCGTCAGCCGCTCCCGATCATCGACCGAATCCAGGTTCTGGTGGATCCGCAGCAGGATCTCGGAGACCAGGTCCTCGGCACGCCCGGGATCTGCGATCCGCCGTCCGACGAACGCGCGCAGCTGCGCGATGACCTCACGCCACATCTGCTCCGTGAGCGGTTCGGCCGTCCCTGCACCGTCGGTGGTGGTCATATCTCCGCCGCTCCTGGAGCCTGCGCCGTCGGCCCGGATGACGGCACGGCGCGGCGACTTCGCAGCGTCTCAAGAGCGTGTTTGAGAAGCGTCGGCGTGTCAGCGTGACCGCGACCGCCGTATGATCAACATTGGTGGGGTGGCTCGACGTGCGCGATACCCCTCGGACACCAGCGACGAG
>Ga0065720_1005459_pt1 | contig 20847 bp, 13 predicted proteins | sample Thericmetagenome_FD_59107 | JGI IMG/M metagenome (GOLD analysis project Ga0065720, IMG submission 59107) | Thermophilic microbial communities from the Joint Bioenergy Institute, California, USA of rice/straw/compost enrichment - eDNA_2 v2... | ecosystem: Engineered > Solid waste > Grass >...
GACCGCCGTGCTCGCGCGGGTCGGCGACCGGGGACCACCCCCGCAGGCGCGGGGACGACGCCCTGCCCGATCGGGGCCAGGAACGCGACGACGGACCACCCCCGCAGGCGCGGGGACGACCGGGGCGAGATCGATCGAGGCGGATGGTTCCCGGGACCACCCCCGCAGGCGCGGGGACGACCCGCGGTGGGTGTCGACGGCGAGCTGCCAGTGGGGACCACCCCCGCAGGCGCGGGGACGACACTTCCTGACCAGCGACGACGCGAGCCGAGCCTGCCGATTTGATTCAAGATGAGCTAGCGCCGATCGATGATCTACCAGCACAAGGTAACAGAGCCGGGATCTTCCGCGACTGCCCGAGACGTCGACCCCGAAGAGTAGTGAGGTGTGTACGACGTGAAGCCGTGGTGGTCGGTGTGGGCGAAGACCGGCCGCGATGAACTTGACCACCGGATCGTGACGGAGTGGCTCCCGCTCCATCAGCACCTGGGTGACACCGCAGCCATAGCCGGCCGCTTGGTTGATGAGTGGATTCCCTCGTCGGTCCTCACCCGTCTCTCGGAGATGCTCGGTCTCGGCGTCACCGAGCTGCGGCAGCTGATCGTCTGGGCGGCCGCGGTGCACGATGTCGGGAAGGCGAGTCCCGCGTTCGCCGTGCAGTGCGCCGCCCTCGCGGACGTCATGCGCGAGCATGGCCTCGCGGCGGACCCGCGCTACGCGAACGACCGAGATCGATCTCGGATCCGGCACGAGATGGTCGGCCAGGTGGCCGTGCTGGACTGGCTCACGACGGAGCTCCGGGTTCCGCGGAGCAGCGCCAGTCAGCTGTCCTGCCTGATCGGTGGGCACCACGGTGTGCCCCCGGAACGACCCGACTTGATGGCCGTCGAGCAGCACGCCGAGCTGGCCGGTCGGGGCAGCTGGTCCGAGGCACGGGTCGACGTGCTGCGGTGGGCTGCTGATCTGGTCGGTGGCACGGAGTGGCTGGCCGGCGCAGCATCACGTCCGATCCCGCGACCGGCGCAGGTGCTGCTGACCGCGATGGTGATCGTCGCAGACTGGATCGCCTCCAGCGAGTTGTTCGATCTCGAGCCGATCCACGCCGCTCGCGAGGGCGTCGTGCCTCCGAACCGGGAGACGACCGAGGCGCGCGCGGCCCGGGCATGGCAGGAGCTGGACCTCCCGCCGCGATGGCGACCACAGCCGATCACTGATGTGGCGTCGGCGTTTCAGGAACGGTTCGGCCGGACGCCCCGGCCGGTGCAGGTGGCCGCGGTCGAAGCCGCCCTGGCGCAGGAGACCCCGGGCATGGTGATCGTCGAAGCGCCGATGGGGGAGGGGAAGACGGAGGCGGCGTTGCTCGCCGTGGAGGCGTTGGCGGCCCGGTCGGGTGCCGACGGTTGCTTCGTGGCCCTCCCGACGAGGGCGACGACGGACGCCATGTTCGGGCGGGTGTTGTCCTGGTTGCAGGCGCTGCCGGGTGTGCCGGTGAACGTGAGCGTGCAGCTGGCGCACGGCACGGCGAGCTTGAATGACACGTTCCGCGGCCTGCTTCGGCGCGGGCATGTTCGCGACGCCGGCGAATGCGGTTCCGATGTCGGCGTCGCGCACCAGTGGCTGCGCGGGCGTAAGCGCGGGGTGTTGGCCCAATTCGTCATCGGGACGGTGGATCAGGTTCTCGCCGCCGCGCTGAAGAGCCGCCATCTGGTGCTGCGACACCTCGCTCTGGCGGGCAAGGTCGTCGTGATCGACGAGGTGCACGCCTACGACGTCTACATGTCGCAGTACCTGGATCGCACTCTGCACTGGCTAGGCGCGTACGGGACGCCGGTGGTGCTGCTGTCGGCGACCCTGCCGCCGCGAAGGCGCGCTGAGCTCCTCGCCGCGTACGAGAGCGGCCGATCCGAGACGACGGACGAGGTGACCATCAGCGATGCCTATCCGGTGGTGACGGCCACAGGCCTGCCGCCTCGAGCAGTCGCCGCCAGCGGCGAGCCGAGGACCGTCATGGTCGAGCGGCTCGATCCAGGTGAAGACGGCGACGACCTCGACGAGCTGGTTTCGCTGCTGCGTGACCGGCTCGGCGAGGGGGGTTGCGCGGTCGTCGTGCGGAACACCGTCGCCAGGGTGCAGGAGGCAGCGGACCGGCTGATCGAAGAGTTCGGAGACGATCATGTGACGGTCGCGCACTCCCGGTTCCTGGCGTGCGATCGCGCCGCACTCGACGCCGATCTGATTCGGCGTTTCGGGCCGCCGACGTCGGAGAGTGAACGCCCGGACCTGCACATCGTCGTGGCGTCGCAGGTTGTCGAGCAAAGCCTCGATGTGGACTTCGACCTGATGGTCACCGATCTTGCACCCGTCGACCTGGTGCTGCAGCGGATGGGCCGCCTGCACCGACACCGCCGTGTTCGCCCGCCGCGGCTCACCCGACCGTGCTGCGTTCTGACCGGCGTCGAGTCCTGGCGCTCCGAGCCGGTCTTCCCCGTGGCCGGAAGTCGTCGTGTGTACGGCGAGCACATGTTGCTCCGCGCTGCGGCGCTGCTGGCCGATCGCGACCGGCTCGTACTGCCAGACGACATCGCCCCACTCGTCCGGGCCGGCTACGGAGACGAGACGATCGGCCCGGACTCGTGGCAGGCCGCCATGACCGCGGCCGCAGAGGACGATCGGCAACGGTCTGAGCGGCGCCGCGCGAATGCGAAGACCTTCCGGATCGACCAGGTGGGCGGCCTCAAGGACACGTTGCACGGCTGGATTCGCGCCGGCGTGGGCGACGCCGATGTGGACGATCCTCGCCAGATCGGTCAGGTCCGTGACGGTGCCGAGTCGTTGGAAGTCCTCGTCGTGCAGCGCGACGCCGACGGCGGCTTGCTGACCCCTGACTGGATCGCGCAGAACGCGAGCGTGCAGATCCCGCTCGATGACGAGCTACCTGGCTGGCTGGCACGTACGGTCGCGGCCTGCGCCTTGCGCCTGCCGCTGGCGATGAGCCAGCCGGGCCCGATCGGAGACGGAGTCATAGCCGCACTCGAGCGCAACCACTTCACGAGCTTCGACCGCACCCCCCTGCTCAACGGCCAGCTGGTCCTCGTCCTGGACGAGAACAGGACAGCCGAATTGTCGGCCGGTCCCGCTACCTTCCGCGTCATGTACGACCCACGACGCGGACTGATCCACGACGCCTGCTGACCCCGCGAGAGCGGGGAGAACTACTGAAGTGCCAGACCAACGTGGACCACCCCCGCGGCGTCGCGCGGGGAACTGAGTGCCGGCCATGGAACCACGCACGGAAGTGCCAGAACAACGGTTAACACGTGAGTTTGTGACAACGAGTCACCTGCCGCACGGGTACGTCGTCGCTGAGACTGAGGTGCGCCATCAACGAACCGCTCCCTACGAATGCAACGTTCGACCTCGTCACCGATCCCTGGCTCCCCTGCCGCCGCCCCGACGGCGTGATCGAAGAGCTGGGCATCCTGACGGTCCTGTCACGAGCCCACGCGCTCGCCGGGCTGTCCGGTGAGCTGCCCACCCAGACGTTCGCCCTGACCCGGCTGCTTCTCGCGGTGCTCCACAGCGCCATCGACGGCCCGCGGGACCTGGATGACTGGCAGCGGCTGTGGGAGGCGGAGACCCTGCCCGTCGACCAGATCGAGAACTATCTGGACCGTTATCGCGATCGCTTCTACCTCTTCCACCCCACCACACCGTTTCTGCAGGTGCCCGACCTTCGGACGGCCAAAGGGGAGACCTCCGAGCTGTCCAAGCTGGTCGCCGACGTGCCGAACGGAGAACCGTTCTTCACCACCCGCCGCGCGGACGCGATCACGCTCTCCTTCGCCGAGGCCGCCCGCTGGCTCGTGCACATCCACGCGTTCGACATGAGTGGCATCAAGTCAGGGGCCGTCGGTGACCCGCGAGTCAAGTCCGGGAGGGGATACCCGATCGGAGTGGGTTGGAGCGGGTCGCTGGGTGGCGTTCTGCTCGAAGGGCGAACCTTCAAGGAGACCCTGCTCCTCAACCTGGTGGCGGACACTCCCGAGTTCAGGAGGGATCCTGAAACCGACCGACCGGTGTGGGAGCGACCGCAGCTCACGGCTGCCGAAGAGGTTCCTGGAGGCAGGACCCCGACGGGACCGGTCGATCTGTACGTGTGGCCGAGCCGGCGGGTGCGGCTTGTCCGTACAGGCGATCGTGTCACGTCCGTGCTGATCGCCAACGGCGACAAGCTGACACCGCAGAACATGCACCTGTACGAGCCGCACACGGCGTGGCGGCGCAGCCAAGCCCAGGAGAAGAAGGCGGGAGCCTCTACGCCGGTGTACATGCCCCGCAAACACGACGCCGACCGGGCGATCTGGAGGGGGCTGCAATCGCTCCTTCCTGCAGGTGATCGGCAGGCCGGAGATGCAGCGGATTCGCTCGCACCCGGCGTCGTCGAGTGGCTCGGTGTTCTGACGTACGAAAGGATCGTCGATCGCGACTACCCGGTGCGCGTCCGCGCCATCGGGATGACGTACGGCCAGCAAGAGTCCTCGGTCACTGACGTCATCGATGACGCTCTCGCGCTCCGCGCCATGCTCACGCAGCGCGACGCGGGTGCCCTCGTCGGGATCGCGGTGTCCGGGGTCGAGGTTGCGGAGGCGGCTGTCCAAGCCGTCGGAAACCTCGCCGGCGATCTGGCAGCCGCCGCCGGCGGAGATGGAACCGGGCGTCGCAGCCGCGTCATGGAGCGCGCCTATGCCCGCCTCGACCAGCCCTACCGAAGCTGGTTGTTGACCCTGACACCCGAGGCGGTCGAACTCGACCTGAAAGCGGAATGGCAGCGCACGGTGCTCGAGATCGTCCGCGACGAGGGCCGCGAGCTGCTCGAGGACATCCCGCCGGCTGCGTGGGAAGGCCGAGTCGTCCGCGGCCATGTGCTCACTGCGGCGCACGCCGCAGATCGGTTCGACCGCGCGGTTCGCGAGGCACTACCACTCGCGTTCGCCCAGCACGCAGGAGTCCCCGCATGACAACGACATCGACCGAGACCGGGCACAGACTCGGTCGCGTCGGCACGTTCGTCGACACCAGGATCTCAGGTCTGCAGTCCCGATACCTGAACGCGTCGCACCGCGACTCCGTTGCGGTCGCCGCGCTCGCCCAGCTCCGCCGTGGCGTCGGCAAACAGCCCGGTGAGGTGCTCGACATCCTCGAGTTCACGTTGTCCCCGGACTTCGTGCCTGCACCGGACGGCGGACCAGGCCCGGACGAGCACGCCGCCCACACAGCGTTGACGCTCTACGCCCTGCACCAGCAGTCGAAGAGCGAACGCGTCCATCGGCGAGGGATCGGCCTCGGTGCTGCACTCAGATCGCTGCACGACGGCGACCCCGGGTCGTTGCCCGATCCGCTGGTGCGCCGGTTCCGCATGCTCGGTACCGCCGACTCGTACGCCGAGCTCACCCATCACCTCCGCGGCGCCGTGCAGCTGCTGCGTTCACGTTCCGCCAGCGGGAAGCCGACCGCCCTCGACTACGGACTGCTCGCCGACCAACTCAGCTGGTGGCAACGCGGTGGACGAGAGCGCGTCCAACTGATCTGGGGCCGGGAGTTCTACCGCACACCGCGTCGCCCCTCCACCGACGAGCAGACCCAAGCCTGAAGCAACGAGAACAGGACCCTGTCATGCCGCGAACGATCGTTGACGTGCACGTCCTCCAGACCGTGCCGCCCTCCAACCTCAACCGCGACGACACCGGAAGCCCGAAGACCGCCCGCTTCGGCGGTGTCGTCCGAGCTCGCGTGTCCAGCCAGGCATGGAAGCGGGCAACCCGCACAGCGTTCAGCTCCGAGTTGGACAGTTCCGAGCTGGGTGTCCGCTCGAAGCGTCTGGTTGAGCTGCTCGCCGAGGAGATCGCCCGCCAGGACGCCGATCTCGCCCCGGAGTCGCAGAAGCTGGCGAAGAAGATCCTCGACGTCGTGGGGATCAAGACCAACACTCCCCGAGGCAAGAAGGACGTGCCGGAAGAGGCCGGCTACCTCGTCTTCCTCAGCAACCGGCAGATCAGCGGGCTGGCCGAGCTGGGGGTTCGGCTCGGGCGCACCGGTGAAGAACCCAACAAGGCAGAGGCGCGCAAGCGCGCGAACCAGGCCCACTCGGTCGACGTCGCGCTGTTCGGTCGCATGGTCGCTGACCTGACCGACCTCAACGTCGACGCCGCGGCCCAGGTCGCGCACGCCATCTCCGTGCACGCGGTGGAGAACGAGTTCGACTACTACACCGCCGTCGACGACCACAAGCAGGCCGACGAGGAAGAGGACGCCGGTGCAGGCATGATCGGCACCGTCGAGTTCAACTCGGCGACGCTCTACCGGTACGCGTCTGTCGACGTGGACCGGCTCAACGACAACCTGGGCGACGCCAAGGCAACCCGCCGCGCCACGGAAGCGTTCATCCGCGCCTTCGTCACCAGCATGCCGACGGGCAAGCAGAACACCTTCGCCAACACGACCCTGCCCGACGCGGTCCTGGTCGTCCTGCGCGACAGCCGCCCGGTGAACCTCGTGGGCGCGTTCGAGGACGCGATCACGACGCCCTCACGGGTCGCCACGGCGATCGAACGCCTCGCGACGCATTTCGTCGAGGTCAACGACGCCTACGGGCAAANCCCCGTCGGTGTGTGGGTGTGNGGACCCGGGGAGCGACTGGCTCCGCTCGCCGCGCTGGGCACCCGCGGTGACCTGCACACGATCGTCGAGGGTGTCGGCGACGCCGTCGGGGCACGCCTGACATGACCGCCCTTGTGCTTCGGCTGGCCGGCCCGCTCCAGTCCTGGGGGACCAGTAGCCGGTTCAACCGCCGCGCCACCGACCGCGCACCCAGCAAGAGCGGGATCATCGGACTGCTCGCCGCCGCACAGGGCCGTCGGCGTACGGATCCGCTGGAAGGATTGCTCCAACTGAAGCTCGCGGTCCGGATCGATCAGCCCGGCAGGCTGGAGCGGGACTTCCAGACCGCGACCAAACGCGGTGAATCGACCCCCATCTCGGTGTCGACCCGCCACTACCTGGCCGATGCCGTGTTCCTGGCAGCCGTCGAAGGTGATGCCGACCTGCTCGCCGGTCTCCTCGACGCGGTGCGCAACCCGTACTTCCCGCTGTACCTGGGGCGGCGATCATGCCCGCCGTGCGGTGAGATCGGGATCGGGCTCCGAAACGGCACGGCCATCGAGGCCCTGGCGGAAGAGCCCTGGGCTGCGGCGCCGTGGTACCAGCGCCGCCACGAGGCGCCAACCGTCGAGCTCGAGCTCATAGCCGACTGTGATCCTGGGGATCCCGGAGCCGAACTCGTCCGAGACGAGCCGGTCAGCTTCGATCCCGAACATCGCCGCTGGGAATGGCGATCGGTACGGCGGTACGGACCGGTCACTGTCGCCAATGCCTACTACGAGGCCCGAGAGCATCGCTACGACGCTCGGGACGACAGCCACGACCCGTTGGGGGTGCTGTAGCCGTGTACCTCACGCGGTTCGAGATCAATCCACAGCGGCGGGACGCACGCCACTACCTGTCCTCGCCGCAGCGGCTCCACGCAGGTGTTCTGGCAGCCTTCCCCGAACACCGCGAGTCGGCAACGGGCGGGCGCGTCCTCTGGCGCGTCGACGAAGGCCGCCACGACGCGGTGCTGTACATCGTCAGCCCGGACAAACCTGATCTCACCCATCTCGTCGAGACCATCGGCCGACCCACCTACGGGTGGCAGACCCGCGACTACGGGCCGTTCCTCGAGCGACTGGCGGAGGGGGACCGGTGGGCGTTCCGCCTGCTCGCCAACCCGGTCTACAACCTCCCGAACCCGGCGGGCGGCCGAGGCAAGCGGGTCGGTCACGTCACCGTCGACCAGCAGCTCAACTGGTTCCGACGGCAAACAGCCAAGCGGGGCTTCGTCGTCGAACCCAGCTCAGCCGGAGCGCCCGACGTGCTGATCCGAGCTCGCCGCGTTCGCAAGTTCGACCGCCGCGGCCGAACCGTCACGCTCGCCACCGCGGTGTTCGAGGGCACGCTGACCGTCACCGACCCGATCGCCCTACGCGGCGCTCTGACCGGTGGCATCGGTCCTGGCAAGGGATACGGATGCGGACTGATGACCCTCGCGGCGGTGTGAAACCCATCCCGGGAGCGAAGCCGGTCCCGCTCGGGCAACTGGTCCGAGCGCAGGACCGGCTCAGCTTCATCTATCTCGAGCACTGCGTCGTGCATCGAGACGCGAACGCGATCACGGCCAGGGATCGCAAAGGCACGGTCCACATTCCCGCGGCAACCCTGGGCGCGTTGCTGCTCGGTCCGGGAACGACCGTGAGCCAGCAGGCGATGATGCTGCTGGCGGAGAGCGGTTCCACCGCGGTGTGGGTGGGGGAGCAGGGCGTGCGCTACTACGCGCACGGCCGCTCCCTCGCCCGATCCTCACGGCTGTTGGAAGCCCAGGCGGCAAAGGTCTCCAACCAGCGATCACGGCTCGCTGTTGCCCGGCGCATGTACGAGATGCGATTCGCCGGCGAGGACGTCTCCCACCTGACGATGCAGCAGCTCCGCGGTCGAGAAGGCGCCCGGGTCCGCCGCATCTACCGTGAACACGCCGAACGGACCGGCGTCGAATGGACCCGCCGTGACTACGTCGTCGACGACTTCGCCGCCGGGACACCGATCAACCAAGCGCTCTCGGCAGCCAATACCAGTCTCTACGGAGTCGTGCACGCTGCCATCGTCGCGCTCGGCTGCGCGCCCGGACTGGGGTTCATCCACACCGGCCACGTCCTGTCGTTCGTCTTCGACATCGCCGACCTGTACAAGACCGACATCGCGATCCCCATAGCGTTCGACATCGCGAGCGAGCCCGTCGCCGACATCGGAGCCGCCACCCGGCGAGCAGTACGTGATCGGATGAAAGGCGGCGCCTTCCTCGAGAAGTGCGTCCACGACATCAAGTCGCTGCTGCTCGACGACCAGGAAGCCGGCGACGACGAACTCGCGGCTGACGTCGTGATGCTGTGGGACAACAACGGTCGCCAGGTCAGGGCTGGAACCGCGTACGGCGACTCCGAGGACTTCGACACCTCCTACGCCGAGATCTCCGGCTGGCTGGAGGAGGACTGGTGACCGTCCTCGTCGTAGCGGCCTGCCCCGTTGGACTCCGGGGCCACCTCACCCGCTGGCTCCTGGAGATCTCCACCGGCGTCTTCGTCGGTCGCGTCTCAGCCCGCGTGCGTGATCGGCTCTGGGAACGGACCCTCGACATGGTCAAGACCGGGCGGGCGATCATGGTCTTCGCCAACGACTCCGAGCAGGGCCTGGCGTTCCGCGTGCACAACCACAACTGGCAGCCCATCGACATCGACGGCATCACGCTCATGCTGCGTCCGAACTCATCGGACGCCACGCCGCCCGTCTCGGGAGACGACCGGACCCTCGGGTGGAGCATCGCCAGCCGTCGACGAAGGTTCAGGAGAGGCTGAAGTCGAACGAATTTGATGTCAGGCGGCGTTATTCGCGCAGGTCAGGAAGTGTCGTCCCCGCGGACGCGGGGGTGGTCCTCGACGTCACCGTGCAGGCGCAGATCATGCAGCGTCGTCCCCGCGGACGCGGGGGTGGTCCCTCGCTGGTGGCCGAGTGGCAAGGTCGGACGATGTCGTCCCCGCGGACGCGGGGGTGGTCCCGGGCCGACCCGCCCACCGCCGCCGAAGGCGATGTCGTCCCCGCGGACGCGGGGGTGGTCCCTGGTCGTCGCTTTCACGCCACCCCGAGTACACGTCGTCCCCGCGGACGCGGGGGTGGTCCCACGCAGAACGCGCCGAGTGTGTCGGGTGCGCAGTCGTCCCCGCGGACGCGGGGGTGGTCCTTCGACGATCTGAGTGATCGAGCCCTTCGCGTCGTCGTCCCCGCGGACGCGGGGGTGGTCCCACACCGCCGAACTTCGTGATCAACTAGTCGGAGTCGTCCCCGCGGACGCGGGGGTGGTCCCGTGTACTCGTGGATGACGCGGATCGCCAGCGCGTCGTCCCCGCGGACGCGGGGGTGGTCCCGCCCCCGGCGTGCCTCTCCAGTCGACGTGCCCGTCGTCCCCGCGGACGCGGGGGTGGTCCCACGGTGGCGAGCAGCAGCGCGGGCAGCGCCCGGTCGTCCCCGCGGACGCGGGGGTGGTCCCATGCCCCAGACGAGCGCGGCGGCCACGGTGTGGTCGTCCCCGCGGACGCGGGGGTGGTCCCAGGGACACGGTGCACCGGCAGTGCGGGTGCCCGTCGTCCCCGCGGACGCGGGGGTGGTCCCGGGATCGGGCTCCGCGTGGTCTACGACTACGAGTCGTCCCCGCGGACGCGGGGGTGGTCCCGACCTGGTGTACCGGTGGAACAAGGGCAGCACGTCGTCCCCGCGGACGCGGGGGTGGTCCCACCACGAGCTCACCCGGGGTGACCGCTTCAAAGTCGTCCCCGCGGACGCGGGGGTGGTCCCATCATCACGATCATGAAATATCGGGATCGATAGTCGTCCCCGCGGACGCGGGGGTGGTCCCAGCAGCCACGCGAGGCCCCAGTCGTCTTCGAGGTCGTCCCCGCGGACGCGGGGGTGGTCCCCCGGTCACGGGCTGCACCAAGGTCAGCCCGGGGTCGTCCCCGCGGACGCGGGGGTGGTCCCTTCGGTCCACGCGAACTGGACGTTGTCCCCGCAGTCGTCCCCGCGGACGCGGGGGTGGTCCCGCCGCCAAGGGCATCCCGGACGCCGCCCGCCGGTCGTCCCCGCGGACGCGGGGGTGGTCCCCACCGCTGGACGACGGTCCGGTGCAGCCCGACGTCGTCCCCGCGGACGCGGGGGTGGTCCCTTCGTCAGCCCGCCGGCGTAGGTCCGGCCCTGGTCGTCCCCGCGGACGCGGGGGTGGTCCCCGCCGCGGCGAGACCATGACCGCGAAGGTGCTGTCGTCCCCGCGGACGCGGGGGTGGTCCTCAGCTCGTGCTCGAGGCCCTGCTCGCCGAGCTGTCGTCCCCGCGGACGCGGGGGTGGTCCCGTCTACAGCGAGCACGTACTCCCCGAGCCGCCGTCGTCCCCGCGGACGCGGGGGTGGTCCCGCTTCCGCGGAGGGGATCCCGGTCGGGGTGAGGTCGTCCCCGCGGACGCGGGGGTGGTCCCAGGCGGGGAGCGTGGTCGGGCTGGTGCGGCACGTCGTCCCCGCGGACGCGGGGGTGGTCCCACGCTCAGCCCGTCGCTGGTCATCCTCGACGGGTCGTCCCCGCGGACGCGGGGTGGTCCCCGCGGCCGCGGCGATCGTCGAGCACTACTCCGGTCGTCCCCGCGGACGCGGGGGTGGTCCCGCCTCGACGCGCGCGGCGCCGGCGCCATGCAGGTCGTCCCCGCGGACGCGGGGGTGGTCCCTTCCCGCAGGGCCCGGGCAGCTCGTGGACGGTGTCGTCCCCGCGGACGCGGGGGTGGTCCTCCGCGCCCCGACTTCGACGAACGCGCCATGAAGTCGTCCCCGCGGACGCGGGGGTGGTCCCAGTGAAAAGCTTCCGCAGCGGAGACGCGCTCAGTCGTCCCCGCGGACGCGGGGGTGGTCCCATCGGATCGACCGTCCGGCAGGTCTTCTCCGCGTCGTCCCCGCGGACGCGGGGGTGGTCCCACCGGCGGCAACCAGGCCCACGAGAACCGCCCGTCGTCCCCGCGGACGCGGGGGTGGTCCCACGGTCGCGTCCGCGCCGGACGAGCGGTCGATGTCGTCCCCGCGGACGCGGGGGTGGTCCCCGGTCCCAGATGGGCCGCTGGGAGGTGCAGAAGTCGTCCCCGCGGACGCGGGGGTGGTCCCTCCGCCGCGCTGACGTGGACGAATGTCGCGGGGTCGTCCCCGCGGACGCGGGGGTGGTCCCAGGCGCGCCGGCGGGCTGAGCGGCACGCTCAAGTCGTCCCCGCGGACGCGGGGGTGGTCCCTCCGCCGCGCTGACGTGGACGAATGTCGCGGGGTCGTCCCCGCGGACGCGGGGGTGGTCCCGTGATGTGTTCTTCTTCCCGCCGTACGGGCGCGTCGTCCCCGCGGACGCGGGGGTGGTCCTCGAGGGCGCATTGACAGCTGAGACGGTGGAAGGTCGTCCCCGCGGACGCGGGGGTGGTCCCTGGGTCACCGGTGAGCTGCTGGTGCGGTCGTTGTCGTCCCCGCGGACGCGGGGGTGGTCCCCTGCTGCACCTGTGCCATGAGGACCACATGCGGTCGTCCCCGCGGACGCGGGGGTGGTCCCTTCTTCGCGCCGCGCACCCTGATCGTGTAGGTGTCGTCCCCGCGGACGCGGGGGTGGTCCGCCAGCTTCACGCCCACCTCGTAGGTGGGGTAGGTCGTCCCCGCGGACGCGGGGGTGGTCCCGCGCTCCGGGTGATCGAGTGGTACGAGGGCATGTCGTCCCCGCGGACGCGGGGGTGGTCCCACTGCGCACCACGGCTGGTCAGCACCCAGTCCGTCGTCCCCGCGGACGCGGGGGTGGTCCCAGCGTCGACAGGCCGCGCCGCCGCCGGTGACGGTCGTCCCCGCGGACGCGGGGGTGGTCCCTCGGCCGCGGTCGAGCTGTGGACGTCGATCCGGTCGTCCCCGCGGACGCGGGGGTGGTCCCGCCCGCCGCGGCCGCTGGCCCATCGCAGGCGAGTCGTCCCCGCGGACGCGGGGGTGGTCCCCCGCAGATCTGGTACCTCTCGTCGGCGGGCCGGTCGTCCCCGCGGACGCGGGGGTGGTCCCTCTGCGCGCCGGAGCCGAGCAATTACGGCGCCGTCGTCCCCGCGGACGCGGGGGTGGTCCATGACCAAGCGGTGGGAGGAGTATCGCAACTCCGTCGTCCCCGCGGACGCGGGGGTGGTCCTTCCTTGATGCGGAAGATGGCCACGCGCGGACGGTCGTCCCCGCGGACGCGGGGGTGGTCCCAGCGACTCGGCGATCGCCACCGGGTACCGCGTGTCGTCCCCGCGGACGCGGGGGTGGTCCCAGCTTCGCGGTGCCGCCCCAGCCGCACGACCAGTCGTCCCCGCGGACGCGGGGGTGGTCCCTCGTCGGCTGCGACCACCACCGCACCAGCGGGGTCGTCCCCGCGGACGCGGGGGTGGTCCCTTCGTGCCCGCGATCGGCACGCAGCGGCGGCTGTCGTCCCCGCGGACGCGGGGGTGGTCCCCGCGCCCCCATGGCTTAGGCGAGTGTGCCGACGTCGTCCCCGCGGACGCGGGGGTGGTCCCATCGGACACGGTGTTCTCCTTGGGGTTGGGCGGTCGTCCCCGCGGACGCGGGGGTGGTCCCGGCTGGGACCTCGCCGTCGTGGCGGCCCGGTTGTCGTCCCCGCGGACGCGGGGGTGGTCCCGCGGGCTGCGGACCGCGCTCGATCTCGTCGGCGTCGTCCCCGCGGACGCGGGGGTGGTCCCGGCACGCCGATGATCTCGCCGTTTAGCCGCGATGTCGTCCCCGCGGACGCGGGGGTGGTCCCATCGGCAACTGGTCGAAGATGTCGACCCGGGGGTCGTCCCCCGCGGACGCGGGGAAGACCCGCCACCGCGTCACAGCTCGGACGTCCGTTGCTCAGACGCACGGTGTGAGGTCGACACGCCGTGACATCACCTGTGACGCGAACTGTTGGCCGACAGGGACCGCGGAGCGCGGTGAAGACGCTGTTGCGTTGGCAAAGCCGCAGGTGGAAGGCATCGACCGCGTCGAGGTTCTACCTTCCAACTGGCTACGCGGGTTCGATTCCCGTCGCCCGCTCCACCCTTGACCAGGGCAAACGCCCTGGTCAAGATCGTCAGTGGGGCCCACGCGACATCAATCGCGACACGAAACCCACTGCTCTGTTGCCGCGCGACTGTGCACGGCCTCTACGAGGGCGTCGTCGCCACCTGCTCTACCTCTCGCCACCGAGCGACGCGGAAGCCGCGCACCGTCTTGTGCATCGCCCCGCGTGATGCACGTGGATCGTCACTCCCGGTAGAACTCTGCCGTACCTCAACCCGCCGTCTCGACGATGCGGCGCGCGAGTGTGATCGCAACTCGCGTACGGCCCACGGGCTCGGCCTGCACATTGATCACCGTCGTGTCCTCGCGGGCGGAGGTGTAGTGCATGCCCGTGAAGCGCTGGCCGCCGCGCTCGCGGGAGAGCTCGGTGAGGTTGCCGGTGCCGTGGCGGTCCATGAGGGCCTTGAGCCGGCGCGCCTGCTCGGCGTCGGGCATGTCCACCCATGCGATGGCGACGAGCACGACGGCGGGGCCCTCGCGGACCTCGAGCAGACTGCGGAAGTACGCCTCGCACGGGTGGGTGCGGAAGAACTCCTGCACCTGCCCGTAGGAGTGCGCCGCGCAGTCCGAACCGGCGTCGGTGGCGCGTTCGCGCACCTGGAAGCCGGACCTGGCGAGCCGCTGCACCGCCGCCGTGCTGCTGCGGTCGCGCGCCTTGCCTCGCGTGCCCTGAGCAGCGCGTGCGCCGGAACCGCTGCTGATGCTGGTGCCGGAACCCGCTGCGGCGCCGCTGCTCCCGGCGACGGTGCCGGAGCCGCTGCCGAACGCCGCTGCCAACGCGACGATCACCGCCGCCAGTACTCCGCCGCCGCGTTTGCGCCACCTGCCGCGCTGTCGCGCGGCTGGTCGGGCTTGCCCACCGTGTCCCCCTCCGGTGCCCGTCGCAGACGGTGAACGATCGTATGGCGATCGTCACTCGATCCGGGGATATGTGGACTGACACGCCGTGCCCAGTGCACCGCCGGAAGAGATCAGCGCATCCCCGTCCGCTCGGTGAGAGGCTGATCCCCGAACGATCGACGTCGGAGGGAGGCCGTGTGTCGGGCGGGGAGGCCGGGCCGTCGACCGCTGCGGGGCTGAGCGAGGCCGGGCAGCGCCGGGTGCTCGTGGTCCTGTGCGGCACCGAGATCGTCAGCTGGGGCGTGCTCTACTACGCGTTCCCTGTGCTGGGCCCGTCGATCGCGGACGACACCGGTTGGTCGATCGCGGCGCTCACCGCGGCGTTCTCCGCCGGGCTGGTGGTGAACGCGCTCGTCGGCATCCTGGTGGGGCGCTGGCTCGACCGGTACGGGCCGCGCGCGGTCATGACGGCTGGGTCGGTGCTGGCCGCCCCGGCTCTCCTCACGATCGCGCTGGCCCCGTCGCTGCCGGTGTTCGTCGCGGGCTGGTTGCTGGCCGGGGTCGCGATGTCCGGCACGCTCTACCCGCCCGCGTTCGCGGCGCTGACCCGCTGGTGGGGGCCGCGTCGGGTCACGGCGCTGACCGCCTTGACGCTGCTGGCCGGGCTCGCGAGCACGATCTTCGCGCCGGTCACCGCCGCCCTGGTGGAGGCCTTCGGGTGGCGCACGAGCTACCTGGTGCTCGCCGTGGTCCTGGCCGTGCTGACCATCCCCGCGCACCTGTTCGGGCTGCGCGGCTCCTGGCCGGCCCCGGATCCCGCGGCGCCCGGCGGGGGCGAGGCGCACGCACCCGCCGTCGTGGTGCGCAGCCGGCCGTTCGTCGTGCTGCTGGTGGCGATGACGCTGGCGACGTTCGCGGTGTTCGCGGTCGTCGTCAACCAGGTGCCGCTGCTGATCGACCGCGGACTCTCCACGGCCGAGGCGGCGTGGGCGCTCGGCCTGGGCGGGTTCGGGCAGGTCCTCGGTCGACTCGGGTACGGGTGGATGGCGCGGGTGCAACCCGTGCGCGCCCGCACCGTGACGATCATGGCCGCGGCCGCCGGCACCACTTTGCTGCTCGGGGTGCTGCCCGGGCCCGGCTGGCTGCTGGTCGCCGCAGCGATGCTCGCCGGGGCCGTCCGCGGGATCTTCACGCTGCTGCAGGCCACCGCGGTGAGCGACCGCTGGGGCTCCGCCCACTACGGTCGGCTGAACGGGAGTCCTCGAACGCCCCGGCGATGATCGCCACCTTCGCTGTCCCCGTGGGCCGGGGCCGCGCTCGGCGAACTGGTGGGCGGCTACCCGCCGGTGTTCGCCGGGCTGGCCGTCGTGNCGGCCGTGGCCGCCGTGCTGGCCCTGGGCAGCGTGCCGCGGCGGACCTGACGTCACCGCATCGGCACGATGTTCGCGTTGCGGTGCAGGACGTTGTCCGGGTCGTAGACGGCCTTGATCGCGGCCAGCCGGTCGTACTTCGCCGTCCCGTACGCGGCGCGGACGCGGTCCTGCTCGTACTCGGTCATGAAGTTGACGTAGCTGCCCGGTCCGCCGGCGTGCGGCAGCAGCGCCGTCCACAGCTCCTGCACCCACTGCCGGTCGGCGGCCATCGTGTCCGCGTCGGGCCCGATGGCGTCCATGTTGACGGCGAAGCGGGCGCTGCGGCGGCCGCCGAACGCGGTGGCATCGTCGGGGACGTCGGCGAACGCGCCGCCGAGTGAGAAGATCGGGATCAGGCTCATCGGAGACGCCTTGCGCGGCAGCCGCTCCGCGAGCACGTCGATCGCGGCGTCGGTGAGATCGTCGAGGTAGAGCGCCCGGTTGTAGGCGTGCGCGGCGCCGTACGGGGCGGCCTCGTCGAGCAGCTGCTGCAGCGCGCAGTACGGCAGCTCGGTGGTGAAGTCGACCATCGGCGGCACGGCGCGCGCCGGGGCGAGCAGGGTTGCGTGCGCGTCCGCGGACGACAGGCCGACGACGAAGAGCCCGACGCACAGCGCGAAGTGGTGCTCCTGGGGGATGAACGGGGCGGGTGGGGCGTTGAGCGCCACGATGATCGCGCCGGCGTCCCGGGGCAGCCCGTTCGCGACGTCCCGGGCCACGCGCAGGCCCTCACCGGCGTGCTCGGCGTCCCACAGCAGGATCCCGAGGTGCACCATCGGGCCGACCGGGTGCAGTTGCAGCTCGAACTCGGTCACCACGCCGAAGTTGCCGCCGCCGCCCTTCACCGCCCACAGCAGGTCCGGGTGCTCGTCGGCGCAGGCGCGGACGCAGCGGCCGTCGGGCAGCACGATCTCGGCCGAGACCAGGTTGTCGATCGTCAGTCCGTGCGCGCGGGTCAGCCAGCCCATGCCGCCGCCGAGGGTGAGGCCGCCGACGCCGGTGTGGCTGATCGTGCCGCCGGTGACCGCGAGCCCGTGGGCCTGGGCAGCGGCGTCGAGCTGGGCCTGGGTGGCCCCGCCGCCGCAGCGCGCCCGCCGGGTCGCTGGATCGACGACGACCTGGTCCAGCCCGCGCAGGTCGATCATCAGCCCGTCCTCCGGCACGGCCGCCCCGCCGTAGTTGTGCCCGCCGCCGCGCACGCCGATCTCCAGCCCGTTCACCTGCCCGTACTCCAGGGCCGCTGCGACGTCCGCCGGTGAGGAGCAGCGGGCGATCACCGCCGGACGGTGGTCGATCGCGGCGTTCCAGACCTTGCGGGTCTCGTCGTAGCCGTCGTCGCCGGGGCGCAGCATCGTGCCGTGGACGTTCGTGGTCGTGGTCATGGGTCCTCCTCCGAGCCGGTGCGGAGGAACTGTGGCGAGCCGGGCGTTCCACGACCGTTCCGCGGAACGGCGCCGGTCAGGCGCGGGCCAGCACCCGCCGGGCGGTCGGCGCCCAGAGCCGGGCGGTGCCGCCCATCGCGAGCATCCGCTCGGCGACCGCGGCCGCTGCGGCGTCGTCACCGGCGGCCTGGCAGGCGGCGAGCAGCAGCCGCAGCATGACGGCGTGGTGGCCGGGGGCGTCCCCACCGCCGCGGGTGTGCTCCACTGCGGCCCTGATCGGCACGAGGCCCACGTCGGGATCGCCGTCGAGCACGGTGAGGTAACCGGTGAACGCGGCGACGACGTGCTCCGAAACCGGTTCGGAGCCGATGACGGTCAGCTCGGCGACCTGCTTGCGCAGCTCCTCCTCGTCGCCCATGTCCAGGGCGAGCAGCGCGGCGAACGTGACCGCGACGGAGCGGCTGTAGCGGTGCCCCACCTCGGCCGCCCACGCGAGCGCCGCGTCCCTGGCAGCGCGGGCCTCGTCGGGCAGACCGAGGAACCACAGGGTGTTCGCGAGCCTGCTCTGGCAGACGACCTTCGGGTCGTTGCCGTAGTGCAGGACGTGCGCCGGGTGGTCCGCCGGCCGGTAGCGCTGCACGGCCAGCTCGAACTCGCGGCGCGCCGTCTGCAGACCGGCCTGCCAGAACGCCGCGATGCCCAGCACGTACGCGGACTCGACGAGCGACACCCGGTCGCCGTCGCGCTCCGCGACCCGGCGCAGCTGCCGGCCGAACTCGGTGGCCTCGGCGAACTCGGAGCGGACCAGCGCGCTCACCGCGAGCGAGCGCAGCAGCCGCGGTGCGGGCTCGACGCCGTGCGCTCGGGAGAGCTCCAGTGCGCGGCGCTGGTTGTCCCACATCCGCGGGGACCCGTAGGTCGTGACGACCACCAGCGGCGCGAGCAGCGCAGTGCGGACATCGAGCTCACGGGCGTCGCGCTCGGCCGAGGCGGGCAGCCCGCCCAGCAGCTCCAGCGCGCGGCCCAGCACGTCCGCGGCCTGCCGGCTCGCGTGCAGGACCTGCGCGGCGTCGGCAGCTCGGACGTACCACTCGACGGCGCGCCCGACCTCCCCGGCGCGGTCGAGGTGTGTGGCGATCTGCAGGCTCACCGGACCCGGGTCGTCGCCGTGGATGCGCTCCAGCGCCGCGGCGATGCGTGCGTGCAGCCTGCGCCGGCGGATCGGACCCACGCCCTGGTAGGCGACCTGACGGATCCGGTCGTGCGTGAAGTCGTAGGTGCTGGAGCCCTCGCGCTCACGGATGATCTGCCGCCGCCACAGCTCGTCCAGCCCGTCCGCCAGCGCGTCGGCGTCGGCCTCGGCGGCTGCGGCCAGCACGTCCGTGGAGAACTCCCGGCCCACCGCGGCCGCGAGCCCGGCCAGCTGCCTGGCCTGCGGGCCGAGCTGCGCCAGCCGCGCCTCGATCACCGCCTGCACCCGCGGGCTGAGCGGACGCCCCGGCGTCCAGCCGCCGCGCAGCGCCTCGACGACGAACAGCGGATTGCCCTCGGTCTCTTCGTGCAGCCGACCGGCATCGGCGGGGGACAGGCGGGCGCCGAGCCGCTCGGCCAGCACGGCCGTCTCGGCGCGGTCGAGCAGGTCCAGATCGATCTGCGTGCACCGACCGGCGGCGCGCAGGTCGGTCAGCAGCTCGTGGACCGGGTGGTCGTCCTGGACGTCCTCGCGCCGGGCCGTCGCGACGACGAGCAGCCGCGCGTCGGGCCGGCCGCGCAGCAGGTAGTGCAGCAACCGGCAGGTCTCCCGGTCGGCGTGCTGGACGTCGTCCACGACGAGCAGCGTCGGCCGGCCGCCGTCGACGACGGTGGCGGCGACGGCCTCGAACAGCCTCCTGCGCTGGTCGGCCTCCGGCAAGGGCACCGGCGGCGGAAGATCGGGTGACTCGGCCAGCACCTCCGGCAGCAGCCGCGCCAGCTCCGTGCGCCAGGCGGCCGGCAGCCGCGCCGCCCGGGCCCGCAGCGCCGGGGCCCGCAGCCACGCGACCACCGGGGCGTACGCGAGCGAGGGGTAGCAGCGGGCGTCCGCGATCACCGGCCCGTGGGCGGCGCAGCGACGGCGGAACTCCTCGACCAGCCGGGTCTTGCCCACCCCGGCCTCACCGCTGACCAGCACGAGCCCGCCGTGGCCGGTCTCGGCGGACCGCCACACGGCGTCGAGCCGGGCCAGCTCGCGGTCGCGGCCGACGAGGGCCGGGGCCGATCCGGCCGGGCCCGCGGCGTGGACCAGCCGCCGGTACACCGCCTCCGTCTCCGCCGACGGCCGCACGCCCAGCTCGCGCTGCAACGTGGAGCTGCACACGTGGTAGGTCAGCACCGCCCGGGCCCGGTCGCCGCGGGCCACGTACCAGTGCATGAGCCGGCGGTAGGTCTCCTCGCGGAACGGGTCGAGACGCCGCTGCCGCTCCGCGAACTCGATCCCCGCAGCCAGGTCGCCGCGCTGTTCGCACAGGGCGGCGAGCCGGCCCAGCGCGTCGATCTGGCGGTGGCGCAGCCGCTCCCGCTCGACGCGCAGCCAGTCGTCGTAGCTGCCCTCCAGCAGGTCCCCGGTGTAGAGCGCGACGGCCTGCCGCAGCCGCGCCTCGTCCGCCGCGTCGACCAGCGCCTCGAACTCCTCGACGTCGAGCCGGCACGGGGCGTCCGCCCGCCACCCGATCGTCCGGGCGGTGACGTCCAGGTAGCGATCGGCATCGGGCAGGCGGCGGCGCAGCGTGTGCAGCAGGTGCCGCAGGTTGGTGCGGGCCTGCGCCTCGGTGGAGTCCGGCCAGAGCAGGAACGCGACCCGCTGGCGGGGCGTCGGCGCGGACCGGTGCAGCAGCAGGTACGCCAGCAGCGACTCGGCCCGCCCCGACTCCAGCGGCGGCACACGGGTCTGTCCGAGGCACAGCTCGAACCGGCCGAACAGCCGAGCCCGCGCCACCGGTTCCACACCGCAGAGTGTCGCGGGCGATGGCCTCCCGGGCCAGTGATCGGTGCCGCGGTGCGCGTTACTGGTGGACGACGGCCTGGATCTGCGGGCTGTCGATGTTCGACCGGTCGTACCAGAAGAAGCCGGTGTCGATGACCTTCGGTAGCTCCTCGCCCTGATCGCCTTCACAGCGGCGGCGACGGTCTGCTCCCCCATGCCCACCGGGTTCTGCGTGATCGCGCCGAGGATCACGCCGCTGCGGATCGCGTCGTTCGAGCCGTAGATCCCGGCGAGATCCGGGTGCGCCGCCAGCAGCGACTCGGTGATCTCCGCGGAGGTCGTGGGGTCGCCGCCGCCGTACCACGTCTCCAGCAGCTGCACGCCCGGCGCGTCGGCCCGCATCCACTCGACGAAGCCGTCGCGGCGGTCGGCGCGGCTCGCCGCGTCGTGGACGACGAGCGCGAC
>Ga0065720_1019727_pt1 | contig 20839 bp, 22 predicted proteins | sample Thericmetagenome_FD_59107 | JGI IMG/M metagenome (GOLD analysis project Ga0065720, IMG submission 59107) | Thermophilic microbial communities from the Joint Bioenergy Institute, California, USA of rice/straw/compost enrichment - eDNA_2 v2... | ecosystem: Engineered > Solid waste > Grass >...
CAAGATCATACCACATCCTCCCCCTTTTCCCTACTTCCCATTCCTCTCTTCCCCTTCAGCCCCCCTAAGAGTCTATTGAAAAAAGCACAATCTCCCCCCTCTCATTCCTCCTCATCCGCAATGACCGCCACAGCTCCTTCTCCTCCAACTGCTTCGCATTCTTCCCATTCGCCTCCAAGCCCTCGGCCGCACGCACGCGATGGTACCGCTTGAGAACCTTGTTCACGCTGCAACCGCGGACGCTGTCGGGGCCCTTGTCGACGAAGGACAAAAAGTGCTCGGCGCGCGGGCGGAACACAACCATGGCGTTACTTTTGTTGGGAATAGCGCCATTCTCACCTTTGGTTTCTTTCTTGTACTCCAACAGCTTCGGCCCCTTGGGCGCTTCGAGGGCTTTGGTCGGGGTCTTCTTCTTTTTCTTGGAGGAAGAGCTGGATTTCTTCTTGGAGGAAGATTTCTTCTTTGTAGGCGTGGTCTTGGGCTTCATGCTCTCAGCGATCATTGCCATCAGGCTACCGCCAAAGCTGTCGGTCGACTGACGGCCCGACTTATGGTGTTTGTTGGACTTAGCCTTCTTGAGCGGGCTGGCCGGAGTCTCGGCGTCACCAGAGGAGTCGGGAGAGGGTGGATAGCCGTCGGGGCCGGACATCAGCGCCTTCATGCCACCCGTCAGGTTGGAGTGCAGCACCGGCGGAGCATCGGTCATGACCTGGTCGGTCTCGATGTGCAGACGCTTGCGTTTCTTGTCCTTCTTATCCTTCTTCGGCGCGGGAGTCTGGAACTGCGGCGCCGGTCCGTCCTGCTGCATGGGCTCTGGCTCAGCTTGACCGTTGGCCTCGGGGTCGTAGCGCACAAGCTGCATCTCATCATTCTGAGGGGCAGCGGCGGTACCGGGCAGGGAGACATGAGACGCAGTCGGCGTGGGGTTTGCGACGAGGAAGTCGAACACGTTCACCCCGTTGGTCGTACCATTGGTCTTGGGCTGGAAAGGAGGAGGCGTTGGCACACGCGGGGGAGGGGCAACAGCATCGTCCTCGTCGTCGCTCTGGTGGTTAGGTTCGCGCCATGATTGCCCGTCGGGGACGCTCTCGGCGTATGCTGGCGTGGGCTTGACCATTTGGCCGTTCGATGCAGACTGGTTCTGATTGTTCTGATTGTTCTGACCGTTCTGGGCGTTCTGGGCGTTCTGGCCGTTTTGGTTGCCCTGGCCGTTCTGGTTGCTGTTATTCTGGTTGTTCTGGCCCTTGCCCTTCTTCGGCCGGTACAAAGCGCCCTGATACTTCTGCTCCTCGGTTATGCAGCTCTGCCATTCAGTCAGCGGGGCAAGCAACTCAATATAAAGGAGCCAGCAGCAAACGTACCGTATGCGACCTGTACTCCGTGCCCGGGAAATACGTCATGCAATCGATGCAGGTGAAGGTAGCCCCCCGGCACCGGCTGCGATGCTGGTCGAGCTTCTTCTTGGTGAGAACGTCACCACAGTTCTGCACAGGTCAGCAAATGAATGAGAGAAAAAAAAATGTTTGTAATGGACAGACGGCAAGGTCAGGCCTGGGGAAAGAGCAGGGACAATGAAAAAGAGAATAGGAGAGCGAGAGACAAGAAAGACAACGGATGACACCCAAAGAAGGGGAGAGCAGCTTGCTTAGACACGGAGGGAGTTGACGGGACTGGAGGGAGGGGGGTGGGGTGCCGGGAAGTGTGACCCTGATGAGCCTTTCTGGTTGGATGTGACCCGTCGAGGTGGTATGTACATGCGGGTGTGATGTCAAAGAATGCCCAGACTGCCTCTTCTATGCTGCTGCGCGGCTTGGAGGGGTATAACTGCCAGATTAGACCCTCCTGGAATGCGATGGCTGTGGACAGAATCAAAATTGACGAGCCGGGGATCTTCCCATCGAACTGATGGGGGGGATATTGAGGGAATATTGATCTTAGAATCAAGAGGTTATGTACTCACCTCGCACGAAAAGGAGACCATCTTGACGGCGTTGGTGGGGTGAAGCTAACAGACTTTCCTGATGAGTGTCGCAATTGCGCGAAGTGGGCAGGTAGTAAAGAATCCGTGTTTGTGGACAGTCCGTATGCACGAAGTGAGGCGGCTGTCGACACCTGGGCGATGACCAATGGCTGACGGTCGGTGGGCTGTCCAGTCGTGTAAGTGTTGCTCCAACCAGAATGCAAAACGAGACAAGGCTCTGCGAGCGCCCGAGTCTGCTTGGGCGACCTTCGGTCAGGCTGAGAAGCTGAGAGAAGAATCAGGCCGTGTTCGGCCAGGTGAGTGAGTGCTGCGCTGCTCCTGGGATGGATGGATGCTCGCTGTGTAAGTTGGCGTCGGCTGACAGCGGGGGGCTGAGCGTGGGAATGGTGCACACTCTTTTTTTTTTTTTGTTTTTTTTTGTTTTTTTTTGGCGGGCTCTTTCGTTGGGCACGAATGAAAGTCGTGAGAGCAGACGAGCAGCAAGACGGAAAGACGACAACGGCAGCGGGAAGTCAAGTGGACGAAGGGCTGTATGCAGGTCACGGCACGTGAGGGTTCGTTAACCTTAAAACAGCGCAGTTAGTGAATCCGGGAAGCACCCGGCTGGCTGGACAAAACGATGGAAATCCGGAATCTGCAGCAGCAGAAATTTTCTGGGTCTGATGTTCTGCTGGCGGTCGTGTTCTGCGTGTTCTGGCCTTGAGGAGAAAAAAGTTGTGAAGCCTTTTGGATGTTTTTACCAATTTTTTGGTTGGAGATTTTCGGGCGCGGATGGATCCACAACTCCACAGAAATCCCACTGGCGCCCACTCGAACCCGCTTGCAAGCAGGGCAGCCGCCGGTCCCGTGCGGTCGCGCCCCACGAGCCACACAGCCCCGCCATCCCACTTGCTCCCCTAGGTCAGAGACCCGTTCAGGTTGGCGGGGCTCCGCGACAAGAAGCGCGACGCAGAGCAGCCCGTCGTCCAACTGGGAAGCAGTGCAGCCCGCAGCCACTCAGGGGCGCAGCCATGCCAGAAAAGCGGAGCAGTGCGACATAAGAAAGTGCGGATCCGTGACAATTCGACAATTTGAATTCGGCATGCAGCCAGCAAAAAGTCAGTGTGCAACTTTGATGATTGCTGTGATGCTGCTGTCGCTGGCGCTGTCGTGCGTCTAGCTCTAGCTCTTGGGAATCTGCTCGGACTCAGGATGCGACTGAAGCATATCCCAGAGCCCCCTGTCCCAAGTTCCCAAGGGCTTCTGGAGCGTTTCGACGACGATCATCCCGCAGTCCCGCCTGGCGACAGCTGGGCCTGGGGCATCAAGGCCTTCGATTCGTCAGCTGCGTCGATCCCTCATGCTGCCCACGTCAGTCTTTGTTTCAGAGCTTGGGTGAGCGCCCGTCAGCCGAGTGACTAGTTGCTGTGTGCTGTTTGGGCCTGGAGACAGCGCATGAATCCGGCGCAACCCAATGCGAGGGGCCGGCGTCGCGCGCGCTATCTGCATCTCTTGCAGTCCCCGCAGGCGGGCTTGCTGAGAGGGCTGGCTTCGGGTTTCCATTTGAGATACGTATCTGACAAGCAAGCGGCGAGCAGTTGCAGCTGCAGCAGTTCGCCGCGGCGACGAAGACAGGGACGAAGTGTCGAAAACGGATATTTTGGTGATGCAGGTTGCGCCATTGCCGGTCCTGTCTGCGCTGTTCCACGGTCGTCGCCATGACACATAGCCCGATCAGGTCAATCAGGTAAGGTTGGATGGCAATCGTCCGCCGCTGGCCCGATCAGAAATGGTAAAGTCTCTGATGCTTGTCGTTTATTACATCATGCCCCCCTTCCGAGCTGGCCGCCCCGCTAGTTGGGCCAGTTGGCAGCTCATACGGATCCGCATCTGAGACCAAGAATGCGATATTTGCGATACCAGCTTCGCGTAGCACGTATCAATGGTAGGCTGTCGCATCGACTTAGCCGGCGCATGGACAAACAATCTGGAACAGGCTGTTCTACCATGCCCCATGCAGCGATTACAGCGTAGCGATAGGAGTGCCCAGGCTGGACGTTTGCGGGATCAGGAAAAAAAAAATGGCCAGCAGCAATTTTTGCCTCGTATGAAACTGGACTGCCTTGCTCGATGGTGACATGTTTGAAGGATCACAGATGAGACAAACAGAGCCAGTCATCGCCGTGAGTGCCACACTGCCAGACTCCAATCATCCAAGCAAACCTGGAAGTGTCCAATGGCTCTTCCGTGTCCTCCAAGAATCCAACTCCCTAATTTCTATCGCCAATTGCCATCCTTGGGAACATATGGGGCCTTCTTGGCCCTGACGCTTGCACAGCGCGCTCAATGGCTGCAATGCCCGCAGATTTCTCCTCAGTGAGTTGAGACTGCGACACCCAAATGACCCAAGTGACGATCTCCACTGCGTTCTGCATGCATCATCGGCATTGCTGCATCCATTGATCCATGATTCCTTTAGCCCATTGTCTTGCGAGTGCCTGCCAACACATCGCCCATGCCATCCGAGATTTGTGCCTCGTGCTCTGCTGCTGTCCGTTTTGGGAATTTCCGGCAGCCCAGTTTACCCTCTGTGCTGCGGCACTACGACCTTGACCGTTGCCCGCCGAGTCCCACGCTGCGCTAGCTCTGCACAAGCCTCACAGCTAAAGGCTCCAAAAAGCGTGGCAAAGGCTGCGAAAGCTGCAAAAGCTCCTCACCGCACCGCACGGCAGCCCCCAGCTTCAATTCCCCCAACACTTCGACCTGGTCCCTGCCAACTACCACCAATCATCTTCGCCCAATCTCAATCAACCACATCGATCCCAGATCTCCAGGGCCTTGCTGGCAGCCGACCTCCACTGTCATCGGGCCATCCGGACGCTATCACTAACCCCAAACACCGCTCGGCATCCGTACCACCTCACACGCAGCAGCAGTACACAGCAGCCAACAGGTACATACATAATCATCTGCCGGTCCCCCCTTACCACCTTTCCAGCCCTCCTTTCCCTCCTCCTTTTTTTCGCTTTTTGCGCCCGCGCCATGTCGACGACACCTCTGTCGCCGCCTGAATCATCGTCGTCGACCGCTCGCACTCTCCTGGAGCAGACAGTCTCGCTGTTGAGCAGCGCCGCGGGCTACATGCGCCTGCCGGCTCTCGTCTCCACTGTATGACCCGACACCTTTGCCTCTCCCGCCCTTTGCAAGTGCCCGAATGGCTGTCACGCCAACCGCGCCGGCTGGTTCAGGGGGCAAGTCTTTTTCTTCATGCTTGACTCAGAGAGGAAAAATAAAAAAAAAAAAATAGCATTCACGTTCATTCCCCGGCTATGTATCAAAGCTTGCTAACACGACCCTTGCCGCAGGGGGTTGCTGCGTGTCTGACTGCCCTGCTCTACTTTAAGCAAAAGTATGCCCCTTGAGAGACCTCCTATCTGTGAGGGTAACGAAAGCTGACCCCGCTGCGCAGAACCCTCATCTACCCCTCGCATATCCCGCCCAACTCGCGCACCGATGTGCCTCGCCCCAGCCAATACAACTTCAAAGACTACGAGGAGCTCATCATCCCGACGCACGATGGCGAGAAGCTGTCCGCCTTCTACATCCGCGGGCCGCGCGGCGGCCCCCACTCCAAGGTGACGGTACTCATGTTCCACGGCAACGCCGGCAACATCGGCCACCGCTTGCCCATCGCCCGCATGCTGATTGCGGCAGCCGGCTGCAACGTCTTCATGCTGGAGTACCGGGGGTACGGCATCTCGACCGGTTCCCCGGACGAGACGGGCTTGAACATCGACGCCCAGACCGCGCTGGATTATTTGCGCAATCGCGCCGAGACGAGGGATCACAAGATCATTGTGTATGGACAGAGCTTGGGAGGGGCCGTGGGAATCAGGCTGGTGGCGAAGAACCAGGCCCGGGGCGATATTGCGGGCCTGATTTTGGAGAACACGTTCCTCAGCATTCGCAAACTGATTCCCAGTATCATGCCCCCAGCCAAATGGCTGTCGTATCTGTGCCATCAGGTCTGGCCCAGTGATACGCTGATTCCGAGCATCAAGGTGCCGACGCTGTTTTTAAGTGGGTTACAGGACGAGATTGTCCCGTATGTAAATCCCTCTTTCCAAAAAAAAATTCGTGTTTGAAGTTTCACTAACGTATATGGTACAGGCCCATCCATATGAAAAAGCTTCATGATCTGTCCCGTGCTCCCGTCAAAGTCTGGAAGCCGCTGCCCGGCGGCGACCATAACTCAAGCGTTATTGAGGAAGGTTACTTTGAGACCATAGCCGAATTCATCACCAAGATCGTCTCCGGGGAGTACAGGGCTGAGGATATCCCAGAAAAACTGTAACGAACTAATTCAATTGCGCTAATTGCATCAAAGAAGGATGGGAATCTGAGCCCCTGAGATGGGGAGCTTGTCGTGGGAAGTTCCAAAGTTATTCATTCTTGTTGATACCCCGTTTTTACCTAGCTTAGTAAGGGCGCGGTGGTTGAGTAAGGGAGTTGGCTCTGTTTTGAGCTGGGTAACCCATTTCTCCCCCGATTCGCCACTCCGCAAGCTGTAATTACTTGGAGCAGAAGGCTTCCAAAAAGAATAAATGAGATACCCATTCACCATCTCAATTCGGTTCCGAGATCCGAGATCCACATTCCTTGCCAAAAAGTGATAGCTCCTGGGTGGAGGCAAGACAAGCTTCAGCCTCACAGAGCCTTTTCCCCCATATCTGGATATGTTCCCAAAAAAAAAAAAAAAAAGAATTATGATGACCAAGATGGTGATATGAGCCCGTCCAAATAGAGCTATGCTAGCGTGTGTCTAAGACCTTCTAGCGCCAGATTTCTGATCTGGTGGCTTTATCAGATCGGAAATTGATAAAATGCTGATTTTACCTCCACTAGTCTAGTATCGGCGATACTATTACTAGCTCAGCGAAGCGAGCTGTCCGGACTAGTTCGGATGGGAATTTTAGGGGTATGGAGCGCAAAAGAGTGGGAATTCTAAGAAAATAGGTAGTTTGCAAATCTCACAAGTGGATAAGATACAAAGACAAGAACTCTTTCAAACGAGATTTTCATGTTATCAAGTCGCCATCACAGGTAGCTCTATCTGCCACTACACTGGACGCTCATCTTTCTCTATGATGAGTGCTCACATACAAAAAAGTATTTGATGACATGATCTGAGGAGCAGGCGATCAGTTGATCTAGGCGAGAAGCATTCGGAATGGATCGACTTCGAAGATTTTAAGCTGAGGAAGAGAATTCATTGTTGCCACTACCACTAGGGGCAGCAGCAGCACCGGCCTGTGCTGAGCCATCGTCCTGCAGGGGTGGTGATGACGACGACGACGATGATGATGATGATGATGATGACGATGAACCCGTACTTTCCAGCGCTACGTCCGACTTCTTCTCTCCGTCGCCTTTGGGCGTGATGTCTTCCTCCCGCTTATTGCTCTCACCATCCTGGATCTTCTCCTCGTCCAAGATTCCCCTATCTGTAACATCATCATCCTCACCCTTTGCCTTCTCCTGACTCCCTTCATCCTCCCCAACCATCCTGTCCGCAGCCACCTCCCAATCCTCCTCCACCTCTTCCTCAAATTTCTTAATCGGCACAACCGGCTCAACCTTCTTAACCGTCTTCCTCAACGCCACAAACCCCTTCCCTGAGGAACCCTGCTCCTTCTCCTTCTCCTTCTCCGCAGCAGCCGCATTCGCCGCCGCCGCAGCCCTCCTCCATGACCCGCGACTGACTACCGCACTCCAGCCACCTGCATCAACCTTCTTTCTTCTCCCATCATCCCCTTCACGCCGAGAAATGGTCAGGACGCCATCGACGTCAACGACGTGGCAGAGCAGGACCGTCGAGGCGAGACCCTCGCGTGTGACAGTGCGTGTGATGGATGGTTTGAGTGCCGTCAGGGCGGACTCGATGGCTTGCGGAGTTGTTGAGGCGTTGGCGATGGAGGCTGCGGTGAAGATTGGCGAGGCTTTGATGACTATTTCGTCAGAGGGGAGAAAGTGGATTGTGAAGGTTAGGCTGGAGGGGCGGGAGGGGGACGAGAGGGCAGTGGAGAGAGCCTTGTCGAGCTCGTCGATGGTTAGGCCGAAGCGGGGAGAGGCGAGGAGGATGGCGTTGAAGGGTTGGACATCGTTCGGCTTGGGGCCGGCTGCGGCGGCTCCAGAGCGTAGGGACGAGGCCGAAGCGGCTAGAGTTGATGCCTGCTTCGCGATGCGCAGGCATTGGGCTAGTGACTTCCTGGGAGCCGAGACGAACTTTGGTGTCTTAAAGATACAAACGTGGCGATGCGGCTCAGGGTCCTGGCTCTCGTGGTCAAAACCGTAGTCCTCAGCCAGGGCATGCAAGAAGGCACGCTGATGAGCGGGCATGGGCTTGAAGCGCATCCGCTTCTCGTCTGATGCGGCAAATAACTTAAACTCCCTTTCCCTTTCCTGCGCCCAGGTGATGTTATCGCGAAACAGCTTCAACGTGGTGTCAGAATACGGGATGTGATCGTCGGTGTGATTGGGATCGATGTTAAGTGCCTCCTGGAGCTTGCGGTTTCGCTGCAACAGCAAACACTCGTCATCGCACTTGAGCATTGACTCCCGAGTCGGCCAAGGGTTCAGCATGGTCGCGTTGCACCGCACTTCCTGCTTGCGATGCTGACACGGGCACGTAATGAACGTCTTAGACTGGCACGGCTTGTCCTCCTTGCAAGGGAACGGCGCATGGCATTGCTCAGCGCAAGCGTGATCGCACGACTTGCGCTTCTTGCCACAGGGCTGTGAGCAGTGAGTGCCGGGAACGTCGACATCCTCGCACTCGCCAGGCTTGTGGCATGGCTTTCGGCACTCGTGGGCGCCGCACTTAAGTTTCTTCCCGCATGGGAGACCACAGCTCCCTTCTTCAAACCAGCACGGCTGGTTCTTTAGCATCTTCTTGCCGCACACACAAGGCCTCTCCACGAGAAAGGGACATTTGGGACACGGTGTGTCGTCCTGGTGACACTGATGCTGGACGCCAGGATGGCCACACGGCCGGCGCCTCGTACACGGGTACCGGCACTCGGGAGGTTTAGTCCCGCAGGGCTGGGGCGGCTGGAGAACTGTCCGGCCACAGTGGCAGCTAATCTCGTCGAAGATGGCTTCAGGGCACGACATGCACGGCCCCTTGTGGCAGAGCTGCTGGCAGTTATGCTGTCCGCATTTCAGTGGGCGACCACACACCTGAAGACAAATATGTTCAGGCTCGTAGTTCTCATTGGCGCCGGTACGCTTTTGCTTGCGCCGCTCAGCAGCCTTCTTCTCGCCCGGGCAGCACCGCTGTCCACACTCGTGACGGCCACAGTTGAGCTGGGCCTTGCAGATGCGGAAGCAGTGCGGGGCGACGACTTCGCCCTGGTGGCAAACCGACTTCGCCGTTGTCTTGCCACAACGGCAGGCGATATCGACGATCTGGGAGCATGGCGGGCAAGAGCCGGTGTGACACTCGGCCTGACACCGATGCCCACAAGCTAGCACTTTGTTGCAAGGCTTGTTGCAACGAGGGATCGGATCGAGACATGATGTCCTCGGCTCCGTGGACAGTGACGCCAATGGTGTCTTGCCGCATGGGCAATGAGTGACAACATCAGGAGAGAAAGGGCAATGCGCAACCTCTTCGTCCTGGGGATGACACGGCTTCTGGCAGGAGTGATGCCCACAGTCGAAAGGACGACCGCAGATACTGCCGCATTGGAACGAGCCATCAAACCACTTCGATAACTCCAGCAATTCCTCTTCCTTCGCCGGCAACTGACCCCAATTAAAGGACTCCAGGATATCATCGCGCTGGTTGCAAGGGATCTCGCGCCGCTCCTTGCCGCAGTAGCAAACCGACGGCACGAGGATCTCACAAGCACCGCAAAGCCCGGGATGGCAGGGCTGGGAGCAGGTGTGCTCTCCGCAAGGCAGCAGATCGCCACATAGCTCCCCGCAGCTCCATCCCCTGCCGTAGTTGGTGTCGACGCATCGTTTTGTAGACGTATTCTTACCGCAGAAGCACATTTGGGGCGGCCCCATTAGGTTGCATGGCGGGCAAGGACCGGCATGGCAGAGCAAAGAACATTGATGCGGGCACGTAGCGCGGGGCTTCGAGCAAGTCTGGCCACAACTGTGAGGCGGCAGTCCCGGAATCGGCTTTGGGTCGAAGTCTTTGCCGCACCAGCAGTGATATGACCCCGGAGGGTCGATCAGCTGAGAATTGCACCCAGGACATCTCCAGCCCTCTGGCTGGTTAGGCCTTGGATTCTCTTGCTTCTCCTTCATCTGGTTCGCATACCATTTCTTTACGCACGAAAGGTGAATAACGGTCCAGCAAATGGCACACGACCAGATCTTGGAGTTCCGCAGCACATCGTTGGTGCAGATGACACACTCGTACTGCTTGTTGTCAATATCCTCGTGGATTCTCGTCGGCAGGTCCTCTGCCGAAGACTTGGTCGTCACTCTTGGGGCCTTTGGTGGCTTCGGTGGCTTTGGTGTAAGCTGTTGTGCAGTCGGCTCGGGGCTGGGAGCTGGGACTGACTGGCCAGGGACAAACTCCGGGGCAGCAGGCCGCAAGTCCGTACCCGAAGCACGCGACTCCCCTTCTTGAGAAGGCCCTGCCAACCCCGGAGGAAGTTGACGGCGGCCTCCCCTATGCGAAACTACCACCGACCTCTGGCCAGACCATCCTCTCCCTCGGCCCCTACCCACTCGTCTCCCTCTGTCTCCCCTACCCCTCCCTGACTGCTCTCCTTCGCGATGAGCCGCATCCGGAGCCCCACTGGGGGGAACATTGGATGGCGCCGGATTACTCGCAGAGCTAACAATAGGTTCTGATGGTGTTGTTTGAGTTTGCTCTCCGTCTTGCGCGGGTCGTGACCTCGGCTGTCCATGACCATGACCCCTTCTTCCCCGTCCTCCACGGCGGCCCCCTCTTCCGCGACGTGGATTATCTTCTAATGGGACTATTTGAGCAGCTGGTGCTGAGTCGGCCATCGCTGTACTGCGTTGCTGGTTCTGGACTCGAGAGAAAATTCCGGGCTCCAGGGTAGTAGTGTGGTGTGATTCTTATGTCAATTTCCGGCTGATGTGGGATTCCGAGTTGTGAGGATTCAGTGAGAAACACTCCCTATGAGATGCGCTTTTTGAAATACAGCGGCTTTGGAAAGACCGTTTAAAACAAAAAGAAAAAAAAACCGAAACAAAGCGATCTCGAAAGAAAACCGAGTCTCAGCTCAAATCTGTTGGGGAGTGAAAAAGTCCCGATTGAAGGGAGAAAACGGCTCGAGGCTTAGTAGGAAGGCAGAAACGATGTGGATGGCAAATAAGTTGCCGGATGAGTAATAACACAGTGCGAAGAGCAAAAAGTTTTCTGCGTAAAATGTTTGTATTAACACTGTATAGGCACTGTTCCGGTCTCAGGGTTAGGGGTCGGGTCAACTTCTCCCCATCCTCTCACGCCAGCAGCGTTTCTGACAATGAATCATGCTGCCATCCAACCGTTACATGCGACTCTCATGAAAGTGATTTTTATGACTCACTGTCCTCTTGTGAACTTAATCGAATCCTATCGAGTGACCTACCTATGACACCACTGTGATAATAAATTCTCGCTTACCTTAGACCGCGACGACTATCGTGAGGACAACCTGAACCCCTCCTCATCGGCCGATGAGATATGACCAAGTCTTACTGTTATACAGAAATACAGCCAATCTACTATGATACAGCACCCTCAAACAGCCTCCTACGCTCAGCACAACGCAGCTCAACATACCAAAGCCCTTCCTTCCTTCCAGCCAAATAACGCATGGTGCGTTCTGGTAGTACCGGACGGACAGTCACCAGATAGCACTGCGTCATGGCTCGTAGATCTTCTTCAGTACATAACTTCTTCCAATTCTGCCCATCCTTTGCCGCACATCTTCTGGAGAATTTGGAGAATGCAAGGGTGTTGCCAGAGTCTCTTCGAGAATGCTTCCAGCGCTCACGCTTCTCTTGATGTGGGCAGCAAGCTGTGAAGTGGCCGATAGAGGCGTCGACGAAGATGTTTTTCCAGGAGTGCGCTCGATGCGGCCGAGAGGATTATGTGCTGGTTGAGCAGGTATTGCTTGTGGAAGATGGGCGATACGTTGTATTAGCCCGCGCGGATCGGCCGGGTCGTCGATACTTAGGAGGACCAGTCGGCGCAGCTCAGGGGGCAGCGTCTTTAAATGTAGGCGTCACAGACCGGCGGACACCCAAGATGTGAGTCGATAGAAACGACATTGCGAGCGTGGAGAAGAGATTTGTGGCCTTCCAGCCACACAGGATGCTTGGGTTGGACAGCTGCTTTGCGGTCCGGGGTGGGGGCTGGACAGAGCGCATCGTCTTTGGCTATTCGCAATACCAACCGAGGATGGGAAAAAATAATCGTCGAGTCTCCTTGCTTTTTAGGTGAGTTAAGAAGCAAGTCACGTTACTGTATCCTGTAGTCGTATGGACACAAGTGTGTGGAAACTACAATAACAAATCACGGAAGCCATCTTGGGAGGGCAACGGAGCGAGGTTAACATGCCAACTCCCCTACAACATCATTGTACTGTATCGTTGGCCAGCAGACGACAAAGGGCTTCTTGGCGATCCAGTATGGCGAGTTGGTAGCGTGCGATCGATTTCGGTCACCATTCACCGTTGTTGTTGACCCCAGATGACTGGTGACGGCCCAAGACCGGATCGGGAGAACAAGCCGGAAGCTACGGGATCGGAGACGTGGGGACTGGTAGAAGGGAGGGCCGCTACGATCGGTGCCCGTTGTGGGCCACACTGTTCGTACATGGCCGGACCCTCCGAGCTCGACAATGACACGGACCCTAGGCCCGAGAACTGGTTGGGAACCTTGGGGTCTGTGAGAGCCAAGACATGCACGGGTCTTCACTTCGCACCTCGTCAGCATCGCTAAGCAGGCGACTGGTCGTGCATGCATGATGATCTCATATCAATCTTTCTGCCTGTGTAAGCCGTATACCCGGAAGCTTCCAGAAGGATGCATCCTGGCTGCTCCCCTGCAGGGAAAAACCCCGATCGATAGCAGGCCAGCCAATCCAGAAAGATGTCAGCATGCTGGGCCATCTCGGTGCATGACTGTTGTGGTAGGGTTACGCAGGTCTCTGGCAGTCGAAGTATTTCCTGATACTAAAAGTGAGGATGATGATGATGATGATGATGATGATGATGATGATGTTGGCAGTGGTGATGGGGCACAGTGTTTGGGGTAAATGGACCCGACTCAAGAGAGGGATCGAGATCCACCATGACACCGTCACCCCGTCTGATCCGTAGCCGTGCGCTGGGACTTCGATCGAGTTGCACTCTGTGCTCGGGATATTTATGGTGCTCGTGCCGCAAACGAGCACTGAAACATAACTTGGACTTGGGGGTGGCGTCACAAAAGAGAATTAGACAGCTATGTCTTTAGAATTGACAGGTAAAACTCGAGACTCGACTCGCTCGACTCGAGCTTTGAAGTGATGCAAGTGTGAGAAGAGATAAGGCCGAGCGTTCACATGACGGCCGGGATCGACAGTATGACTTCGTGGGGGTTGGTTGCTGCTTCGACGCCCATTCGGCCAAGTACGACGGCAGCGGACGATGGTGATCCGAAGAGCCGGGATGTCGGCCAGGCACGGCGTTTGTGCGCCAAACAGCGGCCGTAGTCTCGCCACCCAGGCACTGCTGACAATCGGAGTGTCTGTTTTCGGTTTCTGTCTTGCACATACCGTTGAAGGATTTAACGAAAGACGACCAGACTTAAGGTAGGACAGCATCCAACTTCAACTTCATACATGTAAAAAGGATTCACACATACCCACAGTCAATCAATGCTGTAAGTCAATGCAAGTGCAGGGCAATGCCCTCATCCTGAGTCCGACTCCCGAGGTCATTGATTTGTTCAGCTGCCCCATTCCAGCTTCTGTCATGATCCATTCTTGCTCATTCCTGCCGTCCAGCCGCGCTCTCGGCCTGTCCTCTTCAGGCAGTCGTCACTAACACTCTCCCCCGCAGCGAGACCCCGCGGTGCGAGACTAGCGGGCTTGCCGACCCCCCTGTCTGTCCCGTCATAGCGGGCATGCCTCTGACCGAACGCCTGTGATTGGCCCGTTTTGCCGGGTAAACACCCCTATGTCCTGTTTGGCAGGCGCTGGGTCGGCATTGGGACACTGGAGTGCTGGGGAGTGCTGGGCGTGTGCCTGCCCTGGATTCCGGACCCGGGCCGTGTCAAGGTTCCCTCCAGTCAAACAGTGGATCTTGCTGAGGGCTTGCTAGGACCCTGGCCGCGCTGTTGTGCTGCTCCCTCTTGCGCCGTCCCGTCACCTAAATGGCCGACACCAGCCTCTGCCTGGAGGCGCCTCTGCATGACCACAGCCAAGCAACCTGCAAGTCTGCAGACCCGGGCGCACCGCACTTCTGCCAGCTCCTGCAGCCAACGGCTTAAAGTTTCCATCACCGTCCTGCCGTCGGCCAATCTCTCCTGCCACCAACGTCCTCCGACGAGCAACAACCAGGCCGGTGATAACACGTGTTTGCCGACCGATCGCATCTTCACTTCCCCCAGGGTCCGGGCGATTCCATCGTTCATCCCTCCCTCCATCCCTCCCTACATCACACACATCACTGCATCACACCCAGACATCCAATGCGTTGAGTCGCTGGGCTCGGCATTGCAGCCAACCGACTGTGGCGATCGGACAGACTGACAGGAGGACGGAATACGGCCACGGCACTAGATCCGAACCCAAACCCATACCCAGACCCTGACCAACTGGCGCTGTGCCTACAAACACCGCTCGCAATCCTTTTTAACCCAGCTTTCCTCCATTTGCTCGTATCCTCACTTCCCCCCCTCCCCTCCTCCTCCGACTAACAATCCACACAACCTGCCTATCCTACCAGCCTGGCCTACCCTTTCCTATGAGATAACTCTTCCCGCCCAACCGACCGGCTTACCCGAGTTCACCACATCCCTCGGTCAAAATGGAGCCGGTCCCCGAGACTAAGAAGCTGGAGGAATTCCAGTCCTCTCCCGTCCCCGCCCTCAAGGTGGCCGAGCCAGCAAACGACGCTCCCATCTACCCTCCCGAGTTCCAACACCTGCGGAAGACAGCCGCAATCCGTCTCTCGACCGACCCGGTTCCTTGTTCTCCCAGCTCGCCATCGTGGACTCTTCCCCCATTGCCATACCGGCCTCGTGCTTCCTCGCCCTTGTCTAGCAACCATGTGAGGTCTCGCTCGGCCAACCTGGCACCGCCCATGTCGCGCACCCAGTCCATGCCCACACCGAGCTGCACCGGCAGCCTGCTCTACAACAACATGCGTCCGCAGAGCCCGAGCTCGCCCAGCCGCATCCGCATCCCCCGCAAGTTTGTCGAGGAGTCCTTCCCGTCCTCTCCAACCCGCATGTCGGTCCTCGACCCCGAGCGCCGTCTCTGCGAGCGAAGCAGTTCTCCCAACCTGGCCGCCACGACCAGCCTGGGCCCGGTCCCACGTCTCCGTCGACCCTCCTCACCGCTCTGCCAGGTCTCGAACGCGAACTCGACCACGAGCGTCTCTGTCCCCGCCACACCTTCCTCAGTCTCAGCATCCCCTCTCTACCGTCCCTACGACACCTTCCCAACCAGCTACCCGTCGTCCTACTACGCAGCCTCCTCCGTCCCGTCGACCCCGACGTCCATCCGGTCTAGGAGCCCCAGCATTTCGAGCCTCGAGACGATTCCCGACTCGCCGGACGCTGAAGAAGCTGCTCTGGAGGCCGAGCGCATCGCGCAGCTCAAAGCTGCCGCTGAAGCTTCTGAGGGCGGCGCGGCGAAGCCTAGGCCAGGGTTGGACGCGCCTCTGCGTGGACGCACGCTCGGCGGGTTCAGCTCGCGCGATAAGAGGAAGAGGTGGAGTGTCTGTGGTGCAGAGAGACGGCAGGATTTTGATTTGGAAACTATTTGGGAGGATTAAGCTCCTTGAGGACGTTGAGGGGAGCGTGGCTTCGTTTTGAGATGAAGCCCGTTTGAGGATGGCACGTCCATAGACACCTACCTACTTGCCTGGCACGACTTTCGACCCTTGCGACACATCGCACCAAAAGAAAAAAAAAAAGCTATACCTTTTACTGGAGTCTACGGAGGTTATTGTCGGGTTTGCAGGCATATAGCATTTCTCTTATTTCTCGTTCTCGCTCTCTCTTTCATTTGCATCAGGGACGGATGGGTGGATGGATGGTTACCTTAGGCAAGAGATGGGGGCAAAGGAAGGAAGGAAGGAAGGAAGGAAGGAAGGAAACAACACATTGGCAGGCGTTTGACGGGTCTTGTCCTTTTGATACCCTTCTTCTTTATTACATTTTATGGCATTCATTACGCCAGATTTATGTTGCGCTGTTCTGTTTTTGCTATTGTATTTGTCTATTTAGTTAGGAGAGGCTAGGTTCGGCTTAACTTGGGAGTCATTAAGTGAGGAATGTTGAGACTATGTAGCTATTGATGAGTACATTATGATATTGGCGAGATTCAAGACTGAGATGGTCATGATGCAATGCATTCATTTATGTGACTACCCTATGTACCCGATTTTTTTTTTTGTTTTTTGCGTCAACGTCTAGACATAAATATGCCAGTCTACCAGACCACACCCAGATCCCCAAATCCCATTTGAAATCCCAACGCCGTGAGTAGATGAACCCTCAATCAAACGGAATCCTCCTCAACTGATCCATCATCCCTCTCTTTCGCATCTCCCCAATCGCCCCAACACTACTCGGCACCTTAATCCCGCAACAATCGCTCCAACCATTAGGCTGGTGCACGTGTCTCCTCCCCTCCTTATCATCAAACACCTTCACCTCTCCCTCCAAATCCTCGTCCTCTTCTCCTTCCCCTTCCTTTTTCAACACCGGCTCACTCATCCCCTCCGCAGCGGGTATCAGCGCCCCGAACAGGAAGTGCTGCATGACGGGCAACTTGCCCAGCACCTCGTTCACGAACATCCTCCGCATCCCGGCCTCGATTTTCCCCCAGTTCTTGGCGCTACTGATGTCGTCCAGCATCGGGCTGTGCCAGCGCAGACCCTTGACGGTCTTGGTGCTATTCACGAAGGAGACTTGGTTAAGGTATAAAAACTCGTGACCAAACTCTTCGAGTGTCAGCTCCTGGTGGATGGCGCGGGGGGTTATGAAGGGGTGGTGGAGCAGCTGGCTGGCGCCGAAGAGGAAGGGTAGGAATTGGTAGTCGTCTAGGCCCCATACGCCATGGGAACCGGCGGGTTCGAGGTAGTATGTTAGCTGGACGAGGCGCATGAGGTTCAAGTAGCGGGGGAAGATGCGCAGGACGAGGGCAGGGTAGTCTGGAGAGGAGAGGAGGGAGAGCCGATCGAGACAGAGCAGCCACATGAAAAAGTTGAGTTCGTGGCCTGAGCCATAGTCGATGCGGGTGCGGTTTCCGAAGGAATGTGTCAAATAGGTGGAGAGTTCGGGGACGGAGGCGGGGGGCAAGGGAGAAGGGGAGGTGAAGAGTGTGGAGTGCCATTGCGGGGCAGCGGCCCGGACTTTGTCGACGAAGAGCCGGAAGGCCTTGTTGCCGAAGCGGGAGCCGCCTTGATCTTCCGGGGGCGTGGCGCGGCAGAGAGACTCGGCTTCATCGAGGATGGTGAGGATTGCACGGAGGGTAGGGGTGAAGTCGGCGTCTTGGACGGAGGATATCGGCTTGTCGCGGACGGATTCGGAGAGTTGGAAGATGAAGGATAGGATCAGTTTGTAGGTTGGTGAGGAGAGGAAGAGCTTGTGGTCGTCGGGGGAGAGGATACGACGCACGGGAACGGTGAAGGTCAGCGTCGAGAGGTCGGGCTTCGGAGGGGGCTCGGGCGTCTCCGGCACCGGCATGGGGTTCTCTGGCTCGGGCTTCTTGCGGCGCCGGGGCTCTAGCTTCGGGATCTTGTCGCGAAGATTCGGGATGCCTGGGCTCGGGTTGGATGAAGAGTATTGGGACTGTTGTGAGGGTTGCTGGGGGGCCTGGGGCTGCCCCGCGGAGGGGACTCGGCCCTGAGCTTCCTTAGCCCCTTGATCGGGAGGGCTGGTGTTTGCTGATGATGGCATTGCGCATGTGCTGTTTATTTCTTTATTTCTAAGAGTAATTCCAGCTGCTGGTTCGATTTTCGGGACTCTCAAACAGCAACGAGCGTGCCGAACGGCAAGGTGTTTGAAGTTGGCTTTGGGGTTGGAGCGACCAAGGGAGGTTGTCGTGAGGTTGACAGAACATCCAGAAGCTCCTCGTTGGTTGGTGTGGAGAGCCACAGTGGGGACCCAGTGGCAGGTCTCGGCAGGTGGCAGATCCCTGAAGCTGCTGCAACTGGCTGCCTTGCGATGCCCGCAGATGCCCGCAGCCGCTATCAATGCGGGGCACTCGGGGCCCAGATCAGCCCAGAATCTCAGTGATCGCTGCAAAACTCAAACGGCTGAGCAAATCTTGGGTCTCGTCCAGTCGCATCCCCACCGGTTCACTAAATGCCGGAGTGAAGGGAGCTCTCAGCCGCCAACAGACGCTCGTTTGCTCAGTTATTGCCAATATTTTGTCGCTCTCATCACAGCCGGCCTCGTGTGGTCCGAATTCAAATAGCTTGCCAATATGACAACAACGACGGCAACGACAGCTCCCGAAGCGGCCCTGGGAGTCCTGCCGCGCGCAGATGGGTCGGCTCGCTACTCACACGCCGGCTACACCGTCACAGCATCAGTGAACGGGCCCATCGAGGCCCAGCGTCGGGATGAGCACCCTTATGAGGCACATGTCGACGTGATCGTACGACCGGCCGCAGGGGTGGGAGGTGAGTGAGCTTCTGGCCCCCGCATACCTGAGAATCTGTCAATTTTCTCACTGGATTATAAAAGGCACCCGCGAGCGACACCTCGAGTCCATCCTGCAGTCCTCGTTTGCCCAGATCATTCTGGTCAAGAGCTTTCCGCGCTCGCTTATCCAGATCGTCCTGCAGGTTGAGGAGTCGCCCGAGAACGAGTATGTGAACACCAAGCTTGTTCAGGCTAGCCTGGTGAGTCTAATCTTGTCAAGAATATCTGCTTTGTTTCTGCTATTCTAACTGCTACAGAACTTTGCCGTCATGCCTGCCTTATTCCAGACGGCAATGCTGGCCCTGCTTTCGGCAGGCGTCCCCATGAGGGCAACAGCAACAGCTACCGCCATTGCTCTCGCCAGTGAAAACGGTGCCACCAAGACCCTGATCGACCCGTCCCCCAGGCAGGTCGAGTTGGCCCAGTCGGTGCACGTGTTCGCCTTCACGTCGCAGGATGAGCTGCTACTAGCCGAGAGCGAAGGGGACTTTACCATCAAGGAGTGGGATGCCGCCTACGAGACTGCCAAGAATATCTGCTGCCGGCCGTCACCCACGATGGACGGCGTACAGATGATGGCGATTGATGACGACCGTCTCGTCGGTCCGGATCTGCGCCATTTCATCCGCTCGACGATGGAAGCCAAGGTCGCTACCGATCTCCATTGGAAATCGTGAGGGACGTGAGAGGGGAAACAAGCGGCTCATGGAGCTGCTCTGTCTTATCTCGCGACTTCAGAACGTCAACTTTGAATCTGATTCGGAGCATAGAGTGCTTCGAGTAGACAGCGGAGCTACCAAGAGCGGTAAACGCTCAAGGGAGAGCTCGCATCAGGCATAGGATGCGGGCAACGAAACCCCGCCGCTATTGTCGCGGCACGATGGAGCAGGAAAAGGAATGCGGATCGAGAGCATCAGCATGGATGTGTTCGCTCGCAAGCATAGATGGGATGGACCCGCAATCAACAGCTTGAAAGAGTGTGCGGCCTACGTGCCGGCGAATGGATGTCGCGGCACTGAGCCACGGCATTGGGAGTCTGGAGTTATCGTCAGCAACGAGAGCGAGATCAAAATGGATACTCCCGTTTTGGATTTTTTGCGACTTTACTGCTATCTGCACCCCTTTCTCTAGGGGCTTTTTTGTGTGTGATGGGAACCAAGCGCCGTCATCCCAAACGTGAGGGTGGATCCGGTGCAACATGGGCGTGTTTGGGACTGTCCCACGAGCGGGCCGAGGCTTGTTTCATCTCAGCATCGCTCCTGGCGGCCAACGTAACGCTAGGAAGAGTCGTGACACCGCTTTTACGCATTTTCACAGAGAGACTACAGAGAGCAAGTTGTGGATTTTGGGGGGAAATAACAATGCTGAAAATTGTGATGTGACAGAGAAGATCGAGAGAATGAGTTGAACCCCGAGCGCTTATTCCCGAGCTACCATTAGCCGCTTTCCTTCTTGGAATGTGGGGAAGGCTAACCTTCACAGCACATCTCTCTTATCTTACAGGCCCAAGTATGAGGCTCAAGGCTTTTCTCGACCTCATTCGCCCGTCTCCTTTCCCCACGCCCCTAAATCTTTATTCGAGCGCCCAACTCCAGAGTCTCCGATTCGAGGTGCGCTGCTTTTCTGCATGATTTGCACAGGGATGTTGAGCCCCTTTCTGCGGGGTTCAAGAACTGCAGCGCTGCGAAAAACGCCCAGCCCATCCATCATTATGAAGGCCAATTGGGTGGCATGGCATTCCAAACAATTCCTAGCCTCGAGGGATCAATAGGCAGAAACCCGATCTTCATGCGGCTGCAGCCAACAACAATTTGGGATGGGGAGTCTTGGGTTACCCTGTTGCTGCTGTGGTTTGATGCAGGAAATCTGAGCTCAAGCGGCAGATGTGCAGGGGGATGCTGCCCCGCGAAGCCGCACCACGACTGCAAACCCCGTCCCAACTCGCTTCTCGTTCCTCCAAACCCCGGCCGCACCGG
>Ga0065720_1019728_pt1 | contig 20837 bp, 20 predicted proteins | sample Thericmetagenome_FD_59107 | JGI IMG/M metagenome (GOLD analysis project Ga0065720, IMG submission 59107) | Thermophilic microbial communities from the Joint Bioenergy Institute, California, USA of rice/straw/compost enrichment - eDNA_2 v2... | ecosystem: Engineered > Solid waste > Grass >...
ATGGCTCATGACCTTGGAGCTATCGGAGAAGTGGGCAGAGGTGCTGTCGAAACTCAAAACTTGACTGATCTTTCTAATGTCATTCTCTTCGGAAGTGGCTCTAAAGTCCTTGGAACCAATATCGGATTTGTTGGTTGCAACGACTTGAAGGTCATTGAGTACTTTAGATATTACAGCCCTCCTTACATGTTCTCCAACGTCGTTGCTCCACCTCAATGCGCTGCTGCCCTTCATAACCTCAGGATTGTTAGATCTGTCAGGGGACTTGAACTTAGAAAGAAAGTCATGGAAAATTCCCTTTATTTGAGAGAAAATCTTAAGAAGAGAGGATATGAATTCTTGGGAAATCCTTCACCAATTGTTATTGTTGTAATTGGAGATGAGCTCAAGTGCAGAATAGTTACCAGACTTATGCTTAACAAGGGTGTCATATTGAATGGTATTGAGTTCCCAGTCGTTCCTAAGGGAAAAGCACGTTTGAGATTACAGCTTCAAGCTAACCATACAAAGGAACACTTGAATACATTCCTTGACAAGCTTGATGAAAGTGTCAAAGAAGCTGAACAATTATTGTCTAATCTTGGAAGTTTCCTCGAGAAGTATGAAGTCAAGCCTAAACTTTAGATTAGTTATGTGATTTGTTTTTACAATATTATATGGGATGTTTTAGGATCAGTATTGTTGCTTTATTTTAGCCCTTGCAAGTATGAACAAATCTAAAACAACTTACCAAAGCTGAATTCCACTTTTTCAATTTTATTATCTATCTCAATAATTTGATGGAAAATCTTTCGCTCTTGCACAAAGATAAAGATTTACCCAAAAATTTATGTCTTAAGATATTCTCAATTGCTTCATTTCTACTTGTGTTAGTGGTTGCGATTTGCCACTACTTGTTCTTTGATCCTTATAAGTTACCAGAAACTGACATTGCTAATCTTTTCAAGCAATGGATGATTGAACATAACAAAAATTACTCTAATGACCGAGAAACATATAACAGATATGTAAACTTTAAATATAACTTTGAACACATCATATCCTGGAATTCCAAGAAAATAAATAAAGCAACATTAGAAATAAACAAATTTGCTGATCTGACTCAGGAGGAATTCGGTCAATTATGGGGTGGATATAGCCCTAAACATTACGAGCATTTGAACTATGTTTATTTGAACGACCCTGGCTTACCTAATGATTTTGATTGGTCTTCCAATAATGCAATTACTCCAGTAAAAGATCAGCGTGGCTGTGCAGCTTCTTGGGTTTTCGCATTGGTTGGAAGTATTGAATCATTAGGATATCTTGAGTTGGACAGTCTGGTCTCTTTCTCAGAACAGCAAGTCATTGATTGTGCTTTCCCAGACAGAGTAAAATGCCATCCTGGAGATGTGATAGAAGGTTTTCAATATATAAAGCAAAATGGGATAATGACAGAAAGTGAATATCCATATCAAGGAGCAGGAGGACAATGCCGATTTTCCAAGGAAGATGTCGAGTTTTCAATAAACAATATCAATCTGGTACCACCCAATAACATGGAACAGTTGAAATTCGCAGTAGGCACTCAGCCAGTTGTGGCTGGAATTCAGGCTGATCAATTCGTAATGCAATTTTATAAAAGTGGAATAATAGGAACAGAATGTGGGCATCAAATAAATCATGCTGTCCTAGTTACTGGATTTGGTTTCCATAGTGATACTCTAACAGATTATTGGAAAATAAAAAATTCATGGGGTAGAGATTGGGGATTAGATGGATATGCCCTGATCGAAAGGAGCTCCAATAATGCTTGTGGAATATTATCAAGTGCTTCTTATCCTAGTCTTTAATATTTTTTTTTTTATTTCATCAATCATGACTGTAAGTTGTAAGAATAGCTTCATTGAATAATGAAAATATGATATCATAATATGTGACATAGCATATCAATTATAAAATGATGAATTATAAGGTACTAATTTGATTAGTCCTATCAGTCTTCAAAATCTGAAGACAAGGTTTAAATAGTGGGTCCTTAGCATCACCTAGCAATTCAAAGATAACGCTTTCTGCAGTTGTCAAAATCGCTCCGGCTTGTTCCATTCGTTTTATTGCTACAGTTCTGTCTCCTTCTCTCTTACTTGTTATTCCATCCACAAGAACATACACCATATAGCCTCTTTCTAACAAGTCCAGGCAGGTTTGCTGAATACAGACATGTGCTTCAGTACCATACAATACGGCATTCTTCCTCTTTTTATTCTCTTTGAAAAATTGTTCTGCTTCTTCAGTTACCATAGAAAATCTAGTTTTTTCATAAAGGACATGATGAGCTGGAAGTGATTCCTTTATTTCAGAAACAGTATGCCCGAAAACTTTTGGGACTTGTTCTGATACTAAAATTGGTATCTTCATAATATCTGAAATCTTGGCCATTATTTGAGCAACAGTTATAACACTGTCTATCTTCCACAAAGGATATTTCGGATCCTTAGCCAGATCTGTAATGTCACAGTTTAAAAAGATTGTCTCTTCTCTGTTTAATCTGGATTTGTTATTGTATTTTAGGCTTGATGCAATAGATTTATCTGGAGTATTAAGGCGAATTTCTTTCGATACAGCTTTGTCTTCTAATGAACTATTCTTTCCTTCGATCATCTGAGAAACTAAGTACTCTAATAATTGAGGAAGTCCAATATTTTTTGCTACAGAAATTTCTCTGTATTCGTAACCAAAACTGTTTGCCAGGGAGAAGCCTCTATTTTCTGGAACTACTCGTTGAGCGGATAAGTCTGATTTATTCCCTACAATTACAACGGGTATTCCTGGAGTGCATAATTCTTTAACATTCTTTGCATAATCAGAAACATCTCTAAAAGAATGTTCGTCTGTAATGTCAAACATAATAATTACTCCATTAGCTCCTGTATAGTAACTGCTAAGCTTTGTTCTGTTCTCCTCTTCGTTTGAAATATCCCAGAGCTGAAGACGACTTTGAGTGTTGTTTAGTTGATATCCGATGGCTGCAAATGATACTCCTTGAGTTTGATCATGAACAGGAGGAAGACTTTCCAATGTTAAATGTTTAAATAGTGCAGTTTTGCCAACACCTGTGCTTCCTATCACTAGGACATTGAAATGATAGTTATAACTCCTGGTTGGGGTTATTTTACTTGCGGACGAATCCATTTTGTTATAATAAAAATTATTTACACTACACACAATTTCAACTCAAGATAGAGACAATTATATAATACGAGATATTATTCCTTAGCGTGAAAGATAAACAAACATACTATGTTTAATCGGAATTTTTAGTATTAATATCTTCATCTTTTATGATCATCGTTTCGGTGGCTGCATTTCCTTGGGAAAGAAAATCTTCTTTCCGGATTCTTTTATTCAATTCTATCTCAGGATATATCTTGTTGCTACCTCCAGATGTTGGTATTTCCTTTTTTCTTGTGTTTGGTTGAGTTAGAGTATGTTGAACACAAGTATTTGCTTTTGACTCTTTATCTATTACGATATTAAAGTTCCGGGCTTTATGCTCTATATGTTTACAGAATTTTGCAACTTCTTGGGTCCATTGTTCATGATGGTCAAAGCTGAGCTTATATCCTTCTAACTCCATTACTAATTCATCGATTATTGCTATATGCTCACGATTGTCGATCTTCTTTTGGGCAAAGGATGTAGTAGATTTGATGTCTATGTTGCTAGATTGTATATTAGTAATTGTTTGCTTTTTCGTAGTGTGCAAATTTTCTATATGTTCTGGTTGATTTTTCGACTTGATCAAAGAAGTAAATACCTCAGTCCCAAATAATTGTTGCTAATATTTAAGGAAATATTTCGGAAGAGATTACCTCTGGTACAAGAGCATCAAATTCGAGATCTTCATATGGTAATTTCACTTCTTTGACAGCCCTCAGTCTGCCAACATTTTTTAAATGTTTTTTCTCAACCCTAGATTGTAAATCTATGGTTACAAAGAATCACGTTAAGAGGTTCCAGATTGCTAACCTTATCAGCTCTCCGATTCCGATGAAGAGGATAGCTAATTCAGAATCTGTTAGTGATTTTGTCATATGCACACAAATGTTGAATATCCAATTCACTCTAAGGAGAACATTCACTCCTATTGCTATTTTATAAAGAATTTGCTTGTTGTAGGCAAGCTCGCTCCTCAAATGCTTAACTCTGTTATTAAAGTTGAGGAAACCCCAGTCATATTTAGTATCGATATAGAGAGTGAAGAAAGTGGTTATAACAGCGAAACCAATCCAAACATTAAGGAGTCCGGCCTAGTTTATTAAACGAAATGTGAGGTTATCATACATTCTCCAAATCCTTGGCAGCAAAATAATTTAATATGACAACAATTAGTATCAAAAAGTATTTGATAGCATCATATACATATCGCTTTCTTCTCTCAGCTGAATCATGGATAATTCTTAGAGACTAAAAAATGACAATAACGTAGATTCCAATTACTTGTATCGCTCTCATAATTATGAAGAGTATGAGTGCAATAATCCCAAAGCTGAATTTGTTCTCCAAGCAATGATGTGTACTATGATTAGAAACATCTTCTATGTAGAAACAAAAAATATATTCTATATATCTGAACGGTATAGCAAAGCTGATCATTTGCTCAGTTCCAAATTTGGACTTGAAATTTCAATTCAAAAATAATAGATTTACCAAAAAGGATACTCCTACAAAAGGAGATCTTAGAATATCTCTCAATATTCTTAGTAAATAGACTCTCCCTTGCCAATTAAAAAGTTTTCTATGTGGAAAGAGCAAATATCCAAAAAACGCTATCCAAATGATGAGTGGAGCGGCTTCAGCTGATATAAAAGATAGGGCTTCAGATGGAGCACCCATATTGTACATAGCTATGACACTCCAAAGCAGTGCAAATTCTGCCAATGCAGAGAAAAGAGCGGCTCTGAGGAAGATCTATGTTGATATTATTAAATGGAATCAGCTATACCTGACTAGGTGGACTATAATGCAGATTGAATTCGAAGATGAGCTTATAATTAATATTGAGTTTAGTCCAACAATAAGTGTTCCATGCTAAAACCCAGATGTAGAGGATCAATAGAATAACTCCAGCAAATAGGGTATATATCTCTCTAAAATGAGACTCACCTTCAAGAGCTGTGTGTCGATCAATGAGCAAAATGATAATAATGGCTAGAACGAGGAATGTGAAACCGAAGAAGAGTCCCAAGATAAATAGTTGATAACGTGAGATCATTTTATCGCTCATCAACCTCCTAATTTAATGAGTATAGTAGATGATACATTCACCTCAAAGCCTTTGCTCCATCTCGTCTATTGGCAAAAAAAGTGTCCATATACTCCGTTTCAATTTGTGTTATAAATTGATTCAGGTTTGTTTTCGACTTGGGCAATTTTAGCTAAATGATTAAACCAGGAGAAGAATCTCTTACATCTCTCAATTTGGTATTAATGTTATCTTTTATTTTAGTTTCTGGGATAAAATGGATTGCATATTTATCGACTTTGAGCAATATTCTATAAATAGCCTCCAGATTCAGTTCCACAAAATTATAGAGCAACTTGAACTCTTTATGTATGACTGTGAACGCTTCCTGCTCTTTAGTAATTGGAAAATTTCAAGATACCTGAAGCATATTTCTGTGCTTTTTTCGAACGTCTTCTTTCAAGGTGAGATAATCTTGCACGATATGAACATTTAACTTATATTTTCTCCATTTATCAAGTGCAGATTCAAGCCTCTTGGAATAAAAATAATATACCTAACAATTATCACTAAGCAATAGGATGTACTCTGTCAATATCAAGAGATATGAGAGTCTCAAGATTATTCAGGAAACCTGCAAGTTTTTTAATATCTTCCTCATTGTAATTCTCTATTGCTAAGTTATTCTCCTCATTAATTTTCATTTTCATATTGACTTAAGGTTTGTTACAGAATAGAGGATAGTAGTACCCTTGCCAAGTAATTTAAATGGAGATAAAAGTGTCTTCATTAAAAAATAATCAACATAGAATATGCTCCACTCTGAAATTTGAGATTTCTTTATTTTGTCTCTAAATCTCATTTTATTTTTATTTTTTGTATAGTGAATGCAACTTTCAGGTAATTTAGAAATATTAATTTTTCTCAAAAAGGTTCTCTTTTAATGTACCTAAGGTAATTTACTTTTATACGGGAGGGACAAAAGAATAAATAACATACAAATTAAATATGAAAGTACCACTTTTAAAGTTCAGAAAAAGGTTTTTTACTGGACTGATACACACTTGAATTGAAATCAATATCTTTATCTCCATCATCACTTTGATAATCGGATAGTTCTCTCCTGTCTTCTTCTCTATCACCATCATACTCATGACTTTGAGACTGATATTCTTGATTATCAGGCTCTCTTTCAATGTTGATTTCGATTGGTTGCGGTTGGAGAGACTCTCTATTTATCTCAGGATGGATCTGGGCATTCCTTTGACCTTGCTCCCTTAATGTCCTTAAGGTTTCAGGCTCCTCAATTTGGATAGACCGTACATTAAATCTCATGGGACTATTGGGTAGGCTTTCGATACGTTGACTATCATTGTTATTCGTGAGAACAGTGATATGGAATCTTTTTGTTTTATTGTCTATTTCCTTCTTGTATTCCTTGGCTTTCTTTTTCCATTCAAAATGATTTGTTGCAACGTTTCTGTAAGCTACAAAATCTTCAGGAGGTAGATTAGAGGATATTGGCAAGTCCAATTTGCTCATCAATCTTTTGAATATCTCCTGATCTTCTCTGGGTACTCTATCAAAGACGTTAACTTCATGTTCAGTTAGTGTGGAAAATCTTCTATCAAGCATTGGTAAGCCTACGCGATGAACCTCTCGTCCTCTTTGATCTTCCGATTCAAAAATGCGTCTGAGCTCATTTCTGAAAATAGCATCCTAGAGTTATCACAAGAAAATAAAGGTTGGTTACTTCATTTAAATTGTTATCTATCTGTAAGTTTTTATATGGAAGGGGCATTTCTTTGACGACTTTAAAATTGCCTACATTTGAAAAATGTTCTTTTTCCACACTATTACATTATATCTGACATGAATGGACTTACGTTAGGAAATTCCAAATCCCAAGGTTCAGTATATTTAGCACTGCAGTGATTAGCATCAATAACTGAGTCCTCCATATTATTTCGAAAATTGGCGGAGAGATAGAAAAGACCCAAGCAGCTCTGAGAGGAATGCCCAAAATAATCACTGTCGAATTAATTATATGAAACAGAGTAAATACCGAAGTAATACAACCAGGATTGATCGGTTGAAAGATTTGATCGGAGAAACTTAGGCTTAGAATTTTTTTCACAGAATCCCCAATCTCGTTTGATATCGGAAGCTATAGTAAGTATCGCTAAAATACTTGAAAACACTATCCAAATATTAAATGTAGCAGACTACAGCTTAGAAATTGTAATAAAATTGGATTACCCAAACTCCACTGTTTCTGGCAGCAAAGCTAAGTGTTACCACGGATATTCCTAGTATAGCTTTTCCGATTTCAAACAAAGAGAGGAACTTCCCATAAGGATCGTCTATCCACAACTTGATCGACTTTACACTCAATAAGTTATCTATAGCACTTTACTTGTATGATTTTGATTGAGAATAAGATATAGAGAAAGATTATTTGGAATCCAATCCTTTGGTTACCAAGACATTCATCAATGGGGTTATCAGTAAAGATATAATTGACATAAAAACAGATTCCATATTGCATATCGTTATAAAGAATTCCCAGGAAAAGCAATTGTTCAAGACCCCATCTAGACTACTTTAGGTTAATGTGAATTCAATATTTGATACCAAAAATGATATTCCTTTAAAAGAGCCATAGAATATTAGCCATAACACTTTAAGGAAAAAATATCTTCCTTCTTCTTGAAATTTTCTTTTGTGAGGGATTATCATGTATAGTATTATTATAGCCCATACGACAAGTGGTGTTAGTTCCGGGTTTAGAAAATTGAAAACCTCGGTAATTGTTCCCTGGTCTTCTGTTACTATTAAGAACCATGCAAACATGACCAAGATGAGGGCTGAGAGAATTGATGCTCGGATGAATATCTAGCAAATAAGAACAAAAAAATGTGATTTCAAACATCACTCGCTCCATCATAATGGGTATTAAACTCTAATATCAAGGTGTAATTGATACTGCATTTGATCCAACTATAAACATTGATTCCAAACATCCATAGGAATAGAGCTATCATAATAAGCCCTCGATACACTGGAAAGACAGCTTCATACTTTGTATTTTCGTCAATATCAACTCCCTGATCGATTGAGAGAAATATGATTGCAATTATCAAAATTGCAATGAATCCCAAAAACATTCCCAAAATAAACAAATGATCTCTTGAAAATAACTTTCCAGAAATGGACCGCCTTTTCTAACTAAATTAATTCATGATTATACCTTAGATCTTTGAATCCATCTCTTCTATATTTGTAAAACGTATCTACATACTCATTTTCAATATGATTTATGAATTGATTGAGCCTATCCTTTGCCTTATAAACTTTGAGCTTTTCACTTTTAATAATATATAATTTTGACTTTACTTGTTTCAGTGCACTTTCAATTGTTGCCTTCAATTTTGATTGAGGTAAAAATTGAGGAACATTTTTCTCAACTTTTTTGTTCAGCTAAAACTCTAATATTGCCTGAATTAAGATTACCTTTTGAATTGCTTCAAGATTTAAAGAGAGAAATGTCTGTAGCAGTTTGAATTCTTTGTGTATTATAAGAAAGGATTTCTAAGATAATTTAATCCTTGATTAGTCTCTTACTTTGAGCAAATTTTTATTTTTACGTCTAACATCTTCCCCCACTGTCACATAATCTTTAACAATATAGACATTGATCTTGTATTTCCTCCATTTATGAAAAGCAGAATCTAACATGCTTGTGTAAAATGACAGCATCTATCGCATCAATGATATTCAAAGGACAACTACTTTTTTCAAGTCGTTAAACATGGAGACCTCATAGTAAGCCAGAAAACTCTCTAATATCTTGATGTCTCCTTCGTCAAAATTCTCTAGAAAAAATCCATTTTCTCCGACTTGATGTCGGAAATGAACTTGACAAGTTAAATCTTTGGTGATGCTTTGGTTACATTTCCCTAGTCTCTTAAAAGGAGAAATTAGAGTTTTGTATAGATCGTAATTTATGTAAAAGTCGCTCCATTCGGAGATTTGGCTTTCTTGAAACCTTTTACGAAAAGGCATTGTGTAAAATAAACATAAATAAAATGATGCTATTATAATCAAAACACTATATTTTGATTGTCACTAAAATATCTCCATTTAGAATTTTTTTGGGATGAATTAGAAAGAAATAGGAACAAAAAATTTAAAAACTTTTCTGTTTTGAATTCTAAGCAATAGATAAACTAACAATAACACAAGAAGCATAAAGTAATGAGGTTTCAATTAAGTAGAGTCTCTTTGTAAAATAGAATCCTTTTTGGTAGAAGTTTGAGCAAGTACAGTATTGATAACTCCTTCGAGATCTTTCCTACACATAGGACATGTTCTATTCCGGTTGAATACAATCCACGCATCCCTTGCGCAACAGCACTTATGCGCGCAAGGAGCAAAAATTGCATCGGCCGCTTTCTCTAAACAAATAACACACATTTCAGCATTCGGATCAGTAGGAAGGTTATTTTGAATTGGCTCTTCTGCTTTTTGCTCATCAAGGCCGACTAATTGGTTTAAGTTGATAGGCTCTTCAAAATTCTTTCTTCTTGGAGGATAATTCTGCATTATATTCCTTGGATCGTTGGGATCATCATTTACTGGCAAGAGATGGTCATCTAGATATCTCCTCCTTGGAATATTAATGGGATTTTCCACAGAACCTCTGTTAATTATGTTATTATTGTTGATAATGATAACTTGTTCTCTCAGAAATGGAGAATTGTTCTGACTTTGGTGTAAGGTGGAAATTCCTAATGCTCTTAGATCATTTTGAGCAGAGCGATAAATAATTTCCAATCTAGCATGGATATCTTCCAAACCTAAGTCTCCTTCAACTCGGGGATGAGCAGCACTTTGAGAATTCGAGAAAGAGGGTTGCTGTTGCTGTTGTCCTTCTAAATTTCGAAGGGTTGCTATTGCCCTTCTTGCTCTACTCTCTGGTCCTTTCCTGATCTTTCTTAAATAGTAAGTACGAACAGCAATAAATCCAAAGAAGACAATTATTCCAACTATTATTATAGGAATAGCAACACTTGCTTGCGCAACAGGTAATTTAGTGAGAGCAATGATATATCGGCTTGTTTCATTTTGTTGACCGAGACTTCCTTTAAAAGAGGGTTTTTCATAATCATAGATCACATTAGAATTGTTCTGGTATTCCCAATCAACAGGATTGTTTAATTTATTTGTATCTTCTAGTCTCCTCATGTAGTCTGAGTGTAGAATCTGGAATAGGATGTCCTCAGTTTGTAAAACTTTCTAAAAACTTAGAAGAAACAATAAATATATTTTATATTCGTAATTTTCAAATTAATACTGTTGAGGAAAGTATTTACAAAAGATATTAAACAGTGTTATAATGGTAATTTTACAAATAAGTTATTCAAAAGATTTTGAAGCTGTAATATCAGATTCAATGTGGAATGCCTCAATGGAAGATAAAGCATTCTTTAGATAGGCTACTGTTGAAAGTGTGATACCTTTGCATCGACATAAGTGCAGATGCGCTTCATTCAGGCGGGTTAAATTCTTTAATAGTGATAGACTTATTACTCCTTCGTCAGTGATTGTTGCACAACCATTTAGATTTAATTCTAACTTGGACAGTTCACTTAACTTACTCAAAGATTTGGATAATATCTGTAAGGCTTTATCTGTTAGCAATGTACATTGAGCAAGATTCAGATTAATTTTGGTTACTGCTTGCAAGCTCACTATAGAAGCTGACAGAGACTTTAAGCTCTGATCAGTCAAAAGATCGCATCCCTGGAAGAAAAGTTCTAAAGTTGATAACGACTTTAAAGATGCTAGTGCTGATGATAATTGTGAGAAACTGTGATCTGTTATTTGCTTGCATACTAAGAACGCGAGAGTTAGATGGTTTAGCTGAGTTAAAGACTTAAGACTTGAGGCAAGATCTTGCATTCCCTGATCACCTATTGAAGAGCAAAGTGTGAAGTTCAGTTTAAGTCTCACTAGATTTTGAAGCTTCCCAACTGCCTCAGATAATTGTATGATACCCTGATTGCTTATTGTATTTCTATTTTGAAAAGATAATCCTAGGTAAATCAGCTTTTTCAGGGATTTGAGAGAGTCAGATATTGCACGAAGCCCAGCATCGCTTATAATAGTACACATGTTGACACTAACTGAAAGCTCTGTAAGGTTTTCAAGCTTAGAGATAGACTGTGACAGAGCTTGCAGGCATGAATTATTAATATTTTTGCATCTCTGGAAATGAAGGCTTAAGCTGTTAAGTTTCATCAAGTTGTTCAGAGAGCTCGAAAGTGTTTGCATCCCTCTATTATTCACATAATTACACTCTGTGAAGGATAAGTGCAGAGTTTGTAGAGCTTTGAGTTCCTTAAAAGCTGACAGGATAGAATCCAAACCTTTTTCAGTAATAATTTCGCTCTCATGGAAACTAAACTCTATCTTTTTTAGAGATTTAAGGGTCTGGATTGAAGATCCAAGGAGCTCCATTGACTTGTCATTCAAGAATATTGCTCTGTTAAAATCCATTTTTAAATGCGTTAAGTGATAGCATTTCTCCAGCGACAAAGAGATAAACTCAAAAAATCTTATCTTTTCGGCAATGATTTCAACAGAAGTGAGCTTCTTGTATGGTTCCAGGTGAGTTAATTTTATTGTATCATAATCTTCGAGTATTTTTATATGAACTTCATCTGCTTCGAATTTAAATTCTTCAATCCGTGGTTCATTCTTCTGTGAGTTATTTGGGCTTTCAACATGTATCTTTTTCTTAAATCTTGCAAACTCATCCTGGAGGGCATAAGAAACTTGGGAGCGGAGCTTGTCAATTTTATTGAAGTTCGTTTGCTGGAGCTTGTTAGCAGCCTGGGTAGTCTGATCGAGTAGATGAGTTAATTCATTTAGATCAAAGTCTAAACATCCTTGACTAAGCTCAGCTATCTTTTCTAGGAGAATGTGATTGGTCTGCTTCCATTCTGTTACATCTTTTTCAAACAAGGCATCAGCAAATAAATCTTGGAGAAGGGTCGTAAATTGATCTACCAATGATTTAATACAACCATCTATATGAATTTGGCGCTTTTCTTCCCACTTTCCAACTTTTTTCAAATTTTTCTGCAGGCGCTTTGCTTTTTCTCTAAAAAATTTAACGAAATCCTTTAAGGCCTGAGTATTATGTTCGTCGTGGGTTTTTTCAGTTACGCATTTATCACAATAAAATACTCTTTCATCAAGGCAAATAAACCTTGCTTTCCTATCAGTATGGACTCCACAGCATATTTTTCTATCATTATGAATTTGACTTATAACTTGTCTCATGAAAACGTCCTCTTGAAAACCTGAATTTCCAAAGTAGGGCCTTTGAGCAAAGCGAATATTTTCTTCAACGCTTCTCTGCTGATTGTAGATATTGATTGTATTGTTATTATTTTCTTCCCCCATGATAGATAACAATAGTTGATCATCTAAATCATAGCCATCTGAGGGAATACGTTCTCTAAGTTCATCTGGTGAAACTCTTCGTTTCACTAAAGCTGATTCAGGGTCATCATTGAACATTTCTCGAAAAGAGATGTGTAAAATAAAATTATTTTTCAAATTTAGACTTAGTATCCGAGAAAAGAATCAAATTCATCCGAATCCAGAAGCTCAGTATAGCCGATTATTAAAACAGTAATGACTCATACAAATAAGAAAATAAGAAATGTTAATTTTTGCTTCTCGGAGAAACCTTTTCTTTGGGAACCATGAGAAAACACTTTTGTATGAGCCTCTGAGGTTAATGCTAGCTTTAATTGATGTAAACAGAATCAGTCCAATCTCATAGTTATTAGTTCCAGAGCTCTTAGAATTACTGAAGTTACAAGACAATTATGCATTTTTGACTTCGAATTTTCTCAAATAAAATTTATCTCCAGATATGGGAGCAGGAGCCTCCAGACGTAAACAGGAAGATGCTGAAAAGCTTCCTAGATTATATCCAGAACCAGATTATGTAGTTAAAACTAGAGCCCCAATGCCAAGTATTGTTTCCAGATTGATATTTAAGTATTTAAGCTGAATGGAAATATAATATCTTGAGAGGAAAAAGAGAAGATGAATTTAGAAATGAGGCATATCCTATTGTTAGAAGAAAGTGCTATGATTATGTCATGACTCTCACAGATTGTGTCAGACGTATGGAGAATCTAAGATGTTCTACTAAATTTATTAGGTGAAGGCCCATTTTGGAATGTTTTCAATTGTCAAGAAGAAAATCATTTGATGGGTCAATGTTTTGAAAGAGAGTATATAAACCTAGTTTGATTGAAATTCTAGACTGGCTGTTGAGCTAGATAAAAGAAGAAGAGACATGACAAGAAACACTGAGTCTTGGTGGAGATGCTCATACGATGAGAATGGTGAAGTAGGGGAGCAGGCAGCGTGGGACGGAAGTTCTGTTTGGTACACATCTGTAAAAAAGTTCCTGGGTTTGGGTCAGTTATGGAAAAAGTCAGAAAAAAGTAATCCTCAAGAAAAAGAAAAAATGTCTAATTAACCTGAAATCTGTTGAGAAATTATGTGAATATGAATATGCATTTAAGACTCAACCACCTTACTTACATATTGATTATTACTATGAATACAAATTTTCTCTAATAATCATCTCCTCTGGATAGGACTTCTTTGCATGTAGGTCTTAATAAGATAGTATGTTCGAACTGAGCCACATAACTTCCTGGAATATCAACTAGAGGAGGATATGGATCAATAATTCCAGCAGTAACGAGACTCTTAAGAGCCATGATATGTCTGAAACTTATTAACAATGATATTTCTTTAACTTACCCAGTTTCTCCTGCTCTATCTAACCATCTTCTGCAAAAGCAAAGAGTGCCATAAGTTTCATTGATGTGTTTCAATAGAGACTTGGCCTTGGGGTGTCTAAGAGGGACTGGAGTAGCATCGAATGATTTCATGAAGTGACTGCACTCTCCATCTTCATTAACCCATCCCTTACCAGTACTTCCGAAAGTTTCAATAGCGAAGAGTTCTCCTTCAGCCATCCTATCATTATTTTGAGTCTTAACAATAGGAACGGTCTTTCCAGCATGAATACGGTATGGTCCAATAGAATGACCATTGAGATTTCTAATTGACTTGACTGGATAAGTCTTTCCTTTGATTTCGACTTCATAAGATTCCATAACTTCTTGAATGGCAGCTCCAATATCTCCGAGTCTGACATCAATACCAGCCTAAACGTTCAACTATAATGCACCATGTATTACCTCTTTAACACCTGTTTCTGTAGCTTCTTTAGCAGCCATAAGTAAATTGTCATAAATTGGATTGAAAGCAACAGTGAAGGCACAATCAATAATTCTTCCTTCAACCTGTGTACCGAAATCGATTTTGCAAACATCGTCATATCCAAGAATGTAATGATCATCACCAGGGTTAGGACTGAAATGTGCAGCAACATTATTTAATGAGCATCCAGTTGGGAAGGCAATACCAGCGTGTAATCCGTTTTCAGTAACCAGATATCTATTCAATTCTTCCAAACGCTCACAAATGTCGATCAATTTCATTCCAGGCTTGATATAACTTTGAGCCCATTTTCTGACTTGACGATGGCATTCAGCAGCTTTTCTAAGATTCTTTATTTCTGAGTCCATCAACAATTCCTTTTCCCTCATTTCAGCGCTTGTAGCTCTGAAACTGTTATGGGATAGATATTGGTGCTCTTCTCCCTTAGGGTAATCTTTATTGGGGTATTGAACATCCACAGGAATTGTGGGAGGAGTTCTAAAATTAAAGAAAAGAAAATTTATCCATACGTTTGCTTTGTTGGTCCTTCTTTCCAGCTGCCTAGGACTCTGAATAAAGAGTTATCCTGAGCTCTGGCATCTTTCTTGACATCCTTTTCATTAATTTCCAGCTTCTTCATAATGTATTTCTTAGTAACCTTAGGAGGAAGCTCTTCTTCTCCATTTTCCTCCTCCTTTGTCTCTTCAGGTTGTTCGGTGGTGGTCTTCTTCTCTATAACATAAGACGAATATTCAAATTATTACTCTTCTTCTTTTTCTTCTTTTTCTTTTTGTTGGCTTCGCCTTCTCCTCCTTCTTTTTCCTCTCCACTATCATCATCACTTTCACCTTCAGCATGGACATTTTGACCATCCTGAGGCTTTGACTCTGACTTTTCTTCTTCAACAGCAGGCTTCTTATCCTGGCTTTCTGTGGTTGCTTGCTCACCACCTTCCTTCTTAGCCTTCTTCTTCTTCTTTTTCTTTTTTTTAGCCTAAATCATTATGATCTTGGGTTCGAATGAGTACTTCGCCTTCAGCTCCTCCAGCAGTGACTTCTTCTTGGTCTTCTTCCTCTTCTTCTTTGGCTAAGAGTTCCTTCTTATCTTTTTCGGTGTCCATATGAATTCAGATTTATAGATCGAAATTCTTTATTTAATAAGTCTCCTAGATTAAAGCGCAATATATCAGAAAATCTTAGCATAATCTAAGAAATTTAATAAGAGAATACAAAGAAATATGGCTAAAACATTCATTTTACATATCTAAATTAGATAGTGACTCAAAAAGCTATAGCATTTTATCGAAAGTATGGCTCCAATATTTGCTATTGGAGTACAACAGTTTATAAGGTTTTCCTACACTGGCACTCCTTTTCTTAGCAATAGTTAGCTCTAGATTGAGCACTTTGGGCTGAGTTAGAAATACCAACTTATGATTTCCACTCCCGGAAGACATATGGCTAGGAGAATGTGTAAATTCTCTGTGGGATCCAGGATCACTCTCTCGTTTTGTAATAACAGATTGGGATCTAATTTGAACCGGCTTTCTTTCTTGTTTAGATAATGCATTGCTCACAGTTGTTCCAAAGGTGCCTTTTGATTCATCAGCCACTGAAGTGATAGTTTCAAGCACACCAGTTCCGTAACCAAGACCTCGGCTTGGCAAAGCATAATTTCTTGGGTCAACCGTAGAGATACCTCTGAAATTGTCTGAGTCTTGAGAATTGCCTTCGCGGTAGATTGAGACTAGAGAGGGTTGTGATAAGGACCTCTGATGTTTGATTTGGTTATCTACTTGTTCTTGATCTCCATCAATAATATGGATGTTAGACCCAGGATTGTTGCTTGCATTTGAGTAACTTTGGAAATATACTCCACTAAAGTTGGGGTTTTCATCTATATTATTTTCATATTTTTCCTGATCTTCAATCATGTCATTAACCTTGTCAGTTGAAGAATCATTATCTGTCTCTCTGGTCAAAGGCTTATCAAGGATTGGGGTGTTGCTAACATTATATTGTGGAGGGAGTAGCGTCTTTCGAGGAAGTTGTCTTCCATACCTTATCTTCATACCTTTGAGTTCTTTATTTGCATATTCATTTTGCTCTTTCCAAAAATTAATACCCTCAAGTAGCTTTTGATGTGAGTCTATTTTCTCTAATTGAACTTTTCTTTTTCGGATTGATGCTCTCTCAGTGACAGAACCTGTTCTGGAAGATCTTGGAGTTGTTGTAAATAATAACGGAACAGGGCTTGTTTTCTTCATTTCAGATGGCCATTTGGACGGAGGAGGACTGTATTGATCAGTTCCTTCTGAGAATGTGGCAGCGATTTTGGAAGGACTTAAGTTCAGCCTTTCTTTATCAAGAGCATATAAATGATCTTCTAAGGAATCTTGCAACTTCTCAGCCAGTACGACATTCACAGGATTTCTAAATGACAATCGAGATGTCCCGATCTGACTTCGTGATTTTCGGCGGGCTTGAACAACTGAAAAATCTTCATCAAGACCTGTTCGAACTTCTTGAATGAACTCTTTCAACCAATTTTTTCTTACAAAATTACTCTTCAATATGACCCTAGGAGCAGACTTTTTCTTAAGATTTATGGAAGAGAAAGGTCCTTTCCCTTCTCCAAAACTAATTTTATTCTCATCTGCAAGAATTGTCATATTTTGTTCTACTTGTAATTCTGTAAGCTTTGCCATCTTTTTCTCATGCTCTTCTTTTAGAAGTTGTACTACGATTTCTCTGTTTGCTTTCAAGACTTTCCTGAGTGCTTTATTGTCAAGTTCTTTGAATGTGAGATTATATTTGTAACTCATTACTGTTGATATATTTATCCTTTTTCACTAAATCCATCAATATTTTGTCTTTCTTATTGAGGTTTTCAGGGATTTGAAAATCTAAGAAATATTATGGATTTATACCAGATGTGATTACCATCATCATCAGTATGTTTGGCAACTTCTTTGATTCTCTTTCTCAAGAGTTGATCATTAATGATATTCTCTCCAAGCATTATGCCCATGATATCAAATTTTTCCTACCATTTTAATGTTGATAACAGAGTTATACTTTGAAATAGTTGAATAACTTAGTCTCTTTCTCAGTCATTAGATCCTCTTTAAAATCTTTGGTATTTTGGTATTTTTTCATAAATTTTGAGATTGTAACTTTATCGTGGCTATGACTTCTTTCACTCTTTGGTGGCTCTTTTAATGCTGACTTATTTTGGGCATCTTGCTGCCCCTCATCAGGAACAATTGATGGAAGTTCCTTGGCATTTTTTTCTTTAAGAGGTGCAATAAAGGATTCTAATAAGGATGCGGCCTCTCCGTTATTCTTAGCTGCTACTCTGGCCAAATTGTTATCGGCTCTCATTTGTATTAATCTGAATGTGGACTTTTTCCTAAATACTATTTATAATTTACAAACTATCGTACACATGTTCTTTGAGTGCTTCTCCCGTTGGGTCTATTGCTCTTCCATGAGATCGACTCCTTTGAGTCTTTATAGTACTGATCGAAGACTCCATATTGGAGAATCTGTCCAAGTAAAAGTAAAATTTATTTTGGTTTTAGATTAAAGGAAACTGAAAGCTTAGTTCAAGAATCCTTGCATTTCTTGGGAATATGAGATAATTTCTCCCAAAGGAAGTGTAAAGCAGCAACTAATACACAAGACTTAGATGCTTTATAGAAAAGTCTAAGTATGAACATGACAAAGAAAGAGCTTTGTAGCTCACTTTAAACATAAGATTTATTTATTAAAAGCTTTTCTAGCTAACTCCTGGTACTTCTTGGTCAACTTAGGCATATTATTGTTTTGCTGACCATGATTGAATGCATTTTTATTTGAGCTAACCCTCTGTCCCTAGTTATTTAACGAAATATTGTTAGACAATTACCTGAGAGCTATAATTTCCTCTATCAGAGAAGAGTGGTTGATCATAATGTGGTCTGTCAGTTTCGGGCTATAAAATTAGTCAAAATAAAGAAAAGACTACATAGTGGAGAGATTCCTGTTCTTCATCTTCCATTTCTGTTTTCTGAGGTAATCCACAAACAGGTCTGAGTTTGTCAATCACTTTGTTTTTAATGCAAAAATTCACAAAGTCTTCGAAGGATAAAGTCAAGTCATCCTCAAGAGCAAAAATCACCTCTGAAATACATTCAAGTATTTCAGCCTTGATTCCTGAGACATCGACATCTTCAGCTGAAATCTTTCCATCATTATCACTATCTAACATTCTGAAGATTTCCCAGAGAAGTTGAGCTTCCATTTCATCTGACTTAGACACTTTCTTCTGAACTCTAACATCTCTATTTGATGCGAATGAAGTATCTTGGCTTCCTCTCTTAGAGTTTTGGATGCTATTAGCCTTTCTAACAGGGATAACCTGATTAGTTTGTCTGGAGAGGTTGACTTGGATGACTCCTTTCTTAGGTTCAGGTTTGGAGATATGGGCATGGCTTGCATTTTTGGTGAGAACCTTTCTAACAGTAGTAGGCTCGGGAGTGATTTCCTTTCTCAGATTTCCTGGAGTCCTAGGTCTCACCTTGAAAACTTCTGGATCAACCTCGATGACTTGTTCAATAACCGTTTGATCTCTATTGGCAGCAGCAGCTCTATAATATTTGTTGTTCTTGTTAATTTGAGGCTGGAAGAGTCTTTGACCAGTTTCTTCATCATAAAGTTGACTTTCATCTGTCTCTCTCTTTTGACTGATGGATCTCTTCTTTTGAACTCCTGATCTATACAATCTTTCATAAGCCTCATCAGGATTACGAGATCTTTCAGTAAGCTTGACTGTTCCCTTTGATAAAGTAGGCTTGAAGGTGCCATATCTATTCTTATCTTCCAAGAGTTGCTTTTGTTTTAGGGACTTTAATTTAGCTTCTTCATAGAGTCTTGCATGGATATTGGCTGGAGTGGTGTCTCGATTACTCCTAGCTGTCATAATTCCTCTTGATCCTTTATCAATCTCGGGACGGAAGGTGCATTGAGAAATCTCAAGATTTGTTCTTTGGAATCCAGCTTTATCTCTTTTCTCCTTTTGGAGATTAGCTTGCTTCAATAAAAGAACTTCAACTTTGCCATTGCGATGTTGAGCTAGTTCGGAGGAAATATGGTTGATTTTAGGCTTAAAGGTAGCCTCTCTTAGCTCCTCTTCTTCTTTTTGTTTCTTTCTTTCAGTGTCCATGAGCTCCTTCTTCTTTATTGATTGAATTCCTTGCTCATAAAGTCTATTGAAGATCGCTTTTTTCGCATTGTCAAATTGAGTGCTGACATCGCTGGGGTGGTCATCCATTCTTGAAGATTCGCTAAGCCTGGTTACTGATTTGGAAGATTGCGATCTTTTAATTTTTTTCTTATCAGTAGACTCGATAATGAGTGTTCTATCTGTTTTATGATGGGTTGCCGGACTTCTGGATGCCTTACTGAAACTTCCCTTCTTTTTATCTGACATGATAGATGCCCACATTTCATATTGCTCAATAGCCGCCTGCTTGTTTGAGCTTTGCCTAACAAGTGTTGGGTTTGCTAGGTGATCTTGTGTAAGAGTGTCTCTTTCGGGATTATTTTGTCTGGGAGTTTGAACATTATATCCCAAAGATTTTATGTCTTTAGTGAATAACTCAGGTGATTGTACCATAGGGGGATTGAATTTACATGATGGAATAGGACTACTAAAGTTCTGGGCCTGTGGTTTCTCATGTGTCTCCTGTGTTTGAAACTGATGTTCAGAGAGTGGCTGCTGCGACAGTGGTTGAGGTTTAGATTGGATATATGATTGAAATTGGATTTGAGGTTGTTGCTGTTGTTGAATATAGTGATGTTGGACAACATGGCTTTGTCTTGGCATTGCATTAGGCTGAGGATAATCTTGATCAATTGCTGTTTGTTTAGCGGGTAAGGTTTGCCTTTGGAGGTACTGAGTGGGTTGAGCTGAAAAATTATATGTTGGTGATTGAGTCTGGAAATTCTGATTAGGTAAATTTTGATATTCACGCTCAGAGTAAATATTGCTAGGTCTTACTTGCCCTTTCTCAATAACTTGAGGAACCTGTTTCATATGACTCTCTCTTGGAGTTTGAGCAACGGAACCGTTGCCTTGGGTTTCAGCATCAATGATTGTGGTTGATTCATGGACTTGAGAAAGCGGAGTTTTTTGTTTTTCTTGGGGTTGTGGGGTTGAAGGAATATCAGCCTTATTGTTATTGTTGTTGTTATTATTATCATTATTATTGAGTTGCTCAGCAATTTGTGAAGTTGTACCATTTGAT
>Ga0065720_1003229_pt1 | contig 20829 bp, 24 predicted proteins | sample Thericmetagenome_FD_59107 | JGI IMG/M metagenome (GOLD analysis project Ga0065720, IMG submission 59107) | Thermophilic microbial communities from the Joint Bioenergy Institute, California, USA of rice/straw/compost enrichment - eDNA_2 v2... | ecosystem: Engineered > Solid waste > Grass >...
CGCGGGGCCGCCCTGCCATGAAGCCGCTCGGCACGATCACCAGGGGCACGACCGGGCACAACCGGCTGCGGCGATCCGACCGGTGGGTCGCCGCCGTGTACGGCCGGCTGCTGCGCGGCGAGGCCGCCCCGCTCGTCGTCGACCTCGGCTACGGCGCCTCGCCGGTCACCACGCTGGAGCTGTTCACCCGGCTGCGCGCGGTGTGCCCGCCGGTCGAGGTGGCCGGGGTGGAGATCGACCCGGCGCGGGTCGCGGCGGCCCTGCCGTACCGGCGGGACGGGCTGACGTTCCTGCACGGCGGGTTCGAGCTGCCCGTGCCCCGGCCGCCCGTGCTGGTGCGCGCGTTCAACGTGCTGCGCCAGTACGGCGAGGCCGAGGCCTGGGCCGCCTGGGACACGCTGCGCTCCCGCCTCGCCCCGAACGGCGTGCTGATCGAGGGCACCTGCTCGGAGATCGGCCACCGGGCGGTCTGGGTGGCCCTCGACCGGGACGGGCCGCGCACGCTCACCTTCGCCGCCCGGTTCACCGGCTTCGACCGCCCGTCGGACCTCGCCGAGCGCCTCCCCAAGACGCTGATCCACCGCAACGTGCCGGGCGAGCGGGTGCACGCGTTCCTGCGCGACTTCGACCGCGCCTGGTCCACCTGCGCCCCGTACCGCTCCTTCGGCACCCGGCACCGCTGGATCGAGACCGCCGCCCTGCTCGCCCGCGACTGGCCCATCCCGACCACCCCGCCCCTCGGCGGCAGGTCCCGCTGGCGGCTCGGCGAACTCACCGTCGCCTGGGAGGCCGTCGCCCCTGACCGGGGCTGAGGCCGCCCCCGGCCCGCCCCGGCCGGCCCCGGGCCGTCGGCTCCCGGCGACGCTCTGGCGAACGCGCCCCGCCTTCGCGCTCCCCGCCGGTGACGGCCGTACGGCCCCTCATGGCCGCCGTGGGCCTGCGGCGGTCGTGATCAGCCGGCCTGGAAGGCCGCGGAGAAGGTCGCGTAGGCGGTGGCATCGAACAGGACGAAACGAACCTCCTGCACGGAGGTCTTCGCCTGGCGCACCGCGGTGAGGGCGATCCGCGCGGCATCGTCCATCGGCCAGCCGAAGATGCCGGTGGAGATGGCGGGGAAGGCGACCGTGGCCGCGCCGAGCTCGTCGGCGACGGCGAGGGAGCTCGTGTAGCAGGAGGCGAGCAGGTGGGAGCGGTCCTCGTCGGGGGTGTAGACCGGGCCCACGGTGTGGATGACCCAGCGGGCGGGCAGCCTGCCCGCGGTGGTGGCGACCGCCTGCCCGGTGGGCAGCCCCTTCCCGTACCGGGTCTCCCGCAGCCTCCGGCACTCGGCGAGGATCTCGGGCCCGCCCTTGCGGTGGATCGCCCCGTCCACGCCTCCGCCGCCGAGCAGCGAGGAGTTCGCGGCGTTGACGATCGCGTCGACCCGCTGCTCGGTGATGTCCCCCTGGACCAGGTTGATCTGCACGCTCACGCGATCTCACCCCGTTCGACGATCTCCTGCGGTGGCTCTCCCCGCCCGGCGCGTGCCCGGCCCGCCCGGCGCGGGCGACGGGGGAACGAGCCCGGGTGAGCACTCTAGGCCGACCGATCGGGCCGCACCACAGGTCAGCCGCCGGGCTGTGGATAACCGTCGTCGATCGCCGCCCGGGGCGCGGCCGGGTGGGTCGCGAGGTGCACGGCGGCGGCGTGGCACGCGCCCCGCCGGTCGGCGCGGGCGACGACGCGCCCGCCCCGTACGGCGACGGCGGTCTCGGTGCCGTCGCCGACGCCGGGCACGCCCGCCGCCGCGGCGATCGCGCCGGACTCGTCGAGCACCACCCGCAGCCGGGGCCACGCCGCAGGCGGGAAGGCGGCGCGCAGCGGGCCGCACAGCTCGGCGAGGACGAGCCGGGCGAGCGGGGCGAGCTCCCCCGGGTCGCCGGTGACGAGCACGGCGGTGACCTCGGCGCCGGGCGGGGCGGCCCGCACCGCCTCCTCGGCGGCCTCCAGCCGGTGCAGCCCGAGGATCGCCACCACGCCGTCGGCGGCGAGCGGCGCGGGCTCGCCGCGCACCACGTCCACCGCCTCGGGCGGGGACCACGGCTCGTCGTCCGGCCGGGCCGGGGGCACGTCGGGCGTCGGCGGCCATCCGCCGCCCAGGTCGAGGCCGGCGAGCCGGCGGCAGACCTCGACCACGTCGAAGGGCTCGACGAAGCCGGGCGCTGCGGCGGCGAGCTGTCCCGCGCCGTGCAGGTTGGTGAGCACCGCCTCGGCGACCCGCACCAGGCGGCGGTCCGGCGCCGCGGCGGGCCACCGCAACCGCTCCAGCGCGAGGCCGAGCAGGATCGCGTCGAGCTTGAGCAGCTGCGCGTACGGCTGCCGCGTGCGCTCGTCGGCGATGATCTCGGGCAGCAGGTCCTCGCCGAGCCGCGCGTGGCCGTACCGGTCGTCGCTCACCAGCGGCAGCCGGGCGATCCAGGCGCGGGCGAGCGCGGCGAGCGCCTCCGGCGCGCTCCCGCCCGGCTGCGTCGCGGCGGCGGGCGTGCGCTCGGCGATGTCGGCGAGGACCGCGAAGTAGAGGGCCCGCTTGCCCGGGAAGTTCGAGTAGACCGCGCCGCGGGTGAGCCCGGCCCGTTCCGCGATGGCGTCGATCTTGGCGCCCCGGTAGCCGCGCTCGGCGAACTCGTCCCGGGCGGCGGCCAGCACCTTGGCCCGGTTGCGCTCCTGGGTCTGCGCCCTGGTGAGCCGGCCCATCGTCCTCCTCGCGCCCGGCGGTCACCCGCCCGCCTCTTCCGCCCGTCCCCGGCGGCGGCCGGTCATCCGGAGGCGGGGCCGTACCGCCCCGGCGTGCCGGGACCGCCGCGTCGCCCGGCCGATCGCCGGGTGCGCCGACGCGAACCACGACGCCGCGCGCGGAACACGATACTGACATCATTCAGATGATGTGACCATATGATGTAACCATCCGAACGAGAGGAAGCACAGTGTCCCCCAAGTCGTCCCCTAAGTCGTCCCCCAGCTCGTCCCCAAGGTCGTCCGCTGCGTCGTCCGCCGCGTCGTCCCCTGCGTCGTCCGGCGAGCAGCACCGTTCCCCCTCCGTCACCGCCCCCGGTCTCCCGTCCGCCGGGCCGCGGGACGGCGGCGTCGCGGACGGGATCCCCGAGATCGACCTCACCGACGCCGCGGTGATCCGCGACCCCTTCACCGCGTACGGCCGGGCCCGCGAGCGCTCCCCGATCGCCCGGCTGCCGATCCCCGGCCTCGGCGTGACCTGGGTCGTCACCCGCCACCACGACGCCCGCCGGATGCTCGCCGACCCACGCTTCGAGGTGCGGAGCGACAGCTTCATCCGGCCGCGGGTGCCCCAGGACTGCCTGCCGTACCTGCGGACGATGAGCGAGCTGAACGGCGCCGAGCACGCCCGGCTGCGCAGGCTGGTCGCCCCCGCGTTCACCGCCCGCCGCGCCGAGGCGCTCCGGCCGCGGATCGAGCCGATCGTCGAGCGGCTCCTCGACGACCTGCCCGGGCACGCCGAGGGCGGCGTCGTCGACCTGCTCGCGCACTTCGCGCGCCCGCTGCCGATGGAGGTGATCTGCGAGCTCGTCGGCATCCCCGGCGAGGACCGCCCGCGCTGGCGCGAGTACGGCGCCGCGATCGCCGCGGGGGCCGGAGACCGGTTCGCCGAGGCGGTGCCCGGCATCATCGCCGGGGCGGAGGCGGCGCTCGCCCGCCGCCGCGAACGGCCCGCGGACGACCTGCTCACGCAGCTCATCCGCGTCCGGGACGAGGACGGCGACCGGCTCGGCGAGGCCGAGCTCGTCTCGCTCGTCTGGCTGCTCGTCCTCGCCGGGCAGACGCCCGCGAACCTCGTCGCGAACGCCGTGCACGCCCTGCTCACCCACCCGGACCAGCTCGCCGCGCTGCGCGCCGACCCCGCGCGCATGCCGGACGCCGTGGAAGAGCTCGCCCGCTGGTGCGGGCCGTTCCTGCTCGCCGTCCCCCGCTACGCGCGCGAGGATCTCGACCTGCACGGGGTACGGCTGCGCGCGGGCGACCGGGTGAGCGTCTCGCTCGCCGCCGCGAACCGCGACCCGCGGGCGTTCCCGGTCCCCGACCGGCTCGACGTCACCCGGCCGGCGCACGCGGAGGGCCACCTCGCCTTCTCGCACGGCCCGCACTTCTGCCTCGGCGCCTCGCTCGCCCGCGTGCAGATCCGGGTCGCCCTCGCGGCCCTGCTGCGCCGCCACCCCGGCCTCGCCCTCGCCGCGCCCGCCGACGGGCTGCGGGCCCCCGACCCGGGCACCTGGCGGCTCACCGCGCTGCCCGTCAGGCTCTGACGACGCTTCCGGCGAACTCCCGCGCAAGCGGCAAAGGGGTGGCGAAACTTCCCCAAAGCGTATGAGTGGTATGCATTCGCTCAGCTGGGCGCGGAAATGAGTCGGCTGGGCCGCACGTGTGATGCACAGGACCGTTCGAGGTCGTGGCCTTCGCAGGGTCTGCGCACCAAAACCCTCCGGCAGCAGTCAGCAGGTATTCGATATCATCGAGACGGAGGATCTGTGATCATCAGCGGCAAGCCCGGCGGGAACGGTCAGGTCGAGTTGACATTCGTGCTGCCCGCCGAGCAGGTGCCCGGGCCGGTGTCGGTCGTGGGCGACTTCAACGGCTGGGACCCCTTCGCCCACCCGCTCCGGCCGGCCGAGGACGGCACCTGGCGGGTCACCGCCGTCGTGCCGAGCGACCGGGAGCTGTGCTTCCGCTACCTCGCCGACGGCGGCATCTGGTTCGACGACCCGGAGGCCGACTGGTACGACGCGCACGGCGGCCACCTCACCGTGGACCGGCTCAACGCGGCCTGGGCGGAGGAGGACGCGGCGTTCGCGGAGGCCGGGGATCACGACGGGGCGCTCGGCGTGGACATCGGGCCGGTCGGGTTCGAGCGGCCCGCCTTCGGGCCGGTGCCGTCGGTCTGACCCGTCGATCCGGCTCGGCAAGCGCTCGGCGAGCGCCCGGCACGCACGCGTCACAGCGCGCGGGACAGCCCGCGGGACAGCCCGCGAGCAGCGTGCGAGACAGGGCGCGGCACAGCACTGTCACAGCTCGTTCGCGGCACCGCCGGCCGGTGCCGTCGCGCCGGCCGGGGCCGGGCAGGGCCATGGGACCCGGTCGTGGGCGGCCCGCCCACGACCGGGCCGGCGCGCGCGGCTCGCCGTACCGAGGGGGCGGCCGGGGCGCGCGACCGATCGGTCGTGCTCACCGATCGTCACGTTCGACGACCCGTAGTACTACCCGATGTGGTGCCGGGTTAGGCTTGATTCCGTGAAGGGCCTCGGTGAGCTTGAACGCAGCATCATGGACATCCTCTGGGCGCAGGGCACGGCCCTCACCGCCCGCGAGGTCGGCAGGCTGATCTCGGATCGCGACCTCGCCCCGACCACGGTGATGACCGTTCTCGACCGTCTCACCAGAAAGGGCTTCCTCACCCGGACGCGCGACGGGCGGGCCTGGCGCTATCAGCCCGTGCGCAGCCGCGACGCGTACGTCGCCGAGCTTATGCTGGAGGCGCTGGATCTGACGGGCGACCGCACGGCCGCCCTGACGAGGTTCGCACAGGCGGTCTCCGACGACGAGGCCGAGATCCTGCGCAAGGCGCTCCTGGAGCTGGAGGAAGAGTGATCGCGGCGGTCGCCCTGGCGTTGCTCTCCATAGGGTGCGTCGTGGCGGCCTGGCGGCTCGCGTCCGCGCGCTGGACCTGGCGGGCCCCCCGCATCGCCATCCTGCTGTGGCAGTCGATCGGCCTCACCTGGGGCCTCGCCAGCACGGGCGCGTTGTTCGCGTACGCGCTGCAGCCGTACGGGCAGGGCGTCGTCTACGGCCTGCACTGCTACTTCGACTCGGCGATCTCCCTCGGCCTCGGCCGCGACCTGCGCACGCCGTACGACCTGTCGCGCAGCGTCGCGTTCGTGGCCGGGATCACCCTGCTCGCCCTGCTGATCGCGGTGCTGGTGGCGGCGATCTGGCAGACGCTGCGGGCGCGGCGCAGGCACCGCATGCTGCTCTCGCTCACCGCCCGCGAGGACCCGCACGTGCCGGGCGTGCGCATTCTCGACCATCCCGGCGCGACCGCGTACTGCGTGCCCGGGCTGCGTTCGGAGGTGGTGGTGAGCGCGGGCGCGCTGCGGCTGCTGTCGAAGGACGAGCTCGCCGCGGTGCTCGCGCACGAGGACGCGCACGTGCGGGAGCGGCACGACCTGGTGCTGCTGCCGTTCGCGGCGCTGCGCCGGGCGATCCCGTGGGCGCGGATCGTGCGCGACGCGCAGGCCTCGGTCGCGCTGCTGGTGGAGATGGCCGCCGACGACCGGGCCCGGCGGCACTGCTCGCCGCGCCGCCTCGCCACCGCGCTGCTGCGGTTCGGCACCGCGGGCGGCGTGCCCACCCCGCAGGGCGCGCTCGGCGCCGCCGGGCACGTGATGGCCCGGGTGAACCGCCTGCTCAAGCCGGGCGCGGAGCTGCCCCGGCGGGTCCGGTACGGCGTGCTCGCGCTGTCCGTCATGCTCACCGTGTCGGCGCCCTGCCTGTGGCTGATGCCACACTGAATTGCTTGCAGCTGTTAGCCGATGTGTTTGCAGTTGCAAGCACCGGGAGGCATACTCGAGGTATGGAACTCCCGAAGGTCGGCTCGATCGGCGAATACATTCGCCAGCAGCGGCAGCAGGCGAAGATCTCGCTGCGCCAGCTCGCCGCGCAGGCCGGAGTCTCCAACCCGTATCTCAGTCAGATAGAGCGAGGGCTCCGCAAGCCGAGCGCCGAGATCCTCAACCAGATCGCCAAGGGGTTGCGCATCTCCGCCGAGGCGCTGTACGTCCAGGCCGGTCTCATCGAGCAACGTGAGCCGGACAGCGGCGTGCTGGCCGCCCTCCGGGCCGACACCACGCTCACCGAGCGCCAGCGCCAGGTGCTCATCGACATCTACGAGTCGTTCCGCAGGGAGAACCGCGAAGCGGCGGCCCCGGCCCGATCCGCGCAGACCTCCCAGAACGCGCACACCGGGCCGGAGCCCCACGATCAGGCGGTTCCTGACGAGGACGGTTCCCGCGCGCAGGGCCGTGCGGACGGCGAGGAGTCCGCGCCAACAGGGTCCTCGCCCGCACGATCCGGGAAAGGCGCCACGGGAAACGGTCAAGACCCACCCGAACCGAAGGAAGGTTAACCCATGCCTATCACCGACGAAGTGCGCAAGCTNGCCGAATCCAAGCCGTTCTACGCGGTCGCCGGCGCCGGTGACTTCGCCGTGGAGAAGCTGCGCGANCTGCCCGCACAGGTCAGGGAGCTCACCGCGCGCCGCGAGGAGCTCCGGCAGACCGCGCAGGAGCGGGCCCGCGAGTACGCCGGGGCCTGGCAGAGCAAGGCCGAGGCCTACGCCAAGGACCTGCCGGAGAAGGCGCGTGAGTACGCCGACGCGATCGCGCAGAAGGCCGCCGCGCTCTACGACGAGTTCGCCACCCGGGGCCGCAAGGTCGTGAGCCGGGTGAGCGGCGAGGCCGCGCTGGAGCTGGAGGAGGTCTCCGAGGCCGCCGAGCCCGCGGCCGCCATCCCGGCCCCGCCGCAGGCGACCGCCACCGCGCGGAAGGCGGCCCGCCGTCCCAAGCCCAAGGCCTGACCAGCGGATACGCGGCCCCCGGGGATCACTCGGGGGCCGTGGCGCGCCGTCCGCCGGACGGCCCGCGGATCCGCTCCGCGCGTGTGCCCGGCGTCCCGGGCCTGGGCGCGGTCGCGGGGCACCGCCCGGTGGCACGCGGTCCTCGGCGCGGCGGCGGCACGATGAGGCCACGGCGACGGCACGGCGGTGGCATGACGACCGCGCGGCAACGGCGCGGGCGTGGCGGGCGATATCGGAGAGGACACTATCCCGGGAAGGCATCCCGCGAGCCAGTCCGCTCATGACGGGCGGGCACTAGGCTTGGGAGTGCCGATTGTTGTGATCAGGTGGGAGTGGGCATGCTCGGCGGTATCCACAGCGTTTTGGATCTCATTTTCTGGATCCTCGGCATCGGCGCGTTCGTGCTGTGCGTCTGGGCCCTGGTGCACGCGCTGCGCACCCCGGCGCGCAACTTCGCCATCGCCGGGAAGCTGACCAAGAACATCTGGCTCGCGATCCTCGGTTTCGCCACCCTGTTCACGTTCGCCGCCGCGACCCTCTACATCTCCACGATCGGCATCCTCACGGTGGCCGCGGTGATCGCGGCCGGCGTCTACCTCGCCGACGTGAAGCCCGCGGTGAGCGAGCACGGCCGGGGCAGGGGCAACGAGGGCCCGTACGGCCCCTGGTGACCGGTCCGTCCACCGGGCCCCTCTTGTCCACAGGCCCGCGCCGCGCCTGGCGTGGGGCGGGCGCGGCGGAATAGGCTTTCCGGCCATGCGGACCCAACGGCTGGAGCTTGACGACCAGAACCTGCGCGAGTGGGACGCCGTCGTGCTCGCGGCGAGCCCCGAGGGCATCGTGCTCGACCGGTCGGCGTTCTATCCCGGTGGCGGCGGGCAGCCGCCGGACCACGGCGTGCTCATCTGGCAGGGCGTGGAGACCCGCATCGTCGGCGCCCGCAAGGGCGACGATCTCGAGCTCATCCCCGCCGAGGGCGACCCGATCCCGGTGCCCGGCACCGCCGTGCGCTGCGCGATCGCCGACGAGCGGCGCACCGCGCTGATGCGCACCCACTCCGCCCTGCACGTGCTGTGCGGGGTGGTCTTCCGCGACTTCGGCGCCCTCGTCACCGGCGGGAACATGGAGCCCTACACCGCCCGCATGGACTTCAACCTCCCCCAGGTGCCGCCCGGCTTCAAGCAGATGATCGAGGACGCCTGCAACGCCGAGATCAGGGCCGACCGGCGCATCGACATCCGCGTGCTGCCCCGCGAGGAGGCGTTCCAGATCCCGGACATCATCCGCACCGCGACGAACCTGGTGCCGGAGTCGGTGCAGGAGGTCCGCATCGTCGACATCGTGGGGCTCGACTGCCAGGCCGACGGCGGCACGCACGTCGCCTCCACCAAGCAGATCGGGCGCGTCCGCGTCGCGAAGGTGGAGAGCAAGGGCAAGGGCTTCCGCCGGATCCGCCTGGAGGTCACCGACTGATCCGGTGGCGTCCCCGCCGTCCCGCCGCCGCCCGCCTCGCCGGCGCGGCCCTGCCCGGCTGCCCGCGACCGGCCGCGCCCCGGGCGGCGCGGCCCCGCGGACGCCGGCCGGTGTGACAACGCGCAGCTGTCCGTCGGTGCACGAAAGACCCCTCATACCAGCACGCAGTGTCACATATCGCTAGGCTGACGGCCCATGATGGACCTTGCTCGACGGCTCGCTGCGACGTTGGTGCTCGCCTGCCTGCCGGTCGCCGCCTCCGCAACCGCCCACGCCGACGCCGTGTCCGGTGCCGTGTCCGGCGCGGTGTCCGGTGCCGTGCCCGGTGCGGTGGCGGGGGCGTCCGGTACGGCCACGGCCAGGGACATCACCCGGGACCAGGTGACGCTGGAGCTGCGGTCCGGCGGGGTGCTGCATGTCAAGGAGCAGCTCACCTTCTCGGGGCAGGCGCCGGTGCGCAGGCTGGTCACCCGGGTGCGCCATGACGACGCCAACGACCGGCTCTACCGGGTCACCAACCTCAAGGGCGACGGCAGGCTCGACGGGGACACGATCACCGTCACCGGCAAGGGCAAGGCCACTCTGGAATACGACGTCACCGGCGCGTGGACGCCGCAGGGCGGCTTCGAGGAGCTGCGCTGGTTCGCGGTGAGCGGCTGGTCGGTCCCGGTCGACGTCGCGACCGTGACGGTGTCCGGCGCGGCCACCATCCAGAACCTGTCCTGCTTCGCCGGCGACCTCGGCTCGGCCGTGGGCTGCACGGTCGCCGAGATGGACCACACCGGCACCACCGCGACCTTCGAGCAGCGGGGCCTGCGCCCCGGGCAGGCGCTCACCGTCGTCGTCGGCTACCCGTCCGGCGCGAGCGGCGGCGGCAAGCCGATCCTGGAGCGCCGCTTCGACCTCGCCACCGCGTTCACGCTGAACGCGGTCACCGGCGGCGCGCTCGCCGCGCTGCTCGTGCTGCTGCTCGGCGGCGTCTTCCTGCTCTACTGGACGCGCGGCCGCGACGCCCGGGTGGTGCACAGCGAGTCGCAGGTCGTCTCCGGCATGCAGAACGGCGGCTTCGCCCCGCCCGACGGGGTGCGGCCCGGCCAGATCGGCACCCTCATCGACGAGCAGGCCGACGTCGTCGACGTAACCGCCACGATCGTCGACCTCGCCGTACGCGGCTACCTGCTCATCGAGGAGCAGCCCCGGCAGGCCTACGACGCCCCCGACTGGGTGCTGGTGAAGCGCCCGAACGCGCCCGTCGGCGCGCTCCTGCCGTACGAGCTCAAGCTCTACGAGGCGATCTTCGACGGCCGGGACGCGGTGCCGCTCTCCCAGCTGCGCGGCACCTTCGCGGCCGAGCTCGACAAGGTCCGCGACGCGCTCTACCAGGACGTGGTGCGGCAGGGCTGGTTCTCCCACCGCCCCGACACGGTGCGCAGCCGGTGGACGACGATCGGCCTCATCCTCTGCGGGCTCGGCGTCGTCGCCACGATCCTGCTCGCCTGGTTCACCACGTACGGCCTGCTCGGCCTCGCCCTGATCATCGGCGGCGCGGCCCTCGCCGTGGGCGGCCAGTACATGCCGGCGAAGACCGCGAAGGGCTCCGCCGCGCTCGCGCACACCCTGGGCTTCCGCCAGTACCTCATCTCCGGCCAGGTCGCCGACGCGCCCCCGGGGCAGCGGGTGGAGCTGTTCTCCCGCTACCTGCCGTACGCGGTGGTCTTCGACGCGGTGGAGCCGTGGGCGCGCCTCGTCTCCGACGTCGGCACCAACGGTCACCCGGCCGACAACCTGTACTGGTACCACGGCCCGGCCGAGTGGGACCTGTCGAAGTTCGCCGACTCGATGCGCACCTTCACCACGACGACCTCGGGCGCGATCTCGGCCGCCCGCCGGCTCCGCTCGCTCTGACCTCGTCCGATCCCGGTCCGATCCCGGCCCGATCTCGGCCCGGCCTCGCCCTGACCTCGCGCCGGTCTCGTCCCGGGCCGCGCCGCTGGGATCGGCGCGGCCGGGCCGGGTCAGTCCTCGCGGACCCGGATCTCGCCGACGGGCTCGCCCGCGCCGAGCACCGGCGTCGCGGTGAACGGGATGAGCTCGGGGGCGTCGAGGCCGAGGGCGCGCAGCGCGGTCACGATCACCGGGAGCCGGGCGCGCCGGGCGCCGTCCTCGATCTTGATGGCGGCGGCGCGGCCGTCCGCGTAGGCGAGGGCGAAGAACCCCTCCGCGCCCGCCTTGGCGAGCAGCCCGGGGAGGGCGCGCATGAGGATGTTCTCCGGGCGGTCGGTGCCGGAGGTCCACTCCGGGTGGGCGCGCATCGCGTCGGCGACCCGGCGCTGCGGGGTGCCGGGCTCGTCGAGCACGAGCGCGCGGTAGGCCCGCACCACGCCGGCCATGGAGACGAACGACAGCGGCACGCCGCAGCCGTCGACGCCGGTCGCGGCGGCCCGCTCCCTGGTGAGCTCCTCGATCGTGCGCCGGATCGCCCGCTGCAGCGGGTGGGTGGGGTGCCGGTAGTTCGCGGTGGGCCAGCCGTTCACCACGCAGGTGGCGAGCATGGCCGCGTGCTTGCCGGAGCACTCCATGTAGATCCGGCGCGGCTCGCCGCCGGCGCGGATCACCTCGGTGCGGGCCTCCTCGCTCGCCGGCAGCGCGGGCGGGCACTCCAGGGCGTCCTCCCCCAGCCCGACGCCGGCGAGGATTTTGCGCACGCCCTCCACGTGGAACCGCTCGCCGGAGTGGCTCGCGCAGGCGAGGGCGAGCAGGGTCTCGTCGAGGTCCAGCCCCGCCCGCAGCATGCCGAGCGCCTGCAGCGGCTTCATCGCCGAACGCGGTGAGACCGGGCCGGTGACGTCGCCGTGCACCCGCACCGGCTTGCCCGCCGTGTCCACCGCGAGCAGCCGGGCCCGATGCGTGGCCTCCGCGAAGCCCGAACGCACGACCTCCACGATCAGCGGCTCGTCCGGCACTGCCCACCTCTTTTCGGCGCGCCGATTCGGCGCCCCCGTCGCGCCCTATTACCGCCGTCAGTCTACGTACCGGCCGGTGCCCGCGACCGGGGATCCGGTCCGCGGGCACCGCCGGGAGATGGAAGAATGCCGCACATGCGAGCGGTGGTGCAGCGGGTGAGCTCGGCGTCGGTCGTCGTGGACGGCGCCACGGTGGCGGAGATCAACGAGATGGGGCTGCTCGCCCTCGTCGGCGTCACCCACACCGACGGGCGCGAGCAGGCCGCCAAGCTCGCGAGCAAGTTGTGGAACCTGCGCCTCCTGCCGGGCGAGAAGTCCTGCTCCGACGTCGGCGCCCCGCTGATCGTGGTGAGCCAGTTCACCCTGTACGGCGACGCCCGCAAGGGCCGCCGCCCGACCTGGCACGCGGCCGCCCCCGGCCCGGTCGCCGAGCCGCTGGTGAACGCCGTCGTCGAGGAGCTGCGCGCCCTCGGCGCCGAGGTCGGCACCGGCGTGTTCGGCGCCGACATGAAGGTCCACCTCGTCAACGACGGCCCGATCACCCTGATCCTCGAGGTCTGAGCCTCCCGTCGCTCAGCGGATGCGGCGGCGCAGCGCCGGGTCGATCTTGACGTTGCGCCCGGCGTCCGGCGGCACGATCACCTCCTGGGCCGCCGCGACGCCGTCCGCGAGCAGCGTGGCGTCGACCGGCACGGTCCGCTTCACCAGGGCGAGCGCGATCGGCCCCAGCTCGTGGTGCCGGGCCGCGGAGCCGACGAAGCCGACCTCGTCGCCGTCGTGCGTCACCGGGGCCCCGTGCTTCGGCAGCATGTCGACGCTGCCGTCGAGGTGCAGGAAGACGAGCCGGCGCGGCGGATGGCCGAGGTTGTGCACCCGGGCGACCGTCTCCTGGCCCCGGTAGCAGCCCTTGTTCAGGTGGACGGCGGCGCCGATCCAGCCCACCTCGTGCGGGATCGTCTTGTGGTCGGTCTCGAACCCCTGGCGCGGCACGTGGGCCTCGATGCGCAGCGCCTCGTACGCCCACAGCCCGGCCGGCCGCCGCCCCAGGTGCTCGGCGAGCAGGCGCCGCGGCAGCAGCAGGTCGTCGCCGAGCGCGATCGCGCCGTCCGGCAGGTCCCCCGGCGCCTCGACCGGCGTGCCCGGGCCGCCGCGCAGGCCCGACACCACCGCGTAGTCCGCGGTCACGTCGGCGACCTCGACCCGGAGCATGAACCGCATCTTCTCCAGGAAGGCGACGAGCCGCCCCGCCGTACCGGGCTCGACGTGCCCCCACACGGCCTCGCCGTCGTCGACGAGCGTGACGTGGTGCTCCACCCGGCCCTGCGGGTCGAGGAAGAGCGTCTGGGTGGGCTCGCCGGGCGCGAGCGCGTCGAGCTTCTGCGACGACAGGTCGTTGAGCCATTTCAGCCGGTCGGCGCCGGAGATCCGGATCACCTCGCGGTTGCTCCGGTCGACCACCGCCTCGCCCGCGGCGAGGGCGCGCTGCTCGGCGTAGGGATCACCGTAGTCGGGCGGCGACGGACTCGTCGGGGGCGTCCGCCGCGACCGCTCCGTGGATGTCCAGCAAGGGGCTCCGCATGCCCTCAGCGTACGNCCTTCGCCCGGCGCGGCGGCCCGCGGCACGGCCGGAGCGCGGGGGCGGCAGCGGGGGCGGGTCAGCGGCAGTTGCGGCAGTTGCCGAAGACGGTGAGGTGGCGCACGTCGGTGGCGAAGCCGAGCTCCTCCTCCAGGGCGGTGACGAGGCCGTCGACGAGCCGGGGGGCGACCTCGGTCACCTCGCCGCAGCCGCGGCAGACCAGGTGCACGTGATCGGCCTCGGCGGCGAGGTGGTACGTGGGCGCGCCGTGGCTCAGGTGGGTGTGGGTGACCATGCCGAGCTCTTCGAGCAGCTCGAGCGTGCGGTAGACGGTGGAGATGTTCACCCCGCGCGCCGTCTCCTGCACCCGGCCGCAGATCTCCTCGGGCGTCGCGTGCCCGAGCTCGGAGACCGCCTCCAGCACGAGTTGCCGCTGTGGCGTGACGCGATAGCCGCGTGCCCGCAGTTCCTCGTGCCAGTTGGTCGGCTTGAGGCTGGTTTGCGCGGTGGCGGCTCCCTTCGGCTCGGCCATGTCCCGAGTCTAGAAGCTTTCCGCGGCGCCCCGCACGCGAGCCGGGCGGCCGCGCGGGCCGCCCGATTTATTCGGTTGCCCCCGGTCGAGACGTGGCATAGCGTTCGAGGCACGCGGAAAGGAGGTGGTCCAAAACATGGTTGATCATGATTGGGCTAGCGAGGTGGCTGTCCGCTAGGACATCGCCGAATCCGGACCTGCGTTCGGATGTCGTGCCGTCGGCACCGGCGACGTCCGGCGTAATCCAAGGCAGACACCGGAACCCCGGGCAGCCGGCGGACGGAACGCTCGCGTCCCGTCCATGGTCCAGCCGGCCCGTCTCGCGAAGGCGGAGCGCGCCCGGGGTTCTTTTTTCGTGCGTCCGTTTCACGCGTCCGTTCCGCGCGTCCCGTGCGTGCGGGTCGCCGTGGACGCGGCGGCGCAGAGCCCGCACCCCCTGTCGCCCGCCGGGGCTCAGTCCTCGGGCGTGAAGTCGGCGACCTTCTTCAGCTCGGCCGACGCGTGCGACTGCAGCGGCTTGCCCATCGCCGCCATGTCGTAGGCGTACATGAGGTTGCCGTTGACCAGCCCGTACAGCCGGTGGCCCGCCGTGTACTCCTTCGCCGAGCCGGTGCGCGCGACCACGTCCGTGCGCAGCTCGATCTTGTGGAAGACCACCTCGCCGAGGTAGATCTCCACGATCCCGGTGGGGTGCGCGAGCAGCACCTCCAGCCGCCGGTTGGGCTGCGTCCGCCAGTAGCCGGTCTCGGTGGCGAGCGGCCGGATCCGCTCACCCTTGTCGTCGAGCAGCCAGGTGCGGCTGCGGTAGGTGAGGAACGGCTTGCCGGTGTGGCCGAAGATGATCTCCTGGCCGAAGTTGGCGCTCTCCATCGTCGGATAGCCGACCACCCCGGCACCCTCCCAGTGACCGAGCAGGAAGGCGATCGGCTCCAGATCGGGGTGCAGCTCAGGTGCGTCCATGGTGCCCCAGCCTACGGGGTTTCCGGGGCCGCCGATTCCGCCTTCGCCGGGGCCGCCTCGCCGTACCGGCCGGGCCCGGCGGCGTGCGCCTCCCCGCCCGCGCGTCCCCGAGGCAGTCACGGGGTGGTCACGGCGTGCGGTCACCGGGATGCGACGGGCCTGGCGAGTCGCAAAGATAAGTGGCGAAGGAGGCCTGTGTGACCGGATTGCGAATCATCCTGCTCGTCGTCGGTGTCGGCCTGCTCCTGTGGGGCGCCTACGAGAACTACCGGAGGCGCATGATGGCCGCGACCCCCACGATCGGCGCGGGGGACGTGGCGAAGGTCGCCGACGAGGACCGCGAGGTGCGGGTGGAGGTGGCGGGCGCCGCCACCCCGGGGCCGCGCGGCCCGCTCACCGCGCCGCTGAGCGGCACGCCCTGCGTGTGGTACCGCACGAGGATCACCAGGTCGTACCGGAAGTGGGAGCGGGACAGCAACGGCAACCGGCGCGAGGTGACCGGCACGAACACGGTCTACGAGCGGCAGTCGTCCGACCCCTTCGTCATCTCCGACGTGAGCGGGCAGGTGCCGCTGCACCCGGCGGACGGGCGGCCGGACGGGGCCGAGCGGGTGCTCAGCGAACGCGAGTACGCGCCCGGGCCGATGGCGCGCAAGGCGAAGGGGGCCGGGGCCCGTGACCTGGACGCGGGGCCGGGCAGGACGCGGTACCACCGGTACGAGGAGTGGGTGATCCGGCCGGGGACGAACCTGTACGTGCTCGGCGCGGTGCGGGGCACCGCCGGCGGGGTCGCCATCCGCAAGCCGCGCAACTCGCCCTTCATCATCTCCACCCGCAACGAGCAGGAGCTCAGCGCCTCCATGCGGGTGAAGTCGATCGCCGGGTACGCGCTCGGGGCGCTCCTGCTGATCGGCACGGTCGCGTGGTGGATCGCCGCGCCCACGGCATAGGCTGCCGGTATGGCACGATCACTGGTGATCAAAGTGACGGCGGGCGCGGACGCGCCGGAGCGCTGCAACCAGGCCTTCACGGTGGCCGCCGCGGCCGTGGCGAGCGGCGTCCCCGTCTCCCTCTGGCTGACCGGCGAGTCCGCCTGGTTCGCCCTGCCCGGACGCGCGAAGGACTTCGAGCTGCCGCACGCCACCCCGCTCAACGAGCTGCTCGACGCCGTGCTCGCGGGCGGCCGGGTGACGCTGTGCACCCAGTGCGCCGCCCGGCGGAACATCACCGTCGACGACGTCATCGACGGCATCCGCATCGCCGGCGCCCCGTCCTTCGTGGAGGAGGTCCTCGCCGAGGATGTCCAGGCCCTCGTGTACTAGCGCGGCCCGCCGACCCGTTCCGGTGACGCCCCTGCCTCAGCAGGGGGTCACGTCGCACAGATAGGCCGAGACGTCGAGCTCGACCCAGACGACCTTTCCGCCCAGGGCCGACCGGGTGTAGCCCCACCGGCGGCTCAGGGCCTCGACCAAGAGCAGACCCCGGCCGCTGACGTCATCGTCGCCCGGGGTCACCTGCTTCGGCACGCCCGCGCCGTCGTCCCAGAACTCCAGCGTCAGGCAGGTGCCGGACAGGTACGCGCCCACCCGCACCCGCTTCCCCGCGGCGGGACGGGCGGGGGCGGCGGTCATCGCGTTGCCCATCGGCCCGTTCAGCGCGCCGCCCACGGGGTCGTGACCGTACGCCGGACCGGTCGCGATCGACGCGGTGATCGCGTTCGTGACGAGCTCGCTGGTGATCAGCTGCGCGTCGTCGATCAGCTCGCGGCTGGTCAGGCCGAGAGACGCGAGCACGACGGCGACGTGCTCCCTGGCGCAGGAGACGCTGGCGGGCTCCGCCGGGAGCTCCAGATACTGTCGCCCCGCCGTACCTGTCATGAAATCGGCCATCGACTTCCCCATTCGTGGTGATCGTCACGGACCAAGGGCCTGGCGATGAGGCTGCTCCCCGTCACGCCCATACCCGCTGCGCAGTCGAACGATTACGGAAAGTAAGCCATTCCTAGTACAGGCGACCCCCGTGCGTGCCATGATTACCTTCAGTTTGAGGTCGACGACGGAACGTCCGCAACCGCTATCCCGCATTTGCATGAGAATCACGCGCGCCAATTTCGGCCATCACCGCTGAAAGAGGGACCATGNCNACGAATCGGTACAGCCCNACCATTCGTCGCCGTCGTCTCGCCGCGGAGTTGCGCCGGCTGCGNGAGGAGCGCGGGCTGACGATCGAGCAGGTCGCNCAGCAGATCGACTGGCATCCGACCAAGCTCAGCCGGGTCGAGACCGGCAAGCAGGCGGTGCAGCCCAGCGAGGTGCGAGGGCTGCTCGACGTGCTCGGCGCGCCCCCGGAGCAGCGCGACGCGCTCATCACGCTCGCCCGGGAGGCGCGGATACGCGGGTGGTGGCGGGCGTTCGGCGAGGCCGTCCCCGACTGGTTCGCGGTCTACGTCGGCCTGGAGTCCGAGGCGACCTCGCTCCGGCTCTACGAGTCGGAGTTCATCCCAGGCCTGCTGCAGACCGAGGACTACGCCCGCGCGGTGCACCAGGCCACGCGGGTGGGCGCGAGAGAGGAGGAGATAGACCGGCTGGTGGCGGTCCGCATGGCCCGGCAGGAGCTGCTGCACGGCGAGAACGCGCCACGGCTGTGGCTCGTGCTCGACGAGGCCGTCATCAGGCGCACGGTGGGCGGGCCCGACGTCATGCGGGCCCAGCTGAAACGCCTCGTCGAGGCGAGCCGGCTGCCGAATCTCACCATGCAGGTGCTCCCGTTCTCGGTGGGCGCACACGCCGGTATGGACGGCGGATTCCACATCCTCACGTTCGAGCCGTATGCGGACGATGTCGTCTATATCGAATATCGGACAGGCAGTTTCTATCTGGAGAAAAAGTGGGAAATCGAACAGTACACGCTGGTCTTCGACCACCTACGCGCCGCCGCGCTTCCCACGGAGGCGTCCACGGCCTTCATTCAACAGGCGGCCGACGAGCTACGGTAACCCCCGCAAAAAACGGAGAATGGTGGTGAAAATGCGCGCAGCCAGCCACCCGGTCGACCTGAGCCGCGCGGAATGGCGCAAGAGCACCTACAGCAACGGCAACGGCGGCGCGTGCGTCGAGGTCGCTCGTAACATCCCCGGCGTCGTCGCCGTACGCGACTCCAAGAACCCCTCCGGCCCCGCCCTGGTCTTCAGCCCCGGCGACTGGAAGGCGTTCCTCGCCCGCGTCCGCACCGGGCACGCCGCCCTGCGGTAGCTCTCCCTCGGCCCCTCCGGCCGGCCGGGAGACGGCGCGCGTGTCAGGCGCGGATCAGGCGATGCTCTGGGCCCGGAGGCCCGCCCCTCGCGGGGCCGCCTCCGGGCCCAGCCGTGCCGCCTCCGGCAACGCACCCCACGAACACGGCGGCGCCGGGGCGTGCCCGGCACCGGCCGTGTCGTCGCCGGTCGGACGGCCGCTCGGGGAGTCCTTCGGACGGGTCTGGCCGGCACCGGCCGTCGCACCCGGCCGCTCCGCCCCACCCCAGGGCGGCGTCAGGGCAGTGTCAGGGCAGCGGTCAGGACAGCACCGCGTCCAGGCGCTCCTTGCGCAGATGCTCGTACCAGGTGTCGTCGATCGGCGCGAGGTCCCCGGCCACCCAGCGCAGCAGCAGGTCGGCGAGGGCCGGGTTGCGCGCGAGGGCCGGGCCGTGCAGGTAGGTGCCGATGATGCGGCCCGCGTAGCAGCCCTCGGTGCCGTCGCCGTTCCCGACGCCCACGAGGGTGCGGGAGAGCGGCTTCACCCCGGGCCCGAGGTGGGTGACGCCCTGGTGGTTCTCGAAGCCGGTGAGCGTGGGCAGGCCGAGCTCGGGGTCCACCTCGGCGGCGAGCTCGCCGACCGCGCGCTTCTCACCGCGGCCGCTGGAGATGTCGAGCAGGCCGACGCCCGGCACCGGCTGCCCCTCGTCGCCGCCGAACACCGTGCCGATGAGCTGGTAGCCGGCGCAGACCGCGAGCAGCGCGGCACCGCGGTCGATCGCCCGCTGCAGCCCCCCGTCGCGGCGCAGCCGCTCCGCGCCGAGGATCTGCGGCCGGTCCTCGCCGCCGCCGATGAGGTAGATGTCGCCGCTCTCCGGCACCGGGTCGGCGGACCGGACGTGCACGNTCTCGACCGGGATGCCGCGGGCGCGGGCCCGATGCTCGAGCACCAGCACGTTGCCCTGGTCACCGTATGTGCTCAGCAGGTCCGGATAGATCCAGACCAGCCGCAGTGCGCTCTCAGACTGCACGGCCGAACTCCGCTCGTATCTGCTGGAAGGCGGTGTAGTTGGCGATCACGTCGATCTTCCCCGGCGCCTGCGCCTCGACGGCGTCCCGGAACGTCTCGCACAGCTGGAACCGCACGTCCGCCACGTGCAGCCGCAGCGCCAGGTCGTACCGCCGCTCACCGGTCACGTACACCGGGCGGCCGCGCAGCACGCGGTAGTCGACGTCCCACAGCCAGGAGGTGTCGCGCCCGTCCGGGATCTGCGCGTTCACCGAGAGGATGATGGGCAGCGCCGGGTCGGCGACGTCGAACGCCTCCAGCCAGCCCGCCGGGTTCTTCGCCAGCAGCAGCCGCATCACCCGGCCGTCACGTTCCACGGTCGTGTAGCGGCCGGCGACCGAGCGCACCTCGCGCAGCCGGGGCAGCGCCCGATCCACCGGGACCCCGAACACGTCCGCGACGGCGAGCGCGATCACCGCGTTCGCCTCGTTCGCCCGGCCGGGCAGCTGCAGGTCGAGCGGCCAGGTACGGCCCTGCGGATCGATCACCGCGTTCTCGGCGAGGAACCAGGTCGGCTCGGGGCGGCGCAGCGTGCACTCCCGGCACGCCCAGTCGTCGCCCTCGCGGTCGAGCGGGCCGCCGCACTCGGGGCAGCACCAGGAGTCCTCCCGCCAGCGCTGCTTCGCCGACACCCAGGTCACCCGGTTCGCCGCCATCGCCGCCCAGGCGACCAGCGGATCGTCGCTGTTCGCGACCACGTGGGTGTCGCGGCCCTGCAGCGCGCGCCGCCACTTCGACGCCAGCAGCCAGATCTCGGCCGCCCGGTCCATCTGATCCCGGCTCAGGTTCATCAGGCAGACGACCGCGGCCCCGGTCGTGTCGAGGACCTCCGGGAGGTACTTCTCGTCCACCTCGAGCACGCCGTACGGCGCGTCCTTCGCCTGGGAGAGCGCCGAGACGTGCCCGGCCGGCATGTTCGCGCCGAACGCGTTGGTGGCGACCTCGCCCAGTTCCTGCAACGCCGAGGTGATCAGCCGCGTGGTGGTCGTCTTGCCGTTGGTGGCGCTCACCAGCGCCAGCCGCCGGTCGGCCGCGAGCCGACGCAGCAGGTCCGGTTCGAGCAGCAGACCGACACGCCCGCCGATCACCGAGCCGTCGCCGCGGCCGGTCATCCGCGACAACGTGGCCGCAGTGCGGCCGAGGGCAGCGGCGAGCTGCGCCCGCAACGGAAGCTGTGTCATGCAGCGATCCTAGTGGGGTTCGGACCGCGAAACCGCCTTCACCGCCGGGATGCGCGGCCTAACCCGGCTGTTCGGCGAAGGTGAGCTCGGCGTCGTGCTCCATGCCGCCCTCGAACGGCAGCACGAACCGCTGCGGCCAGGACAGCACGGTCTCCAGCCAGGCCGCGCCCATCGTCTGCGCCACGTGCCGAACCCGGTCGCGCGGGT
>Ga0065720_1019729_pt1 | contig 20818 bp, 18 predicted proteins | sample Thericmetagenome_FD_59107 | JGI IMG/M metagenome (GOLD analysis project Ga0065720, IMG submission 59107) | Thermophilic microbial communities from the Joint Bioenergy Institute, California, USA of rice/straw/compost enrichment - eDNA_2 v2... | ecosystem: Engineered > Solid waste > Grass >...
ATAATAGGAAGCTACCTGAATCGTGTTACCGCCAAAACCGCACAAGGCATCGACGACAACATCACAGGCAAGTCGCTTAGCAATGTGCTTAGCGACTTCTTCGGGGGTAATTTCTGTCCATTCGTCAGCAGTGATACCCTTTTCAAAGAGCGAGAAAATCTCTTTCTTATAGCTCAATACGTCTGTGCCTTGTCCATTCTTATGAGGACTATTGGACTTAAGGAGGTTTGAATTTGTGTCAACAAAAGTGTTTTTTGCACTGCTGGACTTTTGGACTTGGACTCTGGTAATCTTTGCGACAATTTTGTGCTTTTGCCCAAGGATGAAGACTTCGTTCTCTGGAAGAGGAATTATCTGGTGACTGGAGACGTATCTATTGGAAAAGTAACTGTTAGGACTTGACATTCCTCCGTAAGAATATGGTTCTTGTATATTTTCTTTTGGCTTTTGAACCATATACTTGTCTATCTCCATTGTAGTGGAAGGATGGACTAATGAAGTTCCTTTGGTTTCATTGTCCAATAAAATTGGCTCTTCTTTACAACAAAGGAAGTTCATCAATGAGAACTTCTTTTTCTTTTGGACTTTTTTTGATTCCCCAGCTCCGTTGTTCTTTGATTTCATCATTTGCTTGCTTTGACTTTGATATCTAAATCAAATTGGCAATTAAATTTAATACTCTGCGGCCTATTAAGCTAGTTATTTGAATACTCGCTTACTCCATACTCTCGCTGGATTTCTCTCTCCTCCATCCTCTTTGGGAATAATATAGCATAACTAGCAATCTGAACCTATTCAAACAGAGATACTTATCTCTATTTAATTCACATACAATAAAGATGTGATTAAAAGAGCACGTTAACTTCAGGTAAACACAGATTATTTCATTGTAGGGGAGGTCTGACTATCTTCCCCTATTATCATTCAAGTACGGGAGATATAGATTATGTAGTTGAGTACTAATTTAGATTTAAATAAACAAATCATAGCATCTTCTAAAAAAATAAAATATAATTTCAAAAACATTTTGAAAGCTCAGGGTAGATGATTCCTGGTAAAGTTCTGAGGGTGCTTTCATTACTCCTGTTTATATTTATCTTCGTGAAGGACTCAAAATGTTTAGAAGAAGCTAATACTATTCTTGACCCTAAAGACACCCTTTCAAATAAAGCTAATGATATATCTAGAGTTAGAAATGCCAATCTTGAAACCATTTCAGGCATCTCAAGGCTTCCCACGAAAAGCCTATTCACAAGAAGGCAGATTAAACATATTTCTGAGCAATGGAGAAACTCCATTCTCAAGCAAATAGAATTCAGAAGAGAAAAATTTGGCGATGATGACGAAGAAGTCAAGATTTTGCTAGAACAATTAAAAACGGAAGAAGAAATCAGGCAAAAATATCTCTAAAAATGATATCAATCTAAGCAGACATTAATCTATCTTGTCTAATATGTGTTTGATTGAAGAAATATATATAATATCTAAGAAGCTTGGCAAATAGCTCAGCATAAATCTTCTACATATATTAGTTATTTGATTATCAATAACTACTAATCACTAATAACCATAAATCATAAAACTATAAACTTCAAACTTTTTAGGTATGGCCTTTGCAACGATAGCACAAGAGATTACCAGGTCTCTCTTCAATAAATTGGTAATTGCAGCATGGCATAACGTGAAAATCCCAAGTAGGATCGATTGGTTTTTTGTTAGGAGGGTAGATGTGGAAATAATGTCCAAAGAGATATTTAGGATCAAAATGGGGATGGCAAAAGGTTGGTTTCCTAAGGCTATTTATTTGATCAGTGAGTATGCGAATCTTTTCTTCATTCTTTTCAATTTTCTCTTGGAATTGTTTGTTATTTTTAGCGTACTCAGATAGCTGCTTGTTCATCTTATCAATTACTTCAACTTTAGATTTGATAGTTTCTTCATATTTTGCTAATATCTGCTTTATTCCATCTGATTGCAAGAACTTTTTTATAGCCTCTGGGTCATTGATGTCTAAATTCTGAGCAAATTTAGGTTGATACGCAGGTGCATCTTTCATTCTTTCATTAATAGGCTTCAGAAATGATTTTTCGAAATCTTCAAAATCAGCCAACAAGATATCTTCTTTTTTAAAATCTCCTGTTCCATGCTCCTTCATTAATCTAGGTAAATCTTTACGATAGTTAGCGTGAACTACTAATTTTATATCTTTGTTCAGAATGTTGCATTGGGTAATGGCGATTAGGGAATGATTGAATACCTCATGTCCCAGTAATAATCCCAACATTTCAATTTCTCCGATATCATGAAGATCAACTCTAGCTTTTGTTCCAGGAATGCAAATTATCCCGATATTAAAGCCACCTTGCAAGCTATTCAAAAAGGTCAAGATATTTGATAAAAGTAGGGAATTGTCCTGATCAGGTCGATTATCTGCAAAGCCTGGAGTATCAACAACTCTGACTCTTTTTGTTTTATCAAGTTGCCATTGGAATTCTTTAGAAACCGTAGTGCTAGTTTCGGACGCAAGGCTCTCTCCTATCTTAAAAACATATTCGCCAATAATTTTGTTGCCTAAAGATGACTTACCCGAGCCGGTCCTTCCAAAAAGCACAATTGTTGTTATGTCCTTCTCAGCTTTTTCCATTGAGGTTTTGGAGACTCTGTTATTGATTTATCAATTACTCTATATGAAAATTAAAAACTGCTGCCTTAAATATTATCAGTTCCTAACTCTATTACTCAGGATTCACCCAGGTAGGATATAATTTGAGTAATAAATATAGTCAAAATTTAATATTGAAAGTGATTTTGGGAATTCTACTTGGTAGGAATTATGAGAAAGGTGAAAGATAAATTGGGTAGGGAAAAAATTTTGATTCTACTTCAGGAAAATCTGATGAAAGAGAAATCTTCAAAGAAGGAGGGATATTGATGTCTCAAACCACTTATGCTTCTTCTGAATAGTTTCCATGCGAGCTTGAAACCTCTTTGAGGATCAGAATCATAGATATTCCTGCCTTTGCTCACAATAAACCTGAGATATATCAAAAAGTCATTTGTTAGAAATATACTAATCTCCCATGAAGGACTCAAAGTTAGATTCAATATTGGAATTATATGTATTTCAGGAACGAAAAATAAGAATGATATGAATGAGATTGTAATGATGCTAGGTAGTCTCTTAGGTACGGAGGTGTTTTGTCATTCAGTTATTGGTGTTCACCCAAATCTACAAGAGAAACAAAGTTAATACTCCTTTCAGACCAAATTTACTATTATTTTTCCAAAATAAATTTATTTCATTTCGAAATAAGTTATGAATCGAGCTCTCCTCTATCTGCAGCCTTTGGATATCTTCGGATTGAAGCTTGGGTTGAATTATCGTGGATTTTCCAACTCAAAATCTGCAGTCGGGTTTGCTATGACCTTGTTTTTCTTCATCATTTTTATATTAGTCCTAGTATCAGTGGGAAATGACTCGGTTCCGAGGATGACATTCAGCAGAATGCATATTGAAAATCCAGAAAGACTCGTTTTAAACGAGAACACATTTGCTATAGCTTTTGGGCTTGCAAAACCGAACACCTACAAACAATATATTGATCCCACAATATTTTCTGTTGAAGCTAAGCATGTCAGAATGACAAGACAAAGGGATTCAAGTGGGACGGTGAATTTGAGCTTTAAAGAAACCATTTTAGATGTTGAAATATGTAACCTGGGCCATTTTGGATCTGTGGCAGAAAAGTTTAGGAGTTTAGAGATTTCAAAGTTCTATTGTCTTAAGCAAGTCCAGTCAAACTTAGAAGCGCTTTCCATACAGGGAACATTTGAGTCAGATATTTTTGATTTTATCTCGTTGAATATTAACAGGTGTACAAATGGTGTTTCATCTGTTGTATGTGCTTCAGATGATGATATAGATACAGCTTTGATGGATAATTATCTAATGGTTTATTTTTCAGATTTCAGTGTGGATATTTCTAATGCAGATACTCCGATTAGTAGAAACAGAAATAGTGTTTTTACAAATATTAAAGGAGATGCACACAAAGAACTCTTCCTTTATCTTAAGCACACTGATGTCATATCTGATCAAGGTTTTTTTGGAACAAGCAATAAATACCATTCTGGGGTGGGGCTGGACTACCACTTTGAAAGAGTCGATTTTCAAGCTCATAACACAATTATTAAAGTCCAGGTGGCCTTAAGTCCTTTCAAAGATGTTTATCATAGAAGATACAATAAGTATATCGACTCGTTTTCTCATATAATTGGGACTCTTGTTTTCATCTTTATCCTGTTATTTATTCCAATATATCCTTATCTAAGGCTCAAATTCTATGAGGAGCTGGTCAATAGTTCTTACGATTATCATGAAGGTAAGAATACCCTAAAACTTGTTTCAGATGGGGAAAATCCTTATCTTTATCAGAGGAACATTTATGAGCTGAGAAGGACGCGAACTGAGAAGGGTGATTTTGACACCACTTCAATAAAAACAGAAGAATCATCATCCAAAAAGAAAAAGATCAAGAGAGAAATATCTCCAAAGCCATTTGGCCGCTTCCACATGTTATTTAAACGACAGGAACTTGTAGACTCAAGCCAAGACCTTGAACCCAAATTAAAGCCTGTCCTATCAAAATCTGACTTGCAATATAAAAAACCTATTATAAGGCCCAAACCTCTTTCAATGACTCCGAGAGAAAGAAGCCAGGACTTACCAAAACTTGTTGTTTCTACCCCACGCCCAGCATCAGCTAGGAGCGAATCAATCTCTAAAGGGTCTCCCCCTCCATCCCCTACAAAATCTATAAAAGCTAAATACTTTTCCTCGGAAACTCTCTTCATACCTTCTAATCTCTCAAAGCTAGGAATAGCTTTTTATACACAAAAAGCAAAGATGAAATATCAGCTAACTCCGAAAAAGGAAGAAGTACGGCTAGATGAAAATTCATTTAGCCTCTTATTACCCACAACAACTGAAGGACAGGACTTTCACAAAATGAACTCTATGGCTGATGACACTAATAAGTCCCTACATACCATTGAATACAAGAAATCTTCGACTAAGCCCTATGTCCCTCCATTAGATACACTAAATATCTCGAACAGCCCGATCATAAGGAATTTCTTCAAAGTTGAAAGCAAGGTTAAGTTTTCTCCAAGGAGGGACTTAGAAGCTGGTATCCAGTTTTCAAAACCAGAAACTCCGCTTCCCAAGGTACAGAGAAACTTAAGTCGAAATAACTCATATCTACATGTGAGCTTATGGGAGTATGTGAAAAATGTCTTCAAGCCTTCAGAAGAATTCAATAAGAAATATGGACTCTTATGTAAGGGAATTAATGGATTACATGAGAGATTTGATATTATAAACATCATGAGGATGATGGCCGAGTTTGAAAGGCTCAAATTCTTGCTTCTTGATGAAGATCAATTGGCATTGTTCAACAACATCCCAAACCCTGTTATAGGGGAGAATATCTTTCCTAAATCAAGAAGAAATATTAAGGAAAATTCCTTATGGAATCCCCCTCCTCCAAAGCAAAGTTTTAAGGCTTCAGTGAGAGCATATCAAAAACTTCAGGTTAAGAAAAGAAGAACAGATGTAGACAACCGCTTAATAGCAATTTTTGATGAATACTTGACACATAAATGAATATAATAACTGGCTCTTTTGAAGATACGATTGAAAGAACCATAAGAAATCATCAAATAATTCCTTTTAAGGATTCAATTTCATTATTGAGAAATGTGTCAAATGTGTCTCTAAATTGATTTTACATCAAGAAACAAGTTTGAGTTAATTGGAAGAATTTAGAGGGTTTATGTATGGAAAGCAATACAATTATCGATGAATATTAAACAAGAATTGTAAGAGTTTTATGGGATTCCATAACTTCATACAGCTAAATTAGCTCTTTTAATTAAGAATAACATCTTTTATATATGTCTTGTAGATCTCATTCTTTCTTTTGTTCCTGGATTCCTTCTTCCAGTAATAGTCTGGAAAATGATGAGAGTAGCAGCCAATGAGCTGATTGCCTTGGAATTTACCAACTTGAGTACCATATTTAGGGGCAGATATATTGTATCCAAGATTTCCAGTATGAACCTTCATAACCTTTGATTGTGCATTCTTGTCCAATTTATGAAACAGAATCAGATAATCAATAAAAGTTGGTTCAATCTCAATAGAGTCTTCATCGTCTGAAGCCTTCTTGTTCTTTTTTTGAACAATAGTAGGCTCAATTGTAATCAGTGATTTCAAGACAGCAAGCTCATCTTGGAAATATTTCTCATTTGCAAATTTTCTCATCTTACGATCTTTGGCATATAATGTAGGGAAGGATGGCGAAAAGATGCATAGGCCTTTGCAAGTACTACAAGTATAAGTGCAGAGGCAACTAGGACAGACTCTGAGGGTCTTTCCTGAGCAATGATGGCAGTCCTTGGTTTCCATATTCTTAATTATTATTTGATCATTTAGCGAATTCGAATTAAATAGCACACTTTTCTGATAATTTCTGTCAAATTTTGGTTTACTTCTACCTATCTCTAAGTTTAACGTTTGAAATCCAGATTTATCTGGTGATTTCTGAATGAAACATTTATAGCATATAGAAATATCTACTTTTCCTATCATGTCAATAATATTAGCAACCTCTTCTTATTTATTCATCTACATTGTGATAAATAGATTGAATACCTCATATGTATGCATCAAAATTAGGCATTGGAGACTAATAGTAGGAAAAGTTAGATTTTTACAAGCGAATTTTATAGATGAAAACTCAAGATACTAATGGTTATTGTTTATTAGTCCTTAATGACTTAAAGAAACTGCTTTATAATAAAAGAAATCTCAGCAGTTGACTTGAGAGAGAGAAAGAGAGGAGAAATTTTCCTCATTTCTTATTATTATCATTGATCATTGTGACGACATCATGACCTCATCACAATGTTTGAATGCTCAGACTGTGATACTGTATATAAAATATTTTTTCCGTTACATATTTTTACAAGATCCACGAATCATATAATTGTCTCATTTAACTAAGAATAATAATATGGGCGACTATGGAATAAGAGTAAAAGAAATGCTGAATTGTTTATAAGAATTTCAAGTTTTTTGAAACCCCTTATTCTCATATGCCAGGATTAGTCCGTTATGATAAATGTCCTCTATATAAATCATTCGTTCTGCTAGTTTCAAATAATGTAACAATGATAATAACATCCAACCATCTGGTTGCCTTGAAATTTTTGAGAATTGGCAAGAATAAGAGCTTCTATTTGAGTCTTTATAGATTCTTTCCAATTTATGAAATTCAATCATATAGTCAATAAGAGTTGAGCCAACCATAATAGAGTCTTCATCGTCTGAAACCTTCTTGTTCTTCTTTTGAACAATATTAGACTCAATTTTAATTAGTGATTTCAAGACAGCGAGTTCATTTTTGAGATATTTCTTATAAGCAAAAACCTTTTCATCTTGTGATCTAGGAGATATAACGTAGAAAAGACTGGAGAAAAGATCTTTGGCTTTATCCTCATATTTCTTATGTATAAAATGTAGTTAGCTTATGAGAAAAGGAAAATCAATATTGCACAAGTTTCAATAATAAATAAATTTAGTATCAATTTTTCACCATTATGGATCAAAATTACCAGGATTCTTTTGAAGTCAATGATATTCAACATAGCGAAGGGTACTCTTCGATGATAACTTTATAATCCAGTAGAAAATCCGCCAAAAATCGATATGGCTTTAGTTCACCTCACAAAGAAACAATTAATACTTCGGTAATTATTTCTCTTATGGCCTATTTATTCGATCAGCAGTCCACAAAGAACATAAAATCCAACTTGATCAAGGAAAGTCTCTGTAAATAGTTCTCATTCCCCCAGATGATATTTCTAGTCCCAAAATCAGTGAGGAAAACCCTAGAAAGTGATATTGAAGAAGATATTGAAGGAAGTTCCGCAATGTCGCATAAGAAAGAAAGGAAGAAGAAATTCTTGAATGAAGTTGATCTCTCAAAACTCACTCCTCACAAGCATTCCTTCACTACATCGAAACACGAACTTGGTAGAATGACCCAGCTTACTCCTAATTATGGTATTATAATGGTTATCTTCTCTTGACCTATAGTGGAACAATTCAAGCAACTTATCGAGTCGGATTCCAGTAGTAAGCCCATAAAAGAAGTCGAGTTAGAAAATAATAAACTGAGAGAATTTCTAAAAGACTTGAATGAGAAGTTAACAAAGCTTGTCAAGGACTCGAAGCCCTCAAATCCCAAAAAGATTGTTGAATTTAAGTATAAGAGTGAAGAAGAACAGCTTAAGACAATAAATCAAGAAATTGAGAATAATAAGAAAATTATAGAACTGAAAGCCGCTGAGTATAAGAAGCTAAAGGAAAGACTTGAGGTGATCAAGGACCCTGAATACTTGTACCAGATAGAGGAGAAAATTGAAGAGACTATGAAAAAGGCAGAAGAGATAAAACGAGGAAATCAAAAGTTGATAACTGCAACGCTTGCCTCAGGAAAGAATTTAAACAATATCGAAAATGTTGACGGCATGCCACAGAATATTAAAGAAGCAAATGAAAAAACAAAGGATCTATATTTATTGAAGAGAAAATTAGAAAAACTTCAAGAGCGAAATAGAGAATTTGCCAAGGAGAAACAAGAAAAGAGCTCCAAAATTCAGGAACTCACACAGGAATATAATGACCTCCTCTCAAGTAATTGTTTAACTCCTGAAGATAAGAGTGGCTCAGCTCTTCAGCACAAGTACAGATCTCTACAAAACCAATATAAGAATCTTCAAGAAACTCTCAAATTAATTGAGAAAAAGAATGAAAAGCATGTAGTTGCAAACATTAAGAGAGAGATAGATAGCATTGAATTAGCAATCCTTCGTGACAAGGAGCTTATTTCCAAGTTAGATGAAATGATTGAGAAGCAATCAATTGAACTCAAGGATATAATAGATAAGGAAGGTCTTCATTCTGACAAGGCTATGCACGATGTCTTTACCAAGATCAAATCGTCCTTGTCAGTTCCCAAGCAAAAGGAAACCATTGAGGAACCAAAATCCAAGATAATTAGTAGAAATCTCAGTAGGGCTTCACTCAAGAAAAGAACTGACAGATCTGGTGAATTGACTCCTGTTTCAGTTTTAAAGGACAACCTGAAGAACAAGACCATTGATCATAGAAATACCAAGAGTATAGACAAGCCTCTAAAGCAGCCAAGCGAAGAATTGGTTCTTCCAGATAAGAAACAAGAAATATCCGAGCAGATTGAGAAAGAAAAGCCAATAAGCCCTCTAAAGATAACAGACAACCTCATAAGTCCGATCAAACAGACATCCAAGCCTGATCTTTTCATCAGGGATTCATCTCGTGACTTTGAAGAAATAGATTCATCTAAACCATTCCAAGAAAGATCTAGTGAGAACCCAGTGAAGGAAGAAAAGCTCAATATGCCCAAGAAAATGGATGAGCCTAAATTTAAAACAGTAGAACCTGATTTGACTCAAAGTCAAGAAGACCTTAAGTTGCCTGAAAATAAAAAGAATAAAATAGAAGACATACTGAACGATGATGAGCCCAAGAATGACCAGAAGACTGAGCTAGTTCTAAATGAAGAATTCAAGCCCAAGAAAAAGAAAATTCCTATTGAAGAGACAGACCTTGAAAAAGAATTTGATATAAAACCAAAGGAAAAAGAGATCAAAGATCCTTTTGCCAAATTCGATAACATTGACCCGGAAGAGCTTGCAAAGGAGAAAAGTAGACTTCCTGGGTCTGAGACCTCGAATACAAACACACAAGGTACTCAAGAAAAGAAAACAAAGAGCACAAGGCCAAGACCAACCCTTGAGCCTATAACTAATCAAGATAATTTCCTGGGATCAAGTAGTCAAGAAAAGAACACTCTTGAAAACACTATTGAAAGAGAAGGTGAAAAACTTGAGAATAATTCCTCTGTTAAGTTAACTACGGAAGATTCCCCAACTAAATTTAGTTTAGCTTCAAAGGATAAGCTTGAAGGCATCACTAAGCCGAGACGCCAATTGAATCCTATTGATCAACAAAAGGTAAATTTGGATATAAACTATTTATAATCAAGTAGACCAATAAATTTGCCGCAAATGCTGAGAGCGGAAAAAATGACTTTTTTGAGGATTTAGAGTTGTAAAAGGTAAAAGCCAATTGAAAATGTAAAAATGCTATATTAAATTTGAAATCTATCTTTTCTTTCCGAGAAGTATCTATATTTCTATTAGGCTTCTTTATAATTTTGGAAATTTCACTTATTTCAAATTTAATAAGGCTCCCAATTTATTATCATTTATCAGGGTTCGAATAACATCCGAACATGGCACAAACAGCTCGATCTTATCAATACTACGATTTAAAACCCAACGAGGAAGACGTATGAACTTGAATAACCCTCTTTAAGTTGTTAGAGCGACAGTCACTTATCTCCAGGAAACTTACAACAGAAAGAGTTTAATCAGTCAGCTCTAAGTTCGCAGAATTATGAACTCGAAGAGGGAGAAATTGATCCCAGCGAGGTAAACTTAGTTACGATATGAAAAGCTGATCTAATGTTCTATTTAGGCATCAGTCCAAGGAAGTCAGAGTAGTTTAGCATCGAAGTATAGTAAAAAGGAAAAAACAGAAAGCAATGAGGAAAAAAGAGAATTTAACAGGAGAAATAATCAATACCTTTATGAGGGAGTATCTCTCCATCGAAAAAAGATCTCTAACTTTCTTAGAACAAACATTACAATAGTCATAAAAATAATAATCAGATGCACATGGAGAATAGACAAAATCGAGGGTATGACCAGCCAAAACAGCACAATTCCCAATACCAGAGAAGTAACTTCTCTCAGAATGCTGCTTATAACAATGCCCCATCCAACCAACAAAAAGAGATCGCTGACTCTCTCCAAAAATACCTCACTCCAAGCCAGAATTCAATAACTCAGGGGTATCCCAATCCGCAACAACAGCCCCAATATCTTCCCCAACAGAATCTTAATCCTTATCAGCAGAATGTCCTTCCAGTACAGCCTCAAATGAATCATCCCATTTATCAGGGATTTCAATATTCCACTAATATAGCCAACCAATACCCTCAGAATCAGATTATTGACCCGAGAATAGTTCAACAAAATCAATACAATCCACAAACCCAAATAAATACTCAATTTGGAGGTCAACAATTTCCAACACAAATGCAGAATCCCCAAGTCAGTCCTATGAACACTTTCCCTCAGCCTATCTATATGAATCCTCAACAGAATAACCTCCAGCCTGGTTTCGTCTATTCCTCTTTTATCCCTGAGCAAAGACCACAGCAAATAAATATAACTCAACAAAAGAACCCCATCACAATGCCTCAAATAAATCAGCAGCCATTTTTCCACGGTAATCAGCTAATAAATCAAGGGTTCGTTCAGAGAAACGATCAGCCACAAGTCTTCCAACAACAACAGCCCCAACTTCAAAGTCAACCCCAAAACATCCTTCCCCAACAAGGTAATTTCCCTAGTTATGTAGGTAACAATCAAATTATTAACCAGAATTTAGCAGGTGTAAATACTAATATTCCTAGCAATACCCTCCAACCTAATGTCTTGAACATCCATCACATCCCCCAGCCTGGCTTCGAGGCTGGAAAAAACCTCCCTCAGGCTCAAATGAATACTTTGAGTAATACTAACCCCGAGAAAATGATCCAGTCAAGCAGCCAAAGTCCTCGCATTGGTGAACCTGTCCAACAGCAATCTTCTCCCAATGTCCCAAAAGACACTGCTCCTAAGACTGAATCCTTCAATTGGCAAGCTATTCAAGAGATTATTGTGGAGAAAATAAAAGCTCATTTCACTCAAAATCCAACAGGAAATTTCCAGGAACCTATCAAGATACAAATAAACGATACCCAAGTTGTCACAATAGATCCTGCTCGTCCTCATGAAGCCAAGGTCGAGTTTACAAACAAAGTGAACTCTTCTTCTACTTCCATCACTGAAGAGAAAGAAAATGACGAAAGAAAATCCAACATATCCTTATCCCAAGAATTTGAAAGGCCTTACAGCCAAGAATCCAGATCCAATGCAAGTATAATAGATTCAAAACCACTCAGGGTCAAGGATGTTATAAAGGAAAGGGCTCCAACAATTCAGCCTCTTAGCACTTCCCAGACTTCCAATACTTCCAATACTTCGAATGTTTCCAATGCTAGGAAGGATCAAGGACCGAGCCGTTCTAGGAAGACTACCAGCAAGAGAGTCTTTTCTTCTTCCTCTTCCTCTTATGAGTCTTCTTCAGATTCCGAATCCCCGAGACGTAGAAAGAAAGAAAGCAGACGTTCTCGTTCGCGTTCTCGTTCTCGTGAGAAGGAAGAAGACAGAGAAAGGGAAAGAGATAGAAGAAATGGTATTCTGTCTAAAAAGTTAGAACAAATAAAGAATGAAAATGCTGAGAAGAAAGAAACCAAATTGAGTTTCTTTATCGACACTACACCGATTGCTATAGTGAAAGAACAAGACCCTGAGAAGCACACGAAGACTTTGGAGCTGCAGAAGAACATTGAAGGTGGAGAAAAGTTTTATAAACTTTTAGGCCAAGATCGCTCCTTCAAGACCCAAGAAAAGAACTTGGTTGAAAAACTGAATAAATTCCTTGTAAATCCTGAGCCTCTCAAAGAAGAGAAGAAAGAAGAGGACGATGAGGAAATCAAAGCTGAAAAGGCCAGACAAGAAGAAGAGGAAGAAACTAATCCTGAATTTAATTTCGAGTCAAGATATTACTTCTATAACCCTACTCAAGTTTGCAATAGGTGTAAAAAGCCGGGGCATTTTGAAAGATGGTGCCCTGAGGAAGTAAAGATAAAATGTCTATTCTGTGTTGGGCGTCATAGAACAGAGGAGTGTACACAGATTGTATGCTTCAACTGTTATAATGTTGGCCATAGAGCCAAAGATTGTAATGCTCAGCAGAATATGGCATGTTATAGATGTGGCAAGAAGGGCCACAAGAATAACCAATGTGGGGTGATTATGCTGAAAGATAAGGAAAATGGCTTGAGGGAAAAGAAATTATTTATGTCCTCAGTTACTTGCCTTGCTTGCAACGAGAAAGGGCATATAAATTGCCAGTCTCGTATCCTTAAGCTTAAGAAAGGGTATATAGATGATTTATATGTCGAGGAAGACATCACTATAAAGGAGGATACAATCGTCCAGAACGCAATGAACTTACCTGATTCTGAAGGCAATCAAAAGTTTATTGCGGATAGCAGTGACGAAAGTGATGGTTCCTATGAAGACTTAGGGGATTTTGCTGAGAAAAGAGTGGTGCCTAGTACTAAGAATAGCAGGCACAAAGGAAAAAATAATAATGATCATAATGAAGGAACTCATAATAATAATAATAGGAACTCTAAGAATAAGAATCATCATAGAAGTAACAGTAGTAATGGAGATAAATTTTTTAAAAAGAAGCATAGAAATTGAGAAAAGAGAATAGTTTACATTCGCTAGCGAGACTTTGTTCATGCTAATTTTCTTCACCGTTATTCTATCTTTCATTGGTTTGTAGTATAATATCAGACTCTTTTGTAAATGATGAACTTCTTAACATAGGAAATTATACTTTTTTCTCATCTTACTTATTAATACTTTTAGACCAGGACTAACAATGGAGAAAAACAACAGGAAAAAGACGAGAGCTCACTTGGACTGAATCAATGAAAAGACATGTTGTATCTCTAAAGAAAATGCGCCGAGACTTTATATTTAAATTGTATTAATATCGTTGATTTTCGAAGTATAAGTATTCTTTGGTGCTCACTCTCGTAAATGGCGAACTATAACAAGAATTCACTATATGACAAAGCACACGAAATTCTACTTTCAAAATATCAATCATCTCAACCAATCACTTCCTCTAGAGCAGATAGATTCGAAAACTCTCCTCATTTCCATGTATCATATTCCCTACAAAAGAATCTAACATGTGTAAGGACCTAAATATTGAATTCGAGAGAGCAAAGAGTCATATTCAAGCTCTTAAAACCGAAAAAGAGCACCTCAAAGTAATTTCATCCCATTCTTCATAATATTTTTCCCTAGAATACCCTGAAAGCTGTGTTGGAGAAGAAATACGAACCTGAGCACAGTTCTTCACATCATAGGTTCCTCTTATCTAAAGAGTACACAAAATCCCCAATAATTCTAACTCCTAGTATCGGGAAGCCTAGTTTAAATTTCAGTAAGGAACAGCTATCTAAACTTCTGGAACTAGAAAGAGAGAACAACAAGCTTCAGGAAGAATTGACCCTCTACAAGACCAAGATGGCTCATTTACAAAAGGAAAGAGATACCTACAAGGCAAAATGGTAGAGATCTATCGGGGTAATAGACTAATTTCTAAGGGAGAAGAGTGAAAAAGCTCAGGAAGAGCACATTCGTACTCATACTGACATGCTAGCACTTAACAGGGAATATCAGCAGGCTCTTGTAAGACCTGAGAAATAAAAAGTAATCTAATTAGAAACGGATAGAAGAGCTTGAAGAAGAAAATAAGTTTCTGAACAGTCCTTCGAAGGCTGAAGAGAAGACCCAGCCGACTCTGCTAAGATATATTGACAATGTTCTTGACATGATAAACAGTCTTGATGACTGCCACTTTGCAAAGTCTTGCTTCCAAGAAAGATTTTCTAAGGATGGTGATATTTGGGATCTATTGGGAAAGAAAAACTTCAACTTAATTGTTCTCAAAGCCTTCAAATACATCTCAGACTTGCTCATAAACATTTGCTCCTTCTCCAATAAAACCCAAACTGCCGAGGAGTCTTCTCCAATCAAGGCAGAGTCATATGTAAAACCTCAACCTAGAGCTGATCATAGCAGGAGCGAAAGAGTTCCTCTCTCAGCAGAAATGCTCAAGAGAAAGCCCAGACTCTTTGATCAGACTTATACAAGCCCAGTAAACCAATCCTATGTTAGAGCAACTCCTGTGGAGAGACCTATGTTCAGAGACCTAAATCATTCTTATGAAGCCCCTTCAGATTATTATCCTGACAGACTGAGCAGGTCTTTGCAACTTACAGGAAGAGACCATTACAATCAGACTCCAATGAGTAGACAACCCTATTATCAGCAGACACCGTTTGTTACTCAACAATCAATTATCTCATCCCCACCCCATGCTCAGAGTAGAATTCCAACTGAGCCTGATTCCTTCCTAGACTTCCACCCCCAGCTCCAAACCTATAACAACTATCAGCCACAATATTATCCCAGCTTCCAAAACATAACTCCAATTAGACCTGAGTTTTACCAGGGGCAGATCAATCCACAAGCCCAACCTCAAAATTGGACTCCTCAATACCACTCTAATCCACAGTTCTATGCAACTCAGCCTGTGTATAGCTCTTCAGCACAAAGAGTCCTTAGAATGGATCTGGACTCGGCGAATCAATTGAGAAACAATAGAGATTTGAATCTTTCAGCCATTCCTGAAGTGCAAAATACATCTCAAAAGGCCTCTAATGACAGTGTCTTACAGACAAATACAAATGCTGTTTTTGTCAAAGATCACTATTCTTATAGGGCAGCTTCTCTAGAAAAAAGACAACCCTCACCAGATACTAGTGGAGCACAGCAAAGGACTTCACAGAAAAGTGATGAAGCAAATGCAGTGAATAATTCTAATGCCGTGAAGGCGTACCAGAAATTTGGTACTTCCTTACCTCCACTCGACCTGCAGAGTAAATTACCTAATAATATCTCTCTTAACCTTTAGCTATAGAAACAAGCAGTACTGAACCTTCAAGAACTCAGGATAAAAATGCAGGGCAATCACCTAAAGCATTCACTGAAGAGAAAATCCACCCTCAAACAGCTCCTGCAAAAGAGAAAAAGAAGATTACCTTCCAAAATCCTCTAGATAGGAAAATAAGTATCCCAGGTCCTCAAGAAGAAAGAAAAAATCATAGAGAAGTGGAACACAAAAGCGAAGAGAATGAAAATACCCCCGAAGCCAGATCCCTCAAAGTCCAGCTCGCTTCTCCTCCTCAAAGAAAACTTGAAAAATCTCGCAGCCTAAAGGACATCGATGCTAGTGCAGAATATAAAACATTCAAAGTGAAATTTGGTAGGACAGAGTCTGTAGAGAATAGAGACAGAAAAGAAAGACCAGTGTTGCCAAGCATCCTCAATGTGCCTAGGAGAAAGAAGGTAGAGAGTGCTAGAATACAGACTTATGACCCCATTAGGGGTGAAGATATCCCCCCTGGTGGGTTCCCCGTTCAGAGAAGGAAATCAGTAGCTTCCTCTCCAAGTCATACAAGCCAAAGCCAGAGCAAGAAGGATTTCAGTATTGATTCGGATCAAGAATGAGAATATGGATGTATGGGATAGACTGTTTTAATATGTTTTAATGTTTTTGCTTGTTTACAGTTTTTGGGGTTGAAAAAGTAATCAAAAAGAAATATCTAAGCAAGAAAATGGTAAATGTAGGATAGACACATGAAAGATATAATTATAGTAGAGTAGGGATGCTAATTAGAAAATAGTACACTTATCTTTCTCTTGCTTGCTTGCAGTTTGCTTGGAAGTTGGGGATTTTCTACACAAATTACTGATTTTCACCTAGAAAGATACGGTTGAGTTGATATAGGCTTGAAACTATTATATTCTTCATTTTCTTCTTTGAGCTCAGTTCTCAATCTTTCAGGTTGAGCGAGCTTCTTCTTTTCATTCTTTCCAAGAGGAGCAACATATTCTCCATTCGAGTCATCGTCCTCTTCGTCATCATCATAAAGGGCTTTCTTCTTTTGGGATTTTTGATTCGCGAGCTTTAAATTGTTGTTCACAAACTCATCATTTTCAGAAAACTCCATGTTCACAGGAATTTTTTCGCTATCCACGGCATACTTAACATTCTATCATGATTAAATGATGGGAGTGGGGCTTTACAAATGGAATTAGAATCCAATCATAGACAGAGTCGTACTCAAAGCCTTCTCTCATGAAAAGCTCCTTGAAGTTCCTTCGCAGATAATGGTAGTCTGGTTTCTCATCAAACTTTAATTTCCTGCAATATTCCAGATATTTCTTGAACTCATCTATTCATTACTCCAACGATGTATTCCTTTTACCTGGGAGTCCCTTGCAAAGCTCATCCAGAGGAGTATTTTTCTTTTTCTCTAAAATTTTCGCATATTTCTCTTGCTTCGTTTTCGCTTTTAGACCCTGCCAAGGGAGGGCTCCTTTGAATAAATATATTAGGACATATCCCAAAGATTCCAAATCATCTCTTCTGCTTTGTTCTAAATTTTACAAAAAAGTACCACGATTAGTTACCAATTCCCAAATGAGTATTCACACTTGCATATCGTGCAGTACCAGTCAACTGCTTGCCTTCTCTATAAGGAATATGCTGATTAGTTCTGGGGTCTCGATATCTCTTAGAAAGTCCATAATCAATTATGTGAACCATGTGCATTTTCTTTCCTTGTCCCATTAAGAGGTTTTCAGGCTTCAAATCTCTATGCAAGAAGCCTCTGTTATGCATATATTCCAGAAGTTGAATCTATATCTTATTACAGAGTTTCTTTTCTTAGTACCATCTGATCTGCTAACATAAGAATTGTCTTCAAACTCATTCTTCTATTACACATATTCAAGTATTGCTCGAGATTGTCTCCCAGAAGCTCCATGACAAGAATATTATAGTCACCTTCCTGTCCACACCAGATCAATGTTGGGATTCCGGCTAGATATATTATTTTGAATTTTCAAAAGGAGTACTTCCTCCCTGGAGAGAATGCATGATTTTTGCTTCATAAATCAGCTGAGGATATTTAGTTCTGTTATCTTCCTATAGCAGATTAATCAAATCTTGGAGAGTTGTTACCAGCTTAACTGCAACTTCTTCATTTGTTTGAACATTTTGGGCTAAACTTGTCAAAAGAGCAAGATTTTGCTTTACCTAGGTATATATCGCCGAAGGAACCACTTCCAATTTTTCTTCTGAGTTTAAATCTACCGGCGACACGTATTTCAATTATACTCATCTCTCAGTAGGTCTATTTGTTTTTGATTGAATTCTCTTACAAAATAAATTTAATTACGATGGATAGCAGGAACACGAAAAGATCTTCCAGCTCGGAAAGGAAACACGTTCCCAAAGTGTACAATATTCCTAAGGCCACTGAACCTGGCTTCAACATTGACACCTGTATGAACGACTTCAAGATTGCTGGAGATACCTTCGAGCACGACAGCGATTATTATTTCGATTCTTATTCTCACTTCAGTATTCATGAAGAAATGCTCAAGGACAGAGTAAAAAATAAGAATTTATTTTTATCCTCTAGACCAGAACCCTTGCCTACAAAAACGCCATCTTGGGAAGTTCTGACCTCATTAAGGGAAAGATCGTCCTTGATATTGGATGCGGAACCGGTATTTTAAGTATTTTTGCCGCTAAGGCTGGAGCAAAGCATGTCTACGGAATTGAGAATGCTTCAATTGCTAAACACGTAATAGTTTACTATCGGTTTAACTCTCAAAGGCTGCTAACATCGTCAAGGAAAATGGATTCGCTGATAAGATCACCATTATCAAGGGAAAGGTTGAGGAAGTCGAACTCCCTGTGGATAAGGTCGATATCATTATTTCTGAATGGATGGGATATTTCTGCTTGTATGAATCCATGCTTGACACTGTTTTGTTCGCCAGAGACAAGTGGCTTAAGGAAGATGGTGTCATGTTCCCTGATAGAGCAGTTATGTGGATGGCTGCCATTGAAGATGAAGAATACAAGAACGACAAGATTGGATACTGGGATGATGTATATGGTGTCAATATGAGTTCCATTAAGAAGTGGGCCATGCTTGAACCTCTCGTTGATGTTTGTGGAAAGAATTTGATTAATACCGATTCCTGCCCCATCTTGGACATTAACCTGAAGACTGTCACTGTCAAGGAACTTGATTTTGCATCAGAGTATACCTTGAATGTCAAGAGAAATGATAAAGTACATGGATATGTTGCTTGGTTCGATGTTTTCTTCAGCTACTCTAACCCTCCCATTAAACTATCAACAAGTAACTTTAAAGGTCTTGATAGCTGATATTGTAGGTCCTTATAGTAAGGAAACTCATTGGAAGCAAACTGTCTTCTACCTGAATGATGTATTGACTGTTGACAAGGATGATGTTATTACTGGCTCTATTGCTGTTAAGAAGAGCACTGCCAACCCAAGAGAGTTGGATATTAAGCTGTCTTATCACATCAACAACAAGCATCATAAGGTGGATGGTTCTCAATACTATAGATTGTGTTAAAGGGATTGATTCTATTGAGAGTTATTTGTAAAGTCCATTGAAATAATGCATTAATAATGTACAATTTCTCTATGGGAAAAAACAAGCGTAAACATAGAATAAGGATTACAGTGTCGAGACCAAATTATTACACTAATTATGGGTTATTTATAATTATTAGATTTCAGATGATTCATCAGCCTCTTTCTTAGATTTTCCTTTATTTTATCGCTACTTAGTTACAAAAACAACATCTTAAGTACTCAATATCATTCTTTTGATTCGGATAAGACGAATCCCTCATCGGAGCACTCTTCTCTCGTCTCGTTTTCTCTACAGGAGCAACATCATTCTCTTTATCCTTTGCTCTTGCCCTTCTATTGCTAATCACAGAGGCATATCTCTTATCCGAGTCCTCTTTACTTGTATAGAAACTACCTGATGTGTCCACTCTATTTGTTATTCTCATAGACATTGGGGACTAACAATAAGACGAATCTAAATTAGAAATTACGCTGTTGCTTTGTTGAGAAGTTGAGTAGTAGTTGCCTCTGTCTTCTAGTATATATCTGTTTGGAGAAGCGTTCAAAGGAGGATTATATTTATTCTTTATATAGTCTCTGTCAAAAGAGCTAAATTCTGAGCCCCTGTCAGTTGTATTTGTATCAAAGGGATTTGAAGTTTTTGATGTTTGAGTATTTTTTCCAAGCTCGTTTTCCTCAGCCAAGCTATCCAGCCTCTCTGTGAATTTTGAAGTTTCTATCTCTCATGAAAACAAGAAGAAAACCTGTTACCATTGACAATGGTCTCAAGAATTTTATATAAACTAGGACAAGTAAACTTGAAAGAGCCTTTCTCAATAACTTTCCTAAAATAATTAGCTCTAATTGCTTTGCTTCTTACTTCAATGTGATATTGATAGCATAAATGGATTCTTCACAGCTTCTGGTGTATGCTGATAGACTGGCAACTTTAGTATCAAATATTTGCTATTCATTTACAAACTAAATATTATAGGATACCATTTTCTTTTTGTATTCCTCAGCTTCGTTTGCTCTCATTCTTGCTTCTTCTCTTATTTTTTCCTACCAAATCAGATTAATGCAAGCTATGATATACAATTTGCTCCTTTAGAGTGTGAATCATGGATTTCATTTCTTTCTCTTTTGCCACAGACTTTGTGATTTCGTCTTCAAAGAAGACCTATGCCATTATTCCCTCTATCTAATGATTTATACTAGATTTTTGTGTAGAATGGAATTGTTATTGGCAAGATTATCGATTTCTTTTTCACAATTTCTCAAAGTCTTGATAAGCAAGTCATTGCTTTGAGCCAGCTTTTCATGCTTGGCCTTGCTCTCCCTAAGCTTTTCTTCGTATTTTTCCATTTCCAAATTATGGAGTTCCTATCAAAGATTAAATCCTTGCAAAAATCTCAGTAC
>Ga0065720_1019730_pt1 | contig 20815 bp, 23 predicted proteins | sample Thericmetagenome_FD_59107 | JGI IMG/M metagenome (GOLD analysis project Ga0065720, IMG submission 59107) | Thermophilic microbial communities from the Joint Bioenergy Institute, California, USA of rice/straw/compost enrichment - eDNA_2 v2... | ecosystem: Engineered > Solid waste > Grass >...
GGGAACTGGTAAAAGTTTGGATTCTTCCTCATCCGGTAATTCTTTTTTGTTCGCCAAAAAACCCTGAAGAAGCGCCAGCCTCTCATTCTCTTTCTGGGCTCTGGCCTGCCAGCGAAGCTGTTTCTTCTCTCTCCATGTCAACTTCGGCGATTCCGTACCGTCAGACTCTGACGTGGGGCTGGCTGGACTCGGCGCGTCCTTGACGTCGGCATTCTGTATTGTCTGGCTAGCATTTTTAGCTACGAAGGCTAATTGTTCTGGTTGGTCTGGAGGGCTCGTAGTAAGTTCTGGGTTAAGTGAGGTGGCCAACGCCTGCGCTTGTTGCTGAGGCTCAGTCGAGTATAATTGGCGGCTCGCTGGACAGGGCCTAGCTGCGACGGCGGGCAACCTCACGGCAGCGCCGCTGGCCAGAAGCAGACGGCATGATGCGCAGACGAAGGGAGCCCTTAGTGTGCGAAATGAGGCTTGTCTGGTCAATTGCAACATGGCAACACTGGGCCCTGGGTGTCCTCGATCCAGGGAACTTTGAGGTTGACGACCAGGGGTTTCGCACTTCTCCGACTTGCCCCGTCCGGCTCGTTAGCGTGCCGTTGATCGAGGTTGGAAAAAAACGAAGTCTGCACACAGGCGCGTCTGCTCTCGTGCGCGTCCAGCGAGGTGGCGGGACCCTGTCGTAGGCTCTGAGTGCGTTACCGAAACTTTTTTTTTCGGTACCCCACTTGTCCAACGCTTTCCCCCTTCACTCTGGGTTCGGGTTGACGTGAGCCAAGCATAGATGACATAAGCAATCACAGGCTAGACCTTCTCTGGTCATGAAGATGATGGTAATGACACATCTTTCATGAACTGGTAATGTTACGCAGACTTGGCTTCGTAACCTTGTGCTTCGCTAGGTATTGGACATGCATTGGGGGTGTTTTCTTATTGTCACGAGAGATCTCGATCGGTAATCATCTCACAATCTTTTGACGAGTAACAATGATATTTGTAAATTCTACGTTGTCATTCGAGACCACAGCGCGATCAAACCAATCTCCGTTCTGTTGATGCCTATCGCCATGGATTTGTCACTGCATGACCTGCGAGGTGGCAGCCAACGAGTTGACAAGCTCCAAGAACATGCCTGGGAATGGACAATGCCCAGTAAATATCACCACCAATGGAGCTTTCAGACTGTGCCATGCATCAACTACCACCCTGCCAAAGAAGCAGTGACGTATAGGTAAGCCTACCAGACGGCCGTTCCTCCCGACCCGCACCGAGCTGCTCCTCAGACATTGATGGACAACCCACCACCTGTCGACATTGCCATCCTGAATTGTCATGGCGCTTGGTGCGGCAAGTCTGCGCGGGAAGCCAGCAGTGGGTGGAGCGAGCAAAACGGCGACTCCGTCCAAGTCTTTGGAAATGGAGCGGAAACCCCACGGTCGCAGGGGAGGTGTGGGTTCCATTACCTAATGCACTGTCGGAGCGCCAGCATCCGCCAAGACGAGGCGGCGGGGTGTCCCCTCTCTCGAGGCTGAAATTTTTAGGTCAAGCGATGGCTTTCACCTGTTGATTTCATCGTCGACGAGGTCTGCTAGTAAGTCTGCTAGGTCGACGTGTAAGTAGGCGTTGTTCCTGGACTAGTGGCGATCGAGATTGCCAACGGCGCCACGCTCGATCAAGTCATGCCAGTTGGTCCAATGGAGAACGGGAAGACGGAGATGCAGGACGACCGACAGCAAAGGATGGGAAGGGAGACCTGACGACATCCTGGCCTGACATCACACATCACCTGAGTTGAGAGCCATCAGGGTCCTCCTTCATGGTGCCAATCTCCCCAGCACACACACAGCCAGCACCAAGCTGTGCTTCGGAGTTCCTTCCTGGGCCCTGAGGCACTAGCTTACATCCTAGTATTCGCCGGCCGCCAATTCTTTGACACTGGGCTGGGGAGAACAGTTTGTCTGGTGAGCAGTCGCCCGCCACGGAGCAGCTAATTCTTCCGACTCGGTTTCGGGTCGTTGACTAAAACGCCAGGGTTAAGCCTGCTCGCACACACAGCGATACCTATCTGGATATCGCCCATGTTCTATTGCGCTCAGAGGTACAAGACAAACTGGAATAGAAGAAGAGCCATCTTTCGATCAACGCCGGACAGCAAGGAGTGGACACTCTGCTGTATCATCTGGACGACGTTGCATCTTGTCCTAGTCCTCCCGTGTTGCAGCGGTCGGCTTTGCAACGCCCCTCAAGAACAAACGGCGATTGGACGGCAGGCCAAGAAGCCAGTCTTGTTCTGATTGCGACCAAAGCCTCATAAATCACGAAACCGTTTTGCGCGGTGCGCGCCAGCCCAACACAGGTTCAGTCAGTGCTCGGGCGGCGCTCGCATCGCGCGTCCATACTATAGACAAAAAATAAAGGAGAACGGTTATCGCAGTCTCACTGACCTCATTCTTGCATATGTGAAATGTCAGATAGGGCAGATCGTTCAGACAGCCACTTTTCATATACACACCGGGAATGTCTCAGAATCTGGCCAAAATCTGGCCGGGCTGAGTCACCGCACATTTGATATCAACGTCTTATCGTGATATACTCAACCCCCTCCCCCACCGCAACGAGAGGTTGCACAGCCGTGCTGTGTTTACTAGAACGAAGCCTTGTTAGGACCAGCAGTTGGGAATGTCAGCTGTTGCCTCATTACACGGGCAAAACCAACGTCTGCTGGCAGCCAACGTGCACTGCGGGCTGCTGCAGTCCAGAGTCATACGGGCATTTGGGCAATGGAAGGATGGAAACCTAAGCGGGTGGAAGGGTGGATGGATGGTTACGTGCCGGGTTGGACGGCGCGCATACACAGACAACCACACACCCCTCCCCTCCTTATCATGGACCTCTGAATCCCGTCATGCAGCACAGTGGGCTCTGCGCAACAGATACCAGACTCAACAACCGCACAGGCACGGGCGGGCGGCCGGCACCGTGAGTCGGTTACTGGGGATTTGGACAATTTGGGCATATGAATTCCATATGTACGACCAAGGGTTGCCCAACACTGTTCCAACAAACCAGGACAATGTCGATCGCGAAATGCCCCATGGGGGAAGGAAGGTGCCGGCCCTCCTCGCTTTCTCCATATGGCTGGGAGGGCCTGTCTGGTACATGCCGTGAACTTGGATTCCCGGTGAATCCAGCAAGCAACTCAGCGACAGGCACAGCGTTGTTCACACCGGATATTGGCGATGAATTGACTATCTGAAAGTTTGCGACATGGGCGCTCAGCCGTTTGCTTGCTTACTGAGAGGCGCTTATCTCGCAGCGGCTGTCAGAAACATCTCCAAACCGGTGGCCGGTCAGTATTTATGCGGATGAGCGATGTGATGCATCTCGGGGCCCGGAGAAGGACGGACGTCTGGATGTCTGGATGTAGGTACATGCTACACAATCCGTGGGCGGTCCATGCCCGGTGGACGATGTTATGTGTGCTTGTCGGTCGGTAGATATCTCGACCAAGAATCCATGCGGCGTGTGCAGAGATAGTATGGGCGGCCCTGATGGCTCGGTCGAATGGGAAGTGTTCCGGCTGACGGGCGTTTAGATCGATGGGATCCATGTCTCTGCTCATTCTCTTGTTCGACGCCTTAAGGCTTCTGGCCTGCTGCTGATCAGGCTTGGCCTGGTTTCGGATGTCGTGGCGCTGTTCTGGTTGCCTGCCTTATCGGCAGCTGTCCGTGCAGTCTGCCAAGATCAAAGATACCGGCTCGTCGGGCCTGCCGCATCTGGAACAGACGGGACGAGATCAGAGACAGGAAGCTGGCTGTTGCGGGCGCCGAAGCACGTTGCCGTCGTTGTGGCCTTACAATTTAGGCCATGAACCCTTATCTTGGACCCCCACAGGGGCCCCTGCTGGGGAACCCTGTGAGATTGGCAGATTACCCATGTGGCATGCCTTGGCTTTCCTCCCCACTCACATCCTTGCACGAATTCTTACCGCGGCCCCTCCAGCGGTCGCCCCGTGCCACTCAGCCAGAAAGCGGCCGATAAGTCGTCGTGCTGTGTTGGAAAGCAAGCCCGTTGGATGGAGAACGAGAGGACAATTTCTGACAATATGCTACCTGAAGTGAGCTGATGCCAGGCAGACGGGCAGACGACGAGTTGGAGATGTTGCAGCGCAGAAAAAAGTGGACGATGGCACCAAAAGGCGCAGTAGACAGAGCTGCCCCAGCAACAAAGGGCAAGCTCCAAAAAATCTTGACTCCATAACCCACCCACCCGCAAACGTCTCCCACGTTCCACCCGCGCTTGCGAAAAAAAGCTTTCATCCTTGCGTCCACCTGTCCCCATCAGGTACCCATCGGTTCGTAATGGATAACACACGGCATCCACCATTCCCGCACAACAAATCCAGCACGAACTGGTCACCCCAGCACCGCTTGGCCGCCGCTTGCCGGCTCTCAGCAGAGCAGCTTCATGCTCCGCGCCATGGCCAGGCCCTTCTCAGCAGCCAGCACTGCTTGAGCGCACAAGAATCACCACGCCCGCGGGACGGCTTGTTAGGCGATTTGGCGCGGCCCGGGCTTGCAGACGACATGGTAATTGTCACGTCACTTGTCGCAATCGCTGCAGCAACGGGGGGGTGGCAATTTTGTGAGTTTTCGTTTCTGATTCTGATGATGTGAAAAGTACTGTGTTGATCCATATGGATTAAGTAGTGTAGCTAAGTGGAGGGGCGCCCGTAGTGCCACATAGGATAGAACCTCCCCACACGGCTACCCGACCCGCGGACTGGGCCGTACCTCATTAATGCAGAGGACCCGCCCAGAGCAGCTCCTAACGGGCTGGCACTTTCTGGAAACCGAAAAGCAGAAAGGGCCGACAGATATTGACAGAGGCAGGCTGGGTAGCGCCCCCAGCAGCTGGAGACACAGCATACGTAGCGAGTGAAGAGGAGCACAGCAATTTATCTCGCTCGGCCTGGGAAGTCCGCAGCAGATGGGCAGGCACTACCTCTGCCTGTCTTCCCCACACCACGGGCTTCCATCCTCACCCTCACCCTTTTTCCAGATTCCATCTTCTTCAACGTGCTTGTTCAACAGCAAATCGAAGGCACTCGCCTCTCTCCGTCTGGCCTCTGATCCACGATCCAGCTCTTTGATCCTTCCACTTCAGGTTCCATTCCCCATCGCCAGACTCACCGTCTTTCTCATCCCGGGACCCCATCTGAAGAACTGACACATCCACACTCATACTCACACTCCACTCTTCCTATCTCAGACATCTGTCTTGGCTTTATCTGCCGCTCTCCCCGGTCCCATCTAGTCTCCCGCTCAGCTCCCTTGCTCACCGACCTATAACGCGGGCGCTTTTTCTTATTACCCAGCAGGCACCACCATCTCAGTTTTTTTTTTTATCTCTCGTCGCAGACTCGACGTCTTGCGCTCTCTCACGACCTGCACTGCCTAACCGCCTACAGCACCGCAAAACGGTGTCGTGCCTGAAACACCAAAGACCCTCGACGTCTTTTTGTTACCCCCCCCCGGGCTGGCCGTTATCAGGGCGGCTTAGATGCGCACGTTCTGAGATCAACCGGGTACTCAGGCTCGGCTCCCTTGCAACGTGCCGTACTCGTACAGTACTCCGTACCTTACAAACTTTACTTCCCTTATCTCCACTGCGACGGTACACCAACCTACCCTACGGGCCCGGCGTCAAGCTGCATCGGGTATCAGAGATAACTGCCCCAACGTGCCGCCAGCCTTGACAAACGCTGCCCCAGAATTTGACCGAGGGTTCCCGTCTCCCCAGACCAACCCCGCGTCTCGTTGTGTTTGCTGGTCTTGTCGTCCCTCCCAGGCTATCCCCGTTTATCAGTCGTCTGGTCCATTGGTCCCTGTTCCCCGGGGCCGGCTGCCTTGCTTTCCGCTGCGATCGAATCGAACCACATATCTGGCATACAAGAGAAGCCCCCAGGTACATATCTCTGCCTGATAACGGGGCGCACTGCCGCCTTGTTCTCCCCCTTCCCCCTCCCGGCCACACACATGCTCACACGCACACAAGCTACAGAACCCAGCGGCTCTCCGTGACACGACATATATGCTGGCACGGAGCCACCACAGTGGACCCCTGAACAGCCGGCATCATATCTGAGAAGCAAACTACCGCTGTCCCGAAGCAGCAGGGCTCACTCGCTCGTTCACACGCTCCTACGCTGCCAAATCGTCGACCCGGGTGTTTGTCTCACTGCGCCCAGGAACTGTGTGACGCTCGTCGACGACAGGGACTATCGCTGCCCCATGAATATAACCCGGCCAACGCTCCGTAACATTGCCATGTTTGATTTCCGATAGTCCCTCCTCGTCTTCACGTCACTTCAACTCCCTCTTTTACTCACCTGCCTTGAATACCAGCATCATCACTTGCCTTTATCTCCTATCTTTGGCTTGTTAACCACCTTCGACACCACAATTCTTGCTGGATTTGCCAGTGGTCTCATCCCAGTGTGATCATTTAACCCGGTACCTCCCTTGGAATCATATTGACCAATCATCGATCCCCTTACACGACGGTTCCATTTCACTTCCGGTCATGACAGACCAGCGTTCAGCCTCGCCCTCTCCGTTACAGATGGCAGCCAAGAATCGGGAGGGCGAGGCAAGGTTGCCCAAGGGCCATTGTCGGTACATCCTGCTCCTTCCTGAGATTAAGGGTCAGCGGTGTGCTTGCGTGGCCTTCTCTCTCAACAAGGAGATCCCAAGTGCCACCTGTGATTGTGGCCACCTTGCATGCTACCATACCAACGATCCCGAACCATCAACAGACCAGAGGCAAGAGCTCGAAGCTTTAAAGCAGAAGGTATATCAGCTTGAGGCTGCTCTCTCCAGAGGACATGATGACGTGGTGGACAGGTTTGCGAGCCGATTTGCCGAAGTGGAGGATCATGTGGAAAGGCACAAGGAAGAGGTTGGAGAATCGGTCAAGAATGTGTACCGGAATGTTTGCCTCAACTGGGACACTATCCAGCAGACGAACCGCAGGCTCCAACAGCAGGAAGAGCAAATACGTGAGATGCAGAGCAAGCTTAAGCAACACGCCGAGCAGATTGACGAACTCCACGCCAGCCAACTCGAGCTCAGGGACGCCGACATTAGCCTGGAAGAACGCATCGAAAACTTGACAGAGTTGATGGAAGAGCAAGAAGAAATGCGCCAATCCTCGTCTCGTCCATCCCGAAGAAGGTCAACATCTGATGCCTCCCACCCAAACGTCCCACTGACCCCTTTAGGGCAAGGGGCCGCCCCGTCGTCAGACTCGTCCCAACGCCCGTCCCGATCGCCAGCGGGCGGCCCCGTCAATCCCAGCCCCAGCAGGTCAGGACATGGCGAAGGAACCGGGCGAGAAGGCAGCCGCCCTCCAATGACGTCTCTGACGACGATGGTGACGAGACCTATCCGCCTCATTCCCCCGCTTTCAGCCCGCTCCACCGAAGCCTGGACAGTTCACATCTCGCTGCTACCGCACGCCTCCCTCCCGATGCCCTTCGAGCGCAACACCAACGCCTACCAACGCTGCCTGTCCCGCGGCCTGCACCAGATGGTGGCGGTCCAGGGCCGCGACTGGCCTGCGTTCAAAACGGCCGTCGAGAAGGCGTTTGGCCGCTTCCTCCGCGGCCGCGAGTGGATGCCCCTTCAAGCCAAGCTCTGCGATGCCGAAACTCTCCAGGGTCTCCCGATGCTTCGCCAGCTCGATCCCCGCTTGATTGATTTCGAACGCGGCTATGACCACGCCTTCCTTCGCCGACACTGCGCGGTGTGCGACTCGAACGGCATGATTGATTCTCTTTATATCGCCATGCGGTATCATACTATCAGCTGGCATACGTTGCGCCATTCACCCGTTTACCTCGACGGCCTTGAAGGTTGCTGGAAGTACGACCACTTGCTAGACAGCGGTGATCCGTTCCCCGACAGTGACGACGCTATCGATGATCAGGCGCGGCCTGCCGCCGGTGATATCACCACCGTGCTGCCAAACGTAAGGTCTCAAGTTACAGCTACCGGAGTGAAGCGTCCGCTCTCCGAGATGAGCAGGTCGGCAAGCTTTGGTCCGGCGACAGCAGTACAGCCAGGTCCTATGGTTGTCGGATCGTCACCATCACCATCATCATCATCATCATCATCATCATCATCATCATCATCATCATCGGCCACAGCTGTTCCGGAGCTTCATGAAGACCAACCCAGGGCAGCCAAACGCATGTGTCCGGCCGTACCTATTCCTGTCACCGTGCCGGTACCGGTGTCTGTCTCTAGTGCAGCAAGTCCAATCGTTGAGGTGAGAAGGCGGGATATCAAAACTGCGTGATTGAGCCGTGATCTTGTTTGTTTCACCCCGCCTCATGTTCCGAAATGGGATGGGAACCTTGGTCACGTCGAGGTTAGACAAGCAATCGATTCTTCAGCCTGGCTAGCACTATGGTTAGACGGTGTGAATGGATATCTACCCTAGACTTGAGATGAAAGCGTAACTGGATAGGATGTACTGAGATGTCAGAAAGACATATCAGAGGGAGGAAGCGCACATACACATGCACACATACTGTTGCCATTTTTATAGATCGGGCTGGATGGAGTTGGCGGGTTAGGTACAGGTTATACACGGTGTCCGTCCCTTGCTGAGGTATCTTAGTTCTCTGGCACACATACGAGGAGGATTCGGTCGTAGGAGGGACTCTGATTTGTTCTTAGTAGTGCAATATCTTTAGGAACTTAGAAAGGGATGGTACTTGGGATGGATGGTTTGGGTGGCGTTCTATGGGGGTTTTTTTGCTATTTCTTGCTTCCCTCACTCTCCAGATCTCTCTCGTAGGAGGATTGAAACTTTGAGGGAAGGTAGCTGACTCTCTTCCCCATGATTTATCCGCATGATCATGGACTGCCTGCTGCGGCTGTTTGTCCTTGGTTGTGAAACATTCCTCTCCATCTCTGTCTGTATTACCTCCTGATGGTAGCTCCATTCGTTCAAATATGAGTGCTTATATTGTCTTTTCTTGGTAATAACACTGACACCTGATGTCACTATCGTCTTTCATATCTCATGTAACTCGATCTGCCCTCAAATCAACGATGTTTCCGAAGGATTTTTATTTCAGAACACGGTCTTCATTATCTCGAGATGTGTCCAAGAAGGGCCCGTTCTCAGGACATCAGCCGGGAGTCACGCAGAACGTGGGCCGTCTCCTCTAACAGCACCAGAGATATGGATGCATCGAGACAGACTTGAAATTTTTTATGGAGAAACTAGTCGACAAGAAGGTCCATAAAATCATTCGGGCACCTTCTCATATGCTTGTGGAGGATAAATACGTGGGCAAGAGCGGTGGTTGATATGAATCGCTCTAAGCAAGTAACCCCAGGCGGCAGTTGGTCAGAACTCTCATCCTGGCTCAGCAGTGGTAGCAAGGGGTTCAGCTCCCGAGAGCTTCAGAGAGACAATCATACCTATTTTGGCCGTCGCAAGTCCTTTTTAGTGGGCCTTTTCCATTGTTGCAATGGTGGTGCCAATTTTGAGATGTCTCAGCATAGTAATTCAGGCTCAGGCTTTGTAAATTGAATTAGTGAAACCCACTGAACTTAATCAGAGCTGAGAGAGGTTAACAACTGAGGTTGTTGTCTCCACAGGGAGCCGGACCCCGCAGAGCAAGAGCCCAGTACATCTGTACACAGTGCAATAGCGCATAGTTGGATCTGGAGCACGGGCCAGTTTGAAACGGTTGCAGCGGGGCTAGCCGCGCGACCTTGGCTGGAAGTTCGACTTCGTGCGAAAAGCGTGCCGGCGCCTCAACGCCTCACCGACCATCGTCGCCGCAGACCTGTGCCTCTCTCTGTGTGCATGACAGCCAAGGCTTGTGTGCACCACGGAGCAGTTAATCCCACCCAACAGCATATTGGCTCTGCCAACCAGCCGCATCTATTGTGGTTGTTCTCTTTCAACCAATCGACCAACCTGTCGATCTGCTCCAACTTTCATCCAAAGCACTTTGACTCCCACATCTTTTTTGCCGACCTTTGATTTCCAAGCTCTCTACAGCTGCGACCTAAACCGAGAATCACATCACCAACACAAGCTTCCTTCAGCTTCTTCTTTGCTCACACGGCGGCAGTGAACTACTCACGTTGCGCCCTCTACAACCATGGATCTCGACATTGAAATGGACGTCGATGACGTCCAGGACATGTCGGTCCCCACAGTTCCTGAAGGATACACAAATGATATAATCACCGGGGAGGAACAGGTTCGATTCGGCGACACCGCCCCGTGACTTTCTATCCTCCGTCCCCCCGTCCAAAGCGCTGACCAGTCCTTCACCTACCTAGGAACCTGGTGAGGTGGACGAGCCCAACAACAACCAAGCGAATGGCAGTGCAGCTGCCGACACCGAAGTCGTCCCATACAAGGTTCATATCCATGGTTTAGACACCTTCAACCCTGACGACGTCAAGAACTACCTTGCCGAGCACTACAGCACCTCTCAGCTTAATCGGGTAGAGTGGATCGATGACAGCTCGGCCAACTACATATTCAAGTCTGAAGCGATCGCGCAAGAGGCGCTGGTTGCACTCGCCGCGGTAGAGATCGCCGATGCGACGCAGCTTCCGCCACTTGAGGAAATCCCCGCCAAACCATTCTCACAGAAGCCCGAATGTCCTCTCCGAATCCGCTTCGCAGTCACATCCGACAAGAAGGCTCCCAATGCAGCTGTGCGCAGTCGGTTTTACCTCCTTCACCCTGAATACGACCCTGAAGAACGGCGCAGGCGTGGAGAGTGGAAGGACAGAGATAGGGAACGATATCGCGACCGTCGCGATGGCCGCGATCGGCGAGACAGGCGGAGGGATCGGAGGAGCAAAGAGCGTGAAGACGAAGAGTTGGAGACCTACGAAGCCAGCATGTACGACGATGATGCGTCCGCATTGGCAAAGAGGGCGTCATCGCGCAGGCTCTCACATGCCAGAAGGCGTTCGCGATCTCGGGGCTCTAGCACAGGTCGGGACTCATCGCACTCTCGACGGAACCGTGAGAAGGAACTGTTCCCAGACAGATTTGGCGGTAGTGGGCGCCTTCGCGACCGGTCAGCCTCGCCGCCGAGAGAGAGAGACCGTGATCGCGATGCAACGATGGATCTGGATCAGGATGAAGATGCGCGGACAGCGGCCTCCCTGCGCAATAGGGAGAAAAGCCGTGCGATAAAGGAGCGGTTATTACGGGAGAGCCGAGATAACGGCGTCAAGGAGCTGTTCCCAGAGAAGTTGCAAAAAGGGACGAAGGAGCTCTTCCCTGAAAAGCTTGGCAGTGTAGGCGGCAAGGCGGCGATGGACCAAGTCACCGAGACGACTAAGGTCACAAGCGGTATGTCAAAACTGTCACCCACGGTGGCGGCCCTTACAATATTTAACTTGCACCCTACTCCTAAGAAATGATGCTCCTCGCTGCATCAAGGCTGCAGTGAGGGTTGATCAATACGCCCCTCCCGACACCCGCTGTGGCAAGGTTCGCAGCGTGTTTCTCCATTCACAGTTCCCATTTCAGCAACCACTATTGATTCTGCAGTTGACTATCTCGTTCAGTCATTATCATCAACCAACCAGAGTTATCCCCAGCAAGTTTATATGAGCATACGCTGCTAACGCTTTTTGCAGCAAAACTCGCAGATAGGATCACAGCACCACCTAGCAGCAGCAGTGATAACGGCAGTACCGAACTCCATATACGCGGCATGGCAAGTAAGCAGGCTCCTGACAAAGGCTTCCGTATCAAGGGAGCTAGTGGGACAACTGTCAAAGAGTTGTTCCCAGAAAAATTTGGGAATAATGCTGGCAAGGAGCTTTTCGCCGAGAAGCTGGAAGGAAGGAACAAAAAGAGACAGAAGGCCGAAGATTTGTTTTATTAACCTTTGGCTAGCATGTAACAAGTTTTCTTAGGAAACGTGTTGGGATGGGTCAAACTTAATCAAGAAGTTTCGGCGTTAATCATGGCCAGTGAGAGCGATAGTGTTTCTTGGGCAACGTTAGCTTGCTGACTTATTCCTCATCAGACCTATACATATAGCTACATGACCCAGTATCGGATGGGCGATGTTTCCCTGGAACTAAACTTCCTACCGACTATCCCAAAAGGGTTCAGAGTCTTCGTGAGGTCAACCAGGGCAGGCCAAGTAGGTAAGAAGGAACTATGTGGTCTCTTCCATTTGTACAATTTGATAATTACAAATGGTGTTGCTGCATATATTGGGTCAAAAGAGGCCTACGGCTTCTAACCCTCTATGTCTCTATTGTTGCATATTCATCGGCCACAACCAAGATCTATGAAATGTCAGCATTCACATGACATTGGCTGGCTGGACTTTATTTCTGTTGATGAGAAGGCGCAATGCAGTGCAACCGACCAGCACAGAAGCCAGCCAACCGTTCTTTCCGTCTTGAAACCTGTAAGAGCACTTCTGACCTGTAATCCTTCCGCGCGTGCCTGCCGTTGAGCTTTCGTTCGATTTCCAACTCAGATTTGAAGTTAATTATGCTTCATTTTCTTCCATTACTCCTCAGTTAAGTTGCGACCTTTACAGCTTTGCATTTTCGTCGAATCCGAGCACCGACTTTTCAGGAATTTCATCCGATTCTGGGGGACTCTACGGGGCCTTCATGGAGCCCGCGGTCGATTACATAGACGACGAAACATCGTCCGAACAAGCACACTCTTACAAAGAAGTTCTGATCATATCCTCGAGAATGACTTAGTCAACTGCAATATCTCGAGTAAACAAGTTTGAGCCTATCGACTTCGAGCTGCCATAACAACTCAAGGGATCGCAATTATGACCGACAGCAACAGTGCCTCGAGTGGATCAAGTTGGTTTCGACCCTTCTCTCGTGCTCGCAACAATGTGCCGGCAGCTAGTCAACCGAATAGCAGTGATAGTACCGAGTCTCCTCAACTGCAGCGACACCCTTCTCCGGAGCAACCTGTCTGCCATTCCACCAACTTTTCGCCCTCTCCCTCTCCTTCTCCGACAACAACCACGTTCTCGTCTCCTCGCCGACCACCGGTTCCTCCTAGGCCGAAAAGCACCACCAACCTTCACCAGCAGGCTCAGCAGCACGAGCTTCGTCAGTCACCGCCGAGTCGCCTTCACGTCCCTCATCATTCCCGCCCCTCTCTATCCATGTCAGCGACGTTGGGTCGTCGCCCGGCGTCAAGCAACCCCCTGAAGCATGTTTCTAGCTTCCTGAAAATGGAGCTCCATGGGTTGAGAGGGAGCCATAAAGAACGCGGCCGTGAACAAGATGTGCTGGGAGATGACGTCGACCGAGAAAAGGATGACCAGAATCAAGTTGAGGAGGAAGTTCAGGATGAAGTTGCCAAGGACGGAGATGAAGAAAAGGTGAAGAAAAAAGAAAGGGGGAGAAAAGCCGAGCTGCATCCAGCAATGAAGATTCTTGTACCGACGTCCACTACGTTGTCTCCTTTGATGGACTCGAGCAAAGAGGAGAGACGAGACAGTTACGGGAGCAGGTCAGGAAATGACTCAACCACAGGGAGAAATGCCCAGAAGGGGAGAACTCGAGATCCCCTCTCTGAATGGCATAGTCCTAAAGTTTGGGAGATGATGGAGACATTGAAGAGTGTTATGATGACGAAAGATGCCCGGGATGGTTTGCCTGCCAAGTAAGTTAGCTATGTTTCGTCTACAGAAGGCGCACTTAAGACTAATCGATGGTTCAGGTACAGCTCATATGTCTTGACTCTACTGGAAGGCTTTATCTGCCTGACACAGCGTCTCCATGAAGCCACAAACGAGCTCAGCGAGCTCAAAACGTTGCGTGAAAAGGAGCTTGAGGAGTTCCGAGACTTGAGTGAGGAGTGGCTCCAACGTGAGAACGATTACAAAGCTGAAATCAAGCGACTTGAGCTTGTGCTGGCCAAGGAGAGCAAGGATGGCGTTGGCTGTGTGGCTGTCTCCAGACACAACAGCATTGTTGACCGTTCTGGTAGTAAGAGATTCCAAGCAAGGGTGAAGAGAGCCAGAAGCCCTCAGCGTGGAGGTACGAGTGGTAGTCGGCACCGAGGATTTGGTCAGGACACACTGACAGCACAACTCACAGATGGAAGGAAAGGCATTATGATGGCCTGGCCAACACAGTCCAGACCTCCTTCGGCTAATGACAAGTCTTATGGGATTTCAGGTGTGCTGTTTCTAATCTAGTATCGATCTCTCGCTACTTACTGACAAGGTCAAGCTACCCTTCCCAGGATCTTGGACTCCCAGAATGACGTCTTGATGAGCCGCTTTATCGAGAGACGTGAGAGAGAAGACAGGCTTCTGAACTCGCACCTTCATCTTGGTCCTGGTACCACGTACAATCCTCCTATTGCGCAGGACCACCGCAGGTCAGACGTTAAACCATTCGAACCCAAAGCTGTTCAGGGTACTGCCATAGATAGAAACACGCTCGCAGAACAACTTGCGACAAACATGAAAGGCTCTGAAAGCAATTCTTCTGGCAAGGACTATGGCTTTGAGATACCACAGCGCACAAAGCCGCAAAGGCAGCCAATCTTTACGATATCTACGTCTGATTCAGGAAGCAGCACAGAGTCAGCAATTGAACCCTTGTCATCGAGTAGCGGATCTGCCGTCGAACAGCACCATATCGGCAACCAGGCAAAGGATCCGCCGCAGATAACGATCTTAACATCACCCTCCGTAGATGACACGACAAAGGAGGAACTTCGGGCTGCTATGCAAGAGCCTTTGCCTTTTCAGCCACTTTCTGAGGATATAGCCCTCTCGGACCGAACTACGAGATGCTTCTCATTCCAGGAAGGCGATGATAGGGTCCTTCCTGTTTTATCACCTCAGGCATGGGAATCGGAGATTTACGATCTAGAGAGAATACCCCATCGACGAGGATATTGGGAGTATGATAAAACAAGCACCGTGTTCAATAGAGCTGAGATCGAACAACCCGGGACCGGATTGGGTAATGGAATGACCGGTCACACTGTTGAGAACAGCGATGTGAAGCCCGGAAATGACGTTCTTTTCCCTCTTGGCCCTGATACGGACGCTTCACCGGCGTCTCACTCGGAGTGTCTTTGTTCATCATCAGGGCTTGGCCCCGATCAGCCAGTTTATTTGCAAGGTTCTTTCTACGATAGTTACCTTCACCGTCAGGAATTCCCAGAACAAGCAAGAATGAGCTCACAAGACAGGGCCCTCATGAATGGACGTCGTCGGCTTTCGCACTCAGAATCTACAGGGTCTGTTGTCTGGATTGGTGACAGCGTTTCTCAAGAGGAGCAGCAAAAGAAGAGCGATACGATTAAGAAGAATGAGGCTTGAGGTCACCACGGACATCCGCATTAAACAGGATATTCTTGAAGAGGGTTGAGGAATTTAGAATGGTTCTTGGACAGCAATTTGGGCGCCGTCCTCTCTTAGTGTTCGATACACTACCTTACTATCAGCAATAGCTGGTTTTCTCGGTCTTAGAACTTATCTTGACCGAGATGAGACATACATAGCAACAGCCCAACTTCAGTATTGTACTGAACGTCTGTGGTTTAGCTAATCTGTAATAAGTAGACAACGCATGCATATCCTGCCTTGCTACAGGCCGTGGGTTTCCCCTACTCCGCTGAGATCAGCACAACTTTTGTGACCTGTTTTCTGATGGCTTTGAAGTTCTCACCTCGTCAATGGAATGATTCGTCTAAGAGCCAATATGTATGCTCCTTAGAAATCCCTTCTGACTTGCCAAAACTGCTACCTTCTCATCACTGCACACTATCATCTATAGTTGCTTCAATGCAGTAGGTAGTTGGCATGATGAGTTGTTCATTGCACGCTCAATGCTTCTCCACCTTTATCATCCCACATTATTACATTGTAATGCTGTCTCCAGGATCACGTGCCGAGATTGCAAGGTGTATCATCTTTTCCGTCATCAATCCTACTTGGTTGCAACTGCCGTGAGATCTTCGCCTTGGGGCATCCATGTCCTGGTGGCAAGTCCAAAACACGAGTAAAAAACGGGGATCCCCACACAACACCTGCGGATTTATTTCCTGCGAACTGGCAAAGAACCTCGAAGATTGTCGTGGCAAAGAGGGCAACGAACGAACAAGGACCAGCTGTCGAACTGTCTCCCCGCTCTTCCGCGTCACGCCATTTGCTTTACGGCTTGGTTGATCAGATTGGTGTCATGGATCCCTTTCTTCCTGACCCTGATGCTGCAGGACTGGACTGGAGGCTTTGGATGACCCCAGCCGTTTGGCGGAATCTCGGCCAGGAAGTGGATAGCTGGACCGGAGATGGAATGGAGATGATTTTGTGGAGGCATGGAGGAGAAGGAGAAGCGCCGGCGGCGGCGGTGTCCTACGGGCCGAGGTTCGTTCTAATGTGCTGGAGACGGTGTCTTAGGTAACACCTTGGTCTGGATGAATCTAGTTGGAGACTTTTAGAATTCAATGGTTATCAATGAGAGCAAGAGAAATTGACCCGAGCCGAGTTGTCTGTGGACATTGAATCGAGTCGGGAGATAAGCAAACAAAACGAAAGGGGAAACAACCTCCACAATAGGACCGCCGTTGTAGGTCCGAGGCCGGTATAATCCGCATGTGGTGTTGGCTGTGGGATGCGTGAAGAAATTTAAACGTCTGCAGTTCAGCTCAATTCATTGCAACATAGAAAGATAGTTGATAAAGAAAAGTATCGCCATCGTCATCGCCTTCAAAACTACCCCGACATCTGGCGTTGCATCCAGATCTTACTCCGAGTTCAACTTGTCACTCCTAAAAAGGCAGGTGGTTATGAGGTGCCTGCCCAGCGTGCTTCTTTGCGGGCGGTCTTGGTTGCGTTTTGCCCTCTCCCCCTTTTCCGAGCGGCGGGAGGCGAGCGGGAAGACGCGCAGGGGACAGAACACCGCTGGCAGGGCGGGCAGGTCAAGGTAAGGAAGGATCTGGTAGGCCCGATACGCGAAAAGCCGTTTGGGGCCCAGATCGTCGGGAGACTGATCTGTCCGCACGCTGTGATTGGCTGGTTCGGGCTGTTTAGAGGGCTGGTGGAACTGGGACTTACCAACGACCGACTGGTCAGCCGGCAATGCTGCCGTGTGGTGGTGATGGTGGTGGTGGTGGGCTGCTGCTGGAAGGATTCACTTTCCTCTCTCTTTTGTGGCTTGTAATTTGCGTCTTATTCGCAATTCTACTGTATCTTATTTTCCGGGTTTTAATCAGCAATGAATCGAGATTTAAGGTTGGCAACAAGGGGATAAACATGATGATATTTGAGGATTACTTCAAATCCCTCCCATTTTTGTGGGCTTCTTGGCGGGTTCCACAAGTCTTGGAGAGACCGGAGCATAGGTCTCGAAACCATCTCTCCAATATCCCATCCACAATCTAGCCAATCTGCACTCACAACATTGGCCGATTTGAATAGAGAAATCCAGCAAAGATTGTGTGTGGAGGTTTCGAATCAAAACATCAGCGGAAGCGGCAGCGGCAGCCAAGGCCAACAACAACAAATTGCTTGCTCCGCAACACCCCCCACGTCCTGTGGCCCCTTTCAATCATCTCCCGGACGAGCGGCTGTTCACTTGTTCCTGGCAGAGGTCACCGTCATGGCTTACCACAGCATTTGCTCAATTCATGTATGTAATGAGTACCGAGCTCATACTCCCTCGCGAGGTACACCCTCTCACCACACGCGGATCGGCCCTTTTCTGTTTCTCTCTCGACTCCTGTTGGTTCCATCGCTGGAAAAAGCTCTAGCCGAGCACAGCTGGGCGATATGAGCCCGCTGAACCGGGCTCTCCGAGAGAACAAGTTACAAAGGGACCAGTGGCGGTTTTCGTTCTTGACCTCTCGGTTTCCGGTCCATAAGAAGAAAAACTGCCTGCTCATTGCTTCAAACGGTTAATGCAAAGAAGACGGGGAGGCTTTTCCACAGAACAAGCTTGCGTTGGTTTGATGCGGCTTGTGCGCAGGCGCCCCGCACCGAGGATGCAGGAGAAGGGGAGGAGCAAGAGAGAAAAAAAAGTTCATCCCAGGTCTTTTTTTCGCCACCGTTGGCGCCAAACCAGACACAGTTGTGCCGTGTGGCAGCCGGAAGCCGGTCCTAGTCGGTGATTCCCACCGGTTTTCTTGCTCCTTCCCTGCCCTGATCTACCCCCCTGTGGTGCTGAAAAGGGGAGCAGGCTCGTGGTCACCAGCGATGAAAGCGGAAACTCTGTGGGGATGCACACAGATGCAGACATGCATCGACAGGGCGTTTTCCTTCCTAGGGAAGCCCATGTTCGGCCGCGCTATCGGCGCGCTATTGACCGAGCGAAAACGGGCAGCCTGGAAAAATGAGTGATCCATGTGTGGAAAGATGAGCCGGCCAAGAAGTTAAACGATGAGAAACGGGGGACGGTTGAGGAGGACGACCAACGTCGACCTGCGCGCACATGGCGACGGGGATGTGATGGGTTGACCGTTGTTCCAACGTGTTTTTTTGCGTCACGCACTTTCGTATTTTGAGCCAACCATATGTTGCTGGCCGGTCAAACATTCTCGTCACACACAACCCTCGCTTGCTCTTGAGCGGTATGAGGATCGCCATAAGTAGGCATGTATCCGGGCGTTTTGTTCATCAACGGCTATGTTTGCCCGTTGCACACGCTGTATAGTATGCTTCCTGCCTACGCCCTAGGTAGAACTGCCCGGCTACAGTGTCCTGCCGCCGACTGTGTCGTTTGCTCTGCACCAGGCGCTGACCTTGACTTCGAAGATAAGCTGCTGACTCGGAGGAGCTCGGCTTCACTGAGAGCATTGGGGCAAGAATAGCCCGTGGACCGATGATGCCTCCGGCGGCTTAAAGCGGTTCAGTTTGCCAGACTTAAACTCCAGATAAGCTCCAACGTCGTTCCTGGGCTTTAGAGAGGACCCCCCAGCTCTACACGGCGGTGGTGTTCGATGTGCCGTCGCCGTTGATTTGACAAAGGCCGAGACTCAGTTGTGCTCTTGTCAAGGCACCCCCATCTGGTCAAAGGCCCGTCAGAGTGGAATCGCGAAAGATCACTCTCTTCATAACAACAGGCATCCATTAGCCAGGGCACGTGAATCCTTATCTCTCCGCTTTCGGCGTCTGCTTGTTTCACCGTTGGAGTCTTCCAAAAAAAAAAAAAGAATGCGATCGGCAAACCCTGGCGCTATGTAGGGAAAACGTCGGTATCATTTCCCCCTTGCCTCAAACTCACACTCCTCTACCTCTATTGATTGCTGGATTTGGTTGCCTTCTTTGCTGCCTGCGGGGAGCTGCAGGAGGACAATGGTCTCGCGGCGCCCGGATTCTACGGGCAGTATTCCCTCTTGCCCCGCAACCGTTGTCTCCAGTCCGGAAGCCTGGGCGTCAGTTCCTAGGGACATATGTAGGCACTCCTGCACTGTACATGTAGAGGCCTGGTGACCTGCAATTCATGGAATGTCGCAGTTTCCTCACATGAAGAAAAGGAATGAGAGTGAAGTGGGAGGTAATCATCAACGGTACACTACATGCCCGAAGTGGACCAATGTCGTGTAATCCCCGGGGGCGACCTGTCTTAAGTTGTTTTGTAGCACGAGAGTCTTTGGACGTACGACATCAACTACGCTCTTGTTACCCAGAAGCCAAAGCGTTCCCCTGAGGCTGTCATCAGGGAAAGAATTGTGCTAGAAAGCCAGCTATCAATTTGTCCTGATCGGCATACATAGGTCCTGTACCTGAAACCTTTTATCAGCCGTCGGCCATATAAGCTCGAACGCTACGGATTGGTTTTCCAGATGATCCGTACACCGTAGCAGACATAACTGATTACCTAGGCATCTTTCTCAGTCCTTTACCTCCGGTCCACCAGACCTCGGTAAGTAGCGATCCAAGCCATGACAGATGTTTTTGAATCATGAAAACTCCACCATGGGTGTTGTGTCGTCTATCAGGGCGTCAGCTATGGTCATAGCCAAGGGCGTTTTATGAAATGGCTGTTATAGTGAGGTCCAAGCAGTTGCGGGATCTACAACCTAGTTGCACAGACACTAAGGTAATTTTCAATACTACGCTACACACTCCTACGCTACACACTCCTACGCTACACTACACAGCTGCAAGCGTTGCGAGGTCGCCGACCTGTGTTCCCAATGTGAGGGCACTGGGTACCTTTTGGGTGATACAACACCCCGCGTTTCTATCATCTTATACCGGACAGTATAACCCGTGCATCAGCTCGGGACCGTGCCGTCACTTTTTTGATACAGCAACAGCGGAGGCCAAAAACCGTCGGGCGGTGCCGGCAGCAGCCCGTGGGCTTACCAGCATTAAAAGCGGGCTGAACCTGGACAGCAGGCTCGCCAGCAGCGCCGGTTGACGGTCGTCTGGCTAGGATTTGGGGAAGAGAGCATCGCCCTCGAGATTTGCCAGGGCTCTGGAACCCAAAGGACCCGGACGAGCAAAGACGAACCGCGGCTCTGGTGGATTACCCACATCCCAAAACCGCACTGTTTTGGCGCGCGGCCCATCCGTGCTTGTTCCCGGGACCAGGATACCGCTGTCCTGTCTCAGCCGCTTTTGGCGGAGACACGACCGCTTCGCAGCCAGCCACTCACATCCCGCGACAGCGCAAGCCAAAAGAGAAAAAAAGGAAAGAAGGATCCATTCCATTGCCGGGGACCGGGATCGGCCAAGTCTGCACTAGTCTTGGAATTTGCTTTGCTTGCGAGCGAGAAATACCCTTCCCACCACCCCCCCCCC
>Ga0065720_1000645_pt1 | contig 20788 bp, 18 predicted proteins | sample Thericmetagenome_FD_59107 | JGI IMG/M metagenome (GOLD analysis project Ga0065720, IMG submission 59107) | Thermophilic microbial communities from the Joint Bioenergy Institute, California, USA of rice/straw/compost enrichment - eDNA_2 v2... | ecosystem: Engineered > Solid waste > Grass >...
CGTACTTAAGTTTTCCCTGAACTTCATCAACAGATACTAACCTTACTAAGTAAAGTATCAGTTTGTGGGAGCACTGTACAAATTTTAAAGTTTACTCCGTGTGACAGTTGTCTTTTTACTATAGATCTTACGAATTGATTTATGTATCCTAGAGAGAGTTTAAACTCAGCTTTTGCATTAGAATAAGTACATCTCGCTGTTGGAAATACTATATCATATTTACAAAAATCTAGAGAGGGGGGAAAGCTGGAGGATATAGTATTACTAGAGGCCGTATATGCAAAAACCTTACAATAAGCTGTGTGTAATTTTTATGGAAGTTACCAATTGCAGGATCTAAATGAACATACATTACGTGTGAATGTATTTCATAATATAGCAATTCTATTGAGTTTATATGTAAATAAAAACCGCCTCTAAATTAGAGACGGTTTTTATTATTAATAATGATTCTTTATTCTATTCGGGTGATTTTAATGGTATTGGTCGGTAATTTCAAACGCACCGGGGTACTTCCTGTACTTACTGCTATATCACCGTTTTTTAGGTAACCTTTTTTCTTAAGTATCGCGATTTGATCAGAGAAAATGGTATCCAGATCTCTGTTTTCATCGTCATATAAGAAGGCACGTATACCCCATCCTAAACTCATCTGATTAATCAGACCCTCATGTTTGGTAAATACATATAAAGGTACTTTGGGGCGGTAGCTGCTCAGCATAAAGCCAGTGTAGCCGCTCTGTGTCATACCTATCAATGCATTAGCCGATACATCTTTGGCTAGATTACATGCATTGTAACAAATGGCGTCACTGGTAAGAGTAGGAGAATGGGGTTGTGGTTGTAGTACTTCATCTAAGTCGTAATTGTACTCAGTGCGCTCAATTTCCAGTATGATTTTGCGCATGGTTTCTACTACCAGTGTAGGATGTTTACCGGTGGCGGTTTCGCCGCTCAGCATCACCGCATCTGCGCCTTCCAGTACGGCATTGGCAACATCAGTAATCTCACTACGGTTCGGTTTGGTACGGTCGATCATGCTTTCCATCATTTGAGTAGCCACAATTACTGGCTTAGCACGATGGATACATTTTTTAATAATTGTTTTTTGAATCAGCGGAACTTTTTCTACAGGAAGTTCCACCCCAAGATCCCCACGGGCAATCATCACACCATCGGAAGCATTGATGATGTCGCGGATGTTAGGAATTGCCTCCGGCATTTCGATTTTTGCAATGATCTTGGTTTTGCAATTATTTTTATTGAGGATCTTTCTCAGTTTTTTGATGTCGTCTACTCGACGAACAAATGAAAGCGCAACCCAGCAAAGTTGTTCTTTCATAATGAATTTCAGATCCTCCAAGTCTTTCTTCGTAAGCGCGGGTAATGATATCTGTGTATCCGGCAGGTTGACACCCTTTTTGGAGGAAATATAGCCTCCCAGTATTACTTCTACCTCCACATCATTATTCGGCAGAATTTTGGTGACGATTACTTCCAGTTTGCCATCGTCGATCATTATTTTGTTTCCAACTTTTACATCCTTATGGAAGTTAGGGTAGTGGATGTAGAGCTTTTTGTTATTGCCGATGATTTTTTGATTGGTAAATAAGAATTTGTCGCCGGGCTTTACAGACATGCCGCCACCTTCGATCTCACCTACTCTTAGTTTAGGACCTTGTAAGTCTCCTAAAATAGCTACGTGCGTTTTCTCTTTTCTGTTGATTTCTCTGATGTACTCAATAATCTGTTTCTTTTCCTCATGTGTGCCATGAGAAAAATTCAAACGGAACACATTCACGCCTGCACGTACCAGGTCACGCAGTTTTTCGTAAGTGTTGCAGGCCGGTCCTACGGTTGCAACAATCTTGGTTCTACAAAAAGTATCATCTGCGTTTCCCGAGGTAGTTTTCTTTGCTGCTGTTTTTTTTGCCATGATTAGTTTATATGTTTAAAATGGGCTGTAATTGCCGAATATCTTTATTAAAGATAAGTTCTAATAGAGTCTTTCAGCACTTCTTTCGTGTTAAAAAGCTTAAGAGCTGCATCTTGCAGCTCTTAAGCAATAGGATGGATTATTCCCAACCTAAAATTGTTGAGAATACGAATTCTTCAGGATTCTTCACGTATTGTTTTGCAGCTTCGATATCATCTTTGGTGAGATATTGAAGATTGTCTTCCAGAACCATCTTGGTTTTGGGGTCTTCAATATTTACCAGTCGGGTTTTTACCTTACCGTTTTCGCCAGTTACATCTTTCAGGAATAACGGAGCAATTTCACCTTTATTGTTTACGGTAACCACACAGCCTGTAAGACCTTGGTCAAACAGCTTCTTTACTCCGGTACCTAGTTGAGTACAGTATTGTAAGTCAAATGCCGCTGGAGGTAAGCATCTTAATTCATAACCTAGCTCTACCGGACGGCATTTGATGTCCAGACCCAACTCTTTCAGCTTATTTTGTAACAATACATTATAGATATGAGCCTTACTTACGTTACCCAGTTCGGGGTGTCCGTGTGCGTCGTAAGTAAATTGGATGCCGCTTGATTTGATCACATCATCACTCATGAAGTGGAAAATGCCTTCACTTACAATTGCGGCACCATAGTTAATGCCCAATATTTTTCTTTTCAGAATCGCAGAAATAATCAGCCTGATGATGTTGTCGAAGTTTAGTTCTGCCTTATTGAACATTTCAGGCATTACAATCATAGGCAGATGGCAGGATGCGCCAATGCTAAAAGCTAAGTGTCCTGCTTCACGTCCCATTGCAGAAATCACAAACCAGTTAGCAGATGTTTTTGCATCTTCATACACGGTTTTGGTGATTCTTACACCTTCTTCGGTAGCACTCTGATAACCAAAAGTGGGTTGACCATCAGGCAGTGGAAGGTCATTGTCGATAGTTTTGGGAACGTGGATATTTTGTATAGGGAAATTATTCTTTGTTAAGAAATTAGAAATTCTGTTAGCCGTAGAAGCGGTATCATCACCCCCAATGGTAACCAGCAGTTTTACATTGTTGTTAACGAAGAAATCGGTTTTGAATTCATCGTCTTTGGGTTTGTAGCGACTCATACGCAGCACGGAGCCTCCGCGAGTCAGAATAGTGTCGGCCAACTCAAAATCAATATCAACGGTGGATGCTTTACCTGTGAAAAGATTTTTGTAGCCATCGTGCAGGCCTATCACCTTGTATCCACTTTTCAGAAAAATCTTCGAAACAGAACTGATAACAGTGTTAATACCCGGAGCCGGACCGCCGGCAGCTAAAATTAAAATACTTTCTTGCATAATTTGGTAATTATTAAAAATAATAAGCTCCAAATATATTAAATTTTACTTTGTGTGAATAAAACACTATAAATGTTTTGTTTTTATGGGGATAATATGCAAAATATTTAATGGAGCATAAGCCGATATTTTCTGTACGTTTGGACAATTTTTAAACCTAAACACCATGAAACAAATATTAAGTTTTATATTGATTCTTGCAGTTATGGAAGTATGTGCTCAAATTCAGTATCCGGTGACAAGAAAGGAGGCTGTGGTAGAGGATTATTTTGGAACTAAAGTAGAGGATCCGTACCGATGGCTAGAGGATGACAATGCGGAAGAAACTAAAAAATGGGTGATCGAACAAAATAAGGTAACCAACGCTTATCTGGCACAGATTCCGTTTCGGGATAAGATAAAAAGCCGTCTAGAACAGCTGTGGAACTATCCCAAATTCGGTGCTCCGTTTAAAAAAGGCGATTGGTATTATTATTTCAAGAACGATGGATTACAAAATCAATCGGTTTTGTACCGGACTAGGGATCTGAACGACGAACCCGAAGTATTTCTGGATCCTAATACGCTGAGTAAAGAAGGCATTGTTGCATTAAGCGGGCTATCTTTCAGTAAATCAGGTAAACTGGCTGCTTACGCCATTTCGAAAGCGGGAAGCGACTGGAGAGAAATCTTTGTAATGGATGTGGAGACCAAAAAACTGCTGAGCGATAAAATAGAGTGGACCAAATTTAGTGGTGCTGCCTGGAAGGGAGATGAAGGTTTTTATTACAGTGCTTACGACAGGCCCGATGAAAGCTCTAAACTGAGCAAGGCCAATGAATATCAGAAGGTATATTATCATAAAATAGGTACACCACAATCAGAGGATGTACTGGTTTATGAAGATAAGGAGCATCCTAAGCGTTATTTCGGTTGTGGTCTTACCGAGGACCAGCGTTTTCTCATTTTGAGTATTTCCGAAGGTACCAGTGGTAGTGAAATCTGGTATCGCGATCTGAAAAATGCTAATGATAAGGAGTTTAAATTATTGGTAAAAGGTTTTGATACCGAGTCGGATGTGGTGGATAGTCATGGTGATTATTTATTGCTAAAAACCAATTATCAGGCTCCCAATTATCGGGTGGTACTGGTAGATCCCCAAAATCCTGCCCGCGAAAACTGGAAAACTGTAATTCCCGAACAAAAAGAAGTACTGGAAAGTGTAGGTACCGGAGGTGGCAATTTGTTTGCCCGCTATCTAAAAGATGCCTCTAGTAAAGTGTTTCAATATGATTATAGTGGTAAGCTGATTCGCGAAATTGAGCTCCCGGGTATTGGTACTGCCGGCGGCTTCGGCGCCGAAAAGGATGATANGGAGTTTTATTATAGTTTTTCATCTTTTGCCACGCCGCCTACCATATATAAATATGACATAGCCACCGGAAAATCTGAGCTATATAAAACCACAGAAATTAAAATCAATACCTCCGATATTATAACAGAGCAGGTGTTTTTTACCAGTAAGGATGGTACTAAAGTACCTATGTTTCTAACTTACAAAAAAGGAATTAAGAAAGACGGTTCCAATCCCGTATTGCTTTACGGTTACGGCGGGTTTAATATTCCTATGACTCCCAGCTTCAGTGTTAGTAATACATTTTTTGTGGAGCAGGGAGGTATATATGTAGTAGTGAATCTTCGTGGTGGTAGCGAATATGGTGAGGAGTGGCATAAGGCAGGTATGTTGCTCAATAAGCAAAATGTATTTGATGATTTTATTGCTGCAGCAGAGTATCTGATAGAAAATAAATACACTAATAGCCAGAAGATAGCCATACGCGGGGGTAGCAATGGTGGGTTATTAGTAGGTGCTGTGATGACCCAGCGCCCGGAGCTGTTCCAAGTAGCTATTCCTCAGGTTGGTGTACTGGATATGCTGCGCTTTCATAAATTTACTGTAGGCTGGGGTTGGGTAGTGGAATATGGTAGTGCCGACTCAGCTAAGCATTTTCCATATTTATATAAATACTCTCCTTATCATAATTTGAAAAAAGGAGTAGCTTATCCTGCTACATTAATTACTACGGCCGATCATGATGACCGCGTAGTACCCGCTCATTCTTTTAAATTTGCGGCTCGATTGCAAGAATATCATCAAGGTGCTAATCCGGTGCTTATTCGTATCGAAACGAATGCCGGGCATGGAGCCGGAAAGCCTACCAGCAAGATGATTGAAGAAGCTGCAGATATCTGGGCATTTACCATGTACAACTTGGGTATGCCTTTCAGAGAACAATAAGCTACTTGAAGGAACAGTTTGTTAGCGGGTTATATTTTAATTTATATTTAAACAGAGGTAAAAGGTTGCGAGGGCAACTTGATACTGGTTTTAACCCCTTGGATCGGATACTAAACCTTTTCCCTCTATTTTTGTAAATAGTTAAATATATTTTTTATATGGCTGATGAGAATATCGAAAAAGTGCATTGTCTGATTATAGGTTCCGGGCCTGCAGGTTACACGGCCGCGATTTATGCTGCGCGTGCTAATCTGAAACCTGTTTTGTATCAGGGATTACAGCCGGGAGGACAATTAACCATTACTACTGAAGTTGAGAATTATCCCGGATATCCTGAGGGAGTTCAGGGGCCTGAAATGATGATTGATTTTGAAAAGCAGGCCAAGCGGATGGGAGCGGACATTCGCTATGGTATCGCTACCAAAGTGGACTTTTCAGGTCATCCGCATAAAGTATGGATTGATGATGAAAAGTTGATTGAAGCGGATGCTGTAATTATTTGTACCGGCGCTTCAGCTAAATGGCTGGGATTACCTGGCGAACANCGCCTCAANGGATTTGGNGTAAGTGCTTGCGCGGTATGCGACGGTTTTTTCTTCAGAGGTAAAGAAGTCGCCATTGTAGGAGCCGGCGATACGGCCGCTGAAGAAGCATTATACTTATCGAAGATTTGTAGCACGGTGCATATGCTTGTGCGNCGCGATGAAATGCGCGCCAGTAAAGTGATGCAAGAACGGGTACGTAATACACCCAATATTAAGATTTACTTTAACACCGAAACCGAAGATGTATTGGGTGAGGATAAAGTAACAGGTGTGCGTGTAAGAAATAACAAAAGCGGTGAGATAACCGAAATTCCGGTAAGCGCATTTTTCGTTGCAATTGGACATCAGCCCAATTCTGAGATCTTTAAGGATTATCTGGAAATGGACGAAACCGGTTATATCAAAACAATTCCCGGTACTACCAAAACCAATGTGGAAGGCGTATTTGCCGCAGGTGATGTGCAGGACAAAATTTATCGTCAGGCCATTACTGCAGCGGGTAGCGGTTGTATGGCTGCATTGGACGCAGAAAGATACTTGGGTGAAAAAGGATTATAACTTCAGTAATGCTTATAACCTTACATCTGGAAAAGCTGAAGTTCTTCGCCTATCACGGGTTATATGAAGAAGAAAGAAAGTTGGGGAATGAGTTCGAATTGAATATTTCGGTCTCATTCTTCTCAACACACCCGGTTATTAGGGATATAGATCAGACCATTAATTATGCGGCTATATATGAACTTGTCAAAATTGAAATGACACATCCTTGTGCGCTGTTGGAAACATTTTTAACTGAACTAGCCGAGAAAATTAAAAATCAATTTCCGCAAGTAGCCAAGCTGAAGATGAGTCTATACAAGCTGCATATGCCACTGGCTAATTTTCAGGGCAGGGTGGGGGTAGAAATTGAAAAGGAGTATTAATCACTATCGGTCCCCACATTATTTCAAATCCTCATTACTAAAAGCAAAGGGTAGTAAGTTTTTTGCGCTTTCAATAATATATACAGGACCTTCTATACCGGCCAGTAGTAAGCGTATGGGATGTTTTACCCTGTTTTCATATTCCAATAATGACTGACGGCATAATCCGCACGGTGATATAGGTGTATTGCTTACGCCATCTGCAGGTTTATAGGTAATGGCCATCGTATGAATTATTGCATTGGGATATAAACTCCCTACGGTAGACAGTAATGTTCTTTCGGCGCAAATACCCACAGGAAAGGATGCGTTTTCTTGATTTGTTCCCTTTACAATTTGTCCGTTAGCCAGCCTAGCAGCACTGGCTACATGAAATCGAGAGTACGGCGCATAAGCCGTTCCGATAAATTCCTCAGCCTGCTGCAGTAATGCTGCATCCTCCACACTTAATTCACCTCTATCTTCAACAATGGTGTAAGCGAACTGATAAATTTTTTCCTTCATTGTGTGCGTATTCTATAATTAAAGATACTAATGTTGACTACACAGCGATTAAAAAAATTATATTTGTAGTCATTCAATTCTTAAAAAGGGAAAGTACATGATTAAAAAATTATTTGTTTTATCAACTGCAGTATTGCTGTCCATCGCCGCTCTGGCATCGGATGCAAAAGATTTGATTGGAAGATGGGATATTACCGTAGACAAAGGCGGAAAACAGGTGCCTTCATGGCTGGAAGTAAAGTTATCAGGTATTAAAACCCTGGTGGGATATTTCGTGGGTGAAAGTGGTAGTGTTCGTCCGATTTCGGAAGTAAAATTTGAAAACGGAAAATTCTCTTTTGCCATACCTCCACAATGGGAAACGGAGCCCAATAATTTGGTGGTAGAAGGAACATTATCTGCGAATGGTATCGAGGGTACCATGGTATACCCTAATGGTAAAAAGTATAACTGGAAGGGTGTAAGAGCCCCTTATCTGAAAAGAGATAAAGCGCCGCAGTGGGGTGCGCCTATCCAATTATTTAATGGTAAAGACCTAAGCGGATGGAAAGCCGTTGGCGGCAAAAACGGATGGGAGGTGAAAGATGGAATTCTGGTTAATGTTAAGCCCGGAGCGAATCTTATTTCCGAGCAAAAGTTTGAAGACTTTAAATTACATATCGAGTTTCGATACCCCAAAGGTAGCAACAGTGGTGTATATCTGCGCGGCCGTTATGAAGTGCAGATAATGGATAGTGATAAATCGGAACATCCATCAAGTGTATTATTTAGTGGTATTTACGGTTTCTTAACTCCGAGCGAAATCAACTCCAAAGGCCCTGGCGAATGGCAAACTTATGATATNACCTTGGTAGGCAGAATGGTTACTGTGGTAGCAAATGGTAAAACAGTTATCTCTAATCAGGAAATTCCGGGGATTACAGGAGGGGCTTTAGATAGTAATGAAGGTGCGCCCGGACCTATCTATCTACAAGGCGACCATGGTCCTGTCGAATTCAGAAGTATCGTAATTACACCTGCGAAATAAAAAAATTGGGTTATCGTTTTGCTGCTTTGCCAAAATGTGCTATNTTTGCACCGCGAGGTAGAGCAGCGGTAGCTCGTCGGGCTCATAACCCGAAGGTCCCAGGTTCGATCCCTGGCTTCGCAACTAAAGTATTAAGGCCGTTCGCTTTAAAGTGAGCGGCTTTTTTTGTTGAAGGTTTCTTTTTTGATTTTATATAGTTTGATTTTAGTCAAAAATCAGCCATAATAAAAGATTCAAAAACAACCATAGCAGAGCGTCTTGAAGGCAGGTTTTGTAAACATATTCGGGAAGCCCAATGCCGGGAAAAGCACCCTATTAAATGCATTAATGGGTGAAAAGTTAGCTATTGTGTCTCCCAAAGTACAGACAACTCGGCATCGTATTAAAGCCATACTCACCGAGAAGGATTATCAGATTATTTTCAGTGATACGCCCGGAATAATCCAGCCTCAGTACAAGCTTCATGAAAAGATGATGCAGAGTGTAAAGAATGCTCTGGAAGATGCCGATGTAGCGATACTTTTAGTAGATGTAAATGATAACTGGGAAGAGAATGATACCCTGTTTTCAGGACTAAAACTTAAAGTGCCTGCTATTGTTGCTATCAATAAGGTCGATAAGGCCGATGCGGCCAAAGTGCAGGAGGCGATAAATTTTTTTGAACAGAAAGANTATGCTAAANAAGTTATTGCTATCTCAGCTTNGAAAGGGGTTGCGTACGAAACCTTCTTTAAGCCTATCTTGGAATTTCTACCNGAGGGGGCTCCATTTTATGATGACAGCGAGAGTATCAGTGACCTCCCCGAAAAGTTTTTTGTCAGTGAGCTAATACGTGAAAAAATATATGAACTCACACAGGATGAAATTCCGTATCATACAACTGTGTTGATAAGAGAGTTCAAGGAAAAACTAACACTCACAAAAATCGTAGCAGATATTATTGTACAACGAGAATCACAGAAGATGATACTCATTGGCGAAAAGGGGAAGATGATTAAGCAGATTGGCACATTGGCGCGCGCAGATATCGAGGCTTTTTTAGATCGCAAGGTTTTTCTTGAACTTTTTGTGAAAGTGCGTCCGAAATGGAGAGATAATGATATGCAGCTGAAAGAATACGGATACGGCATATAACGTTAGGGAGAATAGGGGGCTAAGAATAGTGAGTTATACGATTTAAAATTTTAATGCGATGGGTTTTACAGTAGCAATAGTCGGCAGACCAAATGTAGGAAAGAGTACATTGTTTAATCGCCTGCTGGAACAACGTAAGGCGATTGTCGACGATGTAAGCGGCGTAACGCGCGACAGACAGTACGGCGTCAGCGACTGGAATGGCAAATCCTTCAATGTGATTGATACGGGAGGGTTTGTTCACGGTAGTGAAGACGTTTTTGAAAAAGAAATTGCCAAGCAGGTATTGATTGCTGTGGAAGAGGCCGATGCTATTTTGTTTCTGGTTGATGCTGCCACAGGTGTTACGCATCTGGATGAAGAAATGGCCGATGTGCTGCGCAAAAGTGTGAAGCCTGTCTTTCTTACCGTGAATAAAGTGGATAACCCTGAGCGCATGCTAGACGCTACAGAGTTTTATAGCCTAGGATTTGAAAGGGTATTTTTTATTGCTTCGATTAGTGGAAGTGGTACAGGTGAACTTTTGGATGCGCTTACAGAATTAATACCAGAAGATAAAAAAGAAGTAGAGGGAAAAGAGGCATTACCCAAGTTCGCTATCATTGGCCAACCTAACGTGGGGAAGTCCTCATTGTTAAATGCACTGGTGGGGCAGGAGCGGACTATAGTTAGTAATATAGCCGGTACTACCCGCGACTCCATTCATACTTATTACAATCTTTTTCAGAAAGAATTTATACTAATTGATACGGCAGGTATTCGCCGCAAATCTCGTGTACATGAGGATTTGGAGTTTTATTCTGTAATTCGGGCTATCAAAGCGGTTGATGAGGCCGATGTGTGTTTGCTGGTCATCGATGCCGAAAAAGGAGTGACTGCGCAGGATTTAAACATCTTCAGCCTTGCCGCACGTAAAGGGAAGGGGCTACTGCTGTTGGTAAACAAGTGGGACCTCATAGAAAAGGATACCAATACTGCCCGAGATTACGAACAGGAATTAAAAAAACGGTTGGCGCCTTTTAACGATGTACCGATAATTTTTATTTCGGCATTGAAAAAAACACGCATCTTTAAAGCGATGGAAACTGCGCTTGAGGTGTATGAAAACCGTAAACGCAAGGTGCCTACGGCTCAACTGAATGATATAATGCTAAAAGCAATTCAGGCACATCATGCGCCTGTAGTACGGGGACACTCCATCAAAATTAAGTTTGTTACACAACTGCCTACGGAAGTACCTTCATTTGCGTTCTTCTGTAATTTCCCTGACGATATCAAAGCGCCTTATAAAAACTATTTGGAAAATCAATTGCGTAAAAACTTTAACTTTAGGGGGGTGCCGGTGCGATTATTTTTTAGAAAAAAATAATTGATAAGTAAGGATTACCATTAGGTATTTATTGGGATTAACAATAAGTAGTATCCGGTAATGAAGTGCCCTCTTTTAATCCTTAAACAGGATAGAAGTAGGACATTTTCATGTGGTTGATTTAAAACTTTAAGCACATGAGAGGATTGTTTTTGTTTTTAGTTATTCTGAGTTTAATCGGTTGTAACAATAGCTCATCAAACCAAAATGTTGAAAAGACCAATAAGGTACAGTTGTCTCAAGAAGCTAAAAAGCATGAAAAAAAAGTAGATACCACCTTGGCCTCATTAGGCGATTCGCTAAAGGCAGACTGGAGACATGTAAAGACTAAAATAAAGGAACATGCTCAAGAGCTGACAGAGACTGCTAATAAAGGGGTAAATAAAATAAAGCAAGAGGCAAAAAAGATAAAGAGTACAGCCAAAGCAGAGTCTGAAGGAGTAAAATAAGAATTAAAGCTATAGCTGAAGATTATTGTGAATACTGAGAGCAAACATAGGTTTGCTCTTTTTTTTATGTATGGTAGGTACAGTTGTGGAAAATATCGATAGTATAAAGTTTTTTTAAGCCTGCATAAAAAACTACTTTTGGGGAAATATTAGCAATATGAATATGAGTTTGCAGGAAAAATTGAGAAAGGCTGCTATGGAAAAAATAGAAAAGCAAAAAGAGGAAGGACGTGCGTTTTTGGAAAATAACAAAAACAAAGAGGGCGTGAAGGAACTGGAAGGCGGCATACAGTATGAAGTCATTAAAGAAGGAACTGGAATTCAGCCTGTATTATCAGATTCTATTACTGCGCATTACAAAGGTGCGGTTGCTTAACGGAAAAGAGTTTGATAGTTCTTTTAAAAGGAATCAGCCGTTTACAGCTCGCTTAACACAGCTAATAAAAGGTTGGCAAATTGCCATTCCTTTAATGAAAGAGGGCAGCCATTGGAGGTTGTGGATTCCTTCCGATTTGGCTTACGGAGATAGAGGTGCCGGTCCTGATATTCCAGGGGGCGCCACATTAATGTTTGAAGTGGAGCTGTTAAAAGTAAACAGATAATAAGCCGCTATGAAATGGGAAGTCATAAAATCCGAACAGCTATTTAATGACCTATGGTTTAAAGTACGCAAGGATGTGTGCAGGACTCCCGAAGGGAAAATTGTAGACCCCTATTATGTTTATGAGTTTCCTACATGGGTGACCTGTTTCGCGCTTACAGAAGATAATAAGGTGATTATGGAGCAACAGTACCGTCATGCTATAGGCGAAGTGTGCTGGGAAATTCCCGGTGGTTGCGTGGATGAAGACGATGCCAGTCTGGAAGATGCTATAAAACGTGAATTGCTTGAAGAGACAGGATATGAATTTTCCCATTTCGAGTACTTGGGCAAGACTTGTGCGAATCCGTCCACGAATAATAACTGGATGCACATGTTTCTAGCTACCGGCGGTAGAAAGACAAGTGACCAACATTTAGATCCGAATGAAGAAATTCGGGTAGCGTTGATGGATTTGGAAACATTTAAGCAAATGTTCCGCAATAATGAATTTATACAGTCCATGCATGTAACTTGTATGTTGTATGCATTGATGAAGCTAGGTGAACTTGAAGTGTAATTGTAGCCGCATAAACCCGAAGTACTGCTAACTTATGCCTTATCGTAAGCATTTAAGCAAAGACCTTATCTTAAAAAAGCTTATTAAGCAACAGGGGGGCTATGTTTTAGAAAGAAAGAAAAACATTCATTTGCACCTGTGTGCCTCCATTATCAGTCAGCAACTAAGCACAAAAGTAGCTGCCGTAATCTATGCTCGTTTCATGCAGTTATTTAATAAGCGTAACCCGCGTCCTGAAGATATCTTATCCGTTACTGATGAGGCATTCAAAAGTGTGGGGTTGTCGAATTCGAAAGCATCTTATATCAAAAACGTTTGTCGATTCTTTATTGAGAATAAACTGACGGATGCCAAGCTTCATAAACTCAGCGATGAAGAGCTGGTAGAGCTATTAACGCAGATAAAAGGTGTAGGTAGATGGACCGTAGAAATGTTGCTGATGTTTACATTGGGTAGGGAAGATGTGTTTTCAGTTGGAGATTTAGGCTTGCAGAAAGCAATGATAGAGCTGTACAATATAGAGTATGCGAATAAGCAAGAGCTAGCATCGAAAATGGAAGCAATTGCAGAGCGATGGAGACCCTATCGTACTTATGCTTGCCGTTATCTGTGGAGGTATCGTGATGCACCTTTAGTTCCGATGTAATTTGTTATAAATAAAAAATGAGCCGCTGTTCAGCGGCTCATTTAATTTTGCAAAGGGTACTTTTTATGGTTTTAAGGCCCACCACAATGGTGTGTGCACTTTATCTTCTCCTCCTAATGCTTGTAGAGCGTTTTCATAACCTACTTTATTGGATGCAGGTAATGAACCCGGATATTTCAGTCGTTGAGGGAAGAACTCTACTTTGCTGGTCATGTAATTGCTTTCTGTTAAAGCAGGAACATCATCCAGTGGAATTTCAATAGCTGGGTTTTCGAAGAAAGGTAATCCCAGTCTACGTTTATCATTCCAAGCTTCCAAAGGAAGGTAAGGAAGCATAGATATAAACTTCTGTGTGATGATTTTTGTAAGATGGTCATTTCTTACTGTTCCATTTTTGTACAGGTTGTTTACGGGATATTTGATCTGTACGGTTCCGGCAGCGCCTGTGTATCCATCCACATAGTTCATAGTATAACTGTCGCCGGGCTCGGTAGTATGCTCCCAGTTTACAGAAGTGCCGGTTCTACTATAAGTGGTAGAAGCCAGATAGGCTGAGAGATGTTGTGATACTCCCCAGTATTCGAAGTTGGCTGCAATGCCTGCTTCGTAAGCTGCTTTAGCAGACATGGGTACTGTCCAGCCTCTTACTGCTGCTTCGGCAATCAGGAAGTAAGTTTCCCACGGAGCGAAGAATATTCTTCTGTTGGTTCCGTTTCTGAAACGCATAGCAAGGGTAGGAGTGGTACCGTTAAAGCCGATTACCTGATTTTTGGAGCCTACTCTTCCCCAGTTACCTGTGGTGATGGCATTCCAGGTATAGGCTGCATCAATTGTTTTGATGACATTTCCATTATCATCCAACAGGTTTCTACTGGTAGTGGTAGAAGTGTTATCCCAGGTAGGATAGTTACAGAAATCAGGGTTATTAAACCATCCAGGGATAATAAACGCTTTATAAGCACGAGGATCGATAATGTTGGGTAAGCCATCAAGCCAATATCCTACGGTAGGGTCATTGGTTTTAGTAGTATAGTGATTAGCAAATTTTAACCCAATATAATCTGCTGGTTTAATCTTGGCTACTGCGGCAGCCGGAAGCCCTTGATTTGCCGAAGGTATACCTCCCAAACCTGTGAAGATATTATTTAGTGAAGCGGTCAGCATTTGAAGATTCCATTGTCTGGTCATCACACCTGTAAGATCATCCCAGCCATTGTTTTCTATTACGCTGAACATATCTTCAGCATTTAAGATCACCTTGCTACCGCTTACGGCATCTTCAAATTCAGCTTTGGCCTTCGCTGCATCTACTTCCGAGAGACGCATAGCTAATCTCATACGGAGGGAGTTGGCAAATTTTTGCCATTGTTCCCAGTTGTATTTATAGTTCCATGCGATTTTTTCATTATTGAGCGATGAAGGACTTTCTACGGAAAGATTTATTTGCGCAGCAGCTTCCTTGAGTTCAGCCAAGGCAAAGTAGTATACATCTTTTACAGGGCTGTAGGTGGGATTTGTCCCTTCAAACCCATTCAATGGAGCTGGTCCAAAATTGTCCGAAAACTCTGTTATCAAGTAGGCTCTCCATATTCGGGCAACTTGAATAAGGTTAGATGTATACAATTTAGCGGTGCCATTGGAGATTTGAGATTCTCCTACTTTAACAGCTCTATTAATTTTATTTTGCCAGTCTGCAGATTTATTAAAATAGGCTGTAGTCCACCCATCATTCACATATCCGTCTTCCAATGTTCCTCCTTCATAACCCTGACGGCCACCTGACTTTCCAGTAAAGGATAAAAGAGCGTTCTGCGACATCCGGATCCATCTGTGCTCCTACAATAGAACTATTAATTAAGTATTCTACTTGTACCTGATCCTCGTTAGCTGCGGAGAGGATTGGTATTGATCGCATCAAACTTTTTACATGATGCAGCTGCCACCATCAGCAAAGCAGCAATGATCAGCTTGTTTGATTGTTTATGTTTCATGATTCGTTTTTTAAAGATTAGAAGTTCAGAGATAAGTTGATGAAAAATGTTCTGGATGTAGGAGGAGCCATATTTTCAAATCCTACTGCATTAGTGCCTAGAGCGAAGACAGATTCTGGATCTACTCCATTCATGTGGCTCTTGATCATCCATACATTATTACATGATACTCCTATCTGAGCTCCCTGCATGCCAATTTTGTTTGCCCATGTATTAGGAAGTCTGTAATTAAGCTGAACATTTCTTAGACGAATGTTGGTGGCATCATATACGTTTCTTTCATGAATGCCTAGGTTGCCACCACCAAGAGAGCCCCAGTATTGCTGAGGATTGGCGGCAATTGTATTTTTTTCGTAACCTACAACCACTCCATCTACTACTACTTCAGTTACGCCATCTACGATAAACGGAGCTCTTTCGCCATTTACCACTGTAGCAGCAGCGGTACCGGCTGTTTGCATAAAGTAGTTGGTAGCAGAGAATATTTCACCTCCGAAACGGCCATCAATTAAGAATGAAAAAGAGAAGTTTTTATAGTGGAACTGGTTGCTCCAGCCCAACAGCATATCGGCTTGTTGATTACCCAGCTTAGCATCTGTTTCACCTACTTGAGGTAAACCGTTGTCAGATCTTACAATCAGCTGTCCGTAATAGGGGCTATTAGGATCGGTGACACGTTTGAAACGGCTTCCGTAAATATCCCCATAGTAGCTACCGGTAATGGCCATGATTTTTAAAGCATCATATCCCCCGATCTGATATCTTGAGACGCCCAAATGATCAGCAAGGTCTACAATCTTGGTTCTGTTTCTGGAGAAGTTCAATGTAGAGCTCCAGTTTAATCCAGAACTGCTTTGTAAGATCTGTCCGTTGATGACCAGCTCTATACCCTGATTTTGAATGTTACCCGCATTAATCATTCTAAAGGAGTATCCGCTCATTGGGTCNAGAGGTAGGCGTATCAGCTGATTAGTAGCATTCGATTTATAATAAGTAAAGTCGATACCTAAGCGATTTTTAAGAAAGCGTAGCTCGGTACCCAGCTCTACGTTTTTAATTAACTCATTTTTTACGCTATCACTAAAATAGATACTATTGGTTCCTGCATTCGTTACTCCGTTAGGGTCTTTGCTAATAGTATAGGTGTTGAATAATTGGTAAGGGAACATGTCGTTACCTACAGAAGAGTAAGAAGCACGCAGTTTACCATAGCTGAACCAGCTGGGTAAATCTTTGTTTCTGCTAATCAGATCACTGAAAACGAACGATGCACTTACTGATGGATAGAAGAATGAACGGTTGAATTCGCTCAAAGCAGAAGACCAGTCATTTCTGAATGTCGCGTCGATGAACAGGAATCCATCGTAACTCAGTTGTCCGGAGCCAAATACAGAGTTGATCTTTTTGTGAGTGTACTGCTGAGTAATGCTCGGATTGCCCATTGCGTTGGTGATAGCAAACAGGTTGGGTACTTCTAGTGGTGACGCAGTGGCACTTAGACCGCTGGTTTTTTGATCCATGAGATTTCCACCAATCATTAACTGTCCGCCAATTTTTTCAAACAAATTGTCTTTTTTGGCAGTAAACATGGCCGAATAGTTGGTTTCCTGGAACACATCTTTTCCCATGCGGTATTGACCATTGGTTACCAGCGGACTTCCTGCATAAGTTTTTGCTTCAGTATTGGTTGTATACATGTCAGTACCCACGCGAATCTCACCCATTAACCAATCAGTGAATTCATATTTAATATTTCCATTCAGCAAAAAGCGATCTCTTATATCTTCGTTGAGATTGTATTTTTCAGCCCAGTAGGGGTTTACACCATTACCTGAGCCATACCACCGCATATTGCCTGCTTCGTTTAATGGATTTCTAAAGTCAGTGATGTTAAGAGAGCGGGGAAATAAATTCAACAATCTAAATACGTTGTTGTCATTTACTCCACTCATGGGTCTGTTTTTAGCCTGAGTATTATTGTATTGCAATTTTGCATCAATAGTAAACTTTTCGGCCTCTCCCAATTTGGCTGTAGTACGCGCCATGATATTATTTCTGATAAGCTTGGCCCCAGGAATCATGCTGGTATTATCTACGCGATTGTAAGAAGAGTAGAATGAAATTTTACCCAGCATTTGTTGGAAAGAGATATTCTGGTTAGAAATAATACCAGTTTTTAGAAAGTTATGAATGTTGTCATATGCTCTCATTGGTGAGGTAGTGCTATCCCAGTTCTTTACTGGCTGACCTTCAATCTTCGGTCCCCAGCTTGAGGAAGAAGCAGGGTCGAAGATGCCATTACTACCCTGACCGAACGCGCTTTGCATGTCGGGAATCATAAAAGGATTTTCGAAGCCCACAGAAGAATTGATGCTGATACCTAATCCTTTTTGTGCGCGACCGGTTTTAGTAGTAATCAAAATCACCCCATTACCTGCACGTGTACCGTATAGCGCAGCCGCAGAAGGGCCTTTTAATACTGATATATTGGCAATATCTTCTGCATTTAGATCCGACAAACCGTTACCCATATCTAATGAAGGATTCCAGTAGTCGGAATTGCTTTGTCCTACAAAGTTGTTCATTGGAACGCCATCCACCACAATGAGGGGTTGGTTATCGTTGGTTAGCGATGTAAAGCCTCTGAGGAGTATTTTAGAAGAACCGGCAGGACCGTTGGAAGAACGCATGATCTGCAAACCGGCAACCTGTCCTGTTAAGGCATTGGTAATATTGGTTTCTTTCATGCCGGCCAGCGTTTCTCCTTTGACTTCTTGTACGGCATAACCTAGAGATTTAGCTTGACGTTTAATTCCCAGAGCTGTAACTACCACTTCTTCTTCGGCTTTTATAGCTCCTGCTTTTAGCACAACAGTTACAGATGTTGTCCCTTCTATATTTACTTGTGTTGTTTCAAAGCCTACAGCCGACACTTCCAGAACGTTACTTGTAGCATTGATGCTGAAGTTTCCTTCATCATCGGTAGCTGTTGCAACATTAGTACCTTTTACTGCCACTGTAGCGCCCGCTACGGCTTTCCCTTGCTCGTCGATAACTGTACCCGTTATCGTTCTTTGCTGTCCGTAGCTGAGTAGCGAAGTGCAGCACAGCAGCAAAGCAAGCAGCATTCTTTGCATTCTTGTTTTCATATTTGCCATTTTAATTTTTAATAAATAAAGGCGTCTTAGTCCTTCTACGCCGTGAATGAATATATCTTTCCCTGCAGCAGGCTTAGTAATTAAGCTTTCACAGGGTACGGGATATTTTATCGAAATTATCTACTACTAGTGCCGCAGCACCAATGATCTCAGCATTATATGTCAGTGATGAGATTTGAATATCGATGTGTTCTGCAAGCTTGGGAATACAATGTTCGTTAATAGCTTGCAGAATGGGGGCAATCCACACTTTACCGGCTCTGGAACCTACGCCACTAATTACAATAAGCTCTGGATTCAGCAAGTGAATCAATATAGCCACCCCTCTGCCTATGTTGTAAGCCGATGCCGATAGCTGTTCGATGGCAAACTTGTCGCCCTTTTGTGCGGCTTCGATGATTTTTTTAGCAGCTTCTTCTGTGGTTTCCTTACGAAGTGAAGATAGAAGTGTGTTATTACTAGCGTTTTTTAGCTTTTTAATAGCTTTTTCTACTACTACCTGTAGGGAGGTTTCTGTTTCGAGGCATCCATATTTGCCGCAGCTACACCGCTTGTTGTTATCAAACAAAGGGATATGACTGAACTCTCCAGCAAAGCCATCGTGCCCTCTAAATAGCTTTCCATTTGCGATAATCCCTAATCCTATTCCCCAGCCAATATTTAATACCATTACGTTTTGCCTATCTCTTGCAGCGCCCCATTTTAGCTCTGCTAAAGCAATAAGACTAGAGTCGTTGTCAATGAATGTTGGAATATGTAGCGCATTCTCCACATTGCTGATAATAGAACCTTCTTTGCAAGGGAGAAATGTGTGGTTTAAACCTCTTACCGGATCTACAAATCCAGGCATGCCGATGCCAATGCCAATAATCTTTGATGGAGCCACTCCGGCTTCATTGATGAAGCACTGAAGATGTGTAATAAGTGTGTTGAGTGCGTCTGGATGATTGGCTAGCGGCAAGTCGTACTTTTCAACCTTACCCACTATGGTATTGTCCGACGATATTAGAGCTATGCGGGTAACCAATTGGTCCATTGCAACAGCCACAATGTAAAACACGTTTTTTTTAATGCTGTACATCAAAGGTCTTCTACCGCCAGTCGATTCGGCGTAGCCACTTTCCACTACCAGTTTATGCTGAATGAGTTCGTTGAGGTATTGTGTGGTTAAGGGAATGCTTTTGTGTATGCGACTGCTTAAATCGGCACATGATAATACCTTATTGAAGAATAGCTGCTTCAATATTTCATTGTATAATCGTTGTTTCTTGGGAATTGCGCCGGCAATCATCAAAATAACTTTAGCAATATTTTAAAAACTTAGTATAAAAATATTATGATTTTGTAAAAACAAAAAAAACTTTTTAAAATTTTTATTAACTTAGGGNGAGTGTATTACCTTTTTTATTGTAACTCATTTATTTGTAAGGTTCTTTTAGTTTGCTTATGAGTAGCTAATAATTCTGAAATGTGAGATACGCTGTATGTTCTATAGGGAAGAGGGATGGATATCAGCAGAGTTTTGTCAAGTAGGGACGGTGCTAATACTTTTAAAATAATAATAACCCCTTGTCAGATTTCTAACAAGGGGCTTACCTACATAATAATGTATAATGCTTATTAATGTATTCTATCTCCTCTAATTTCCAATTGCTTCATGATCTCTACTTCGTGCTCCAGCCATTCGGCCCAGCGTTTGCGAACTTTTTCCTTAGGAAGATAGGTTTCGGCCAGATCAATAAAAAGAGTATAATGTCCTGCCTCGCTTTCCATAAAACGACGGTAAAATTTGGCCAGATAAGGATCGTTCAATCCCTCACTTAATCTTTTAAAACGTTCGCAGCTGCGCGCTTCAATCATGGCCATGGTCAGCAATTGATCAAGAAAACGATCGTCCGGGTGTCCTCCTTTTGATTGAAAATCAATGAGTGCATTTACATATTCGTCTTTTCTTTGCTTGCCCAGTTTCAGCCCACGTTTGTGAATTTCCTGTAATACGAGCCTAAAATGGCCCCATTCTTCTGTGACAATAGGGGCTAATTCTATCACTAGTTTTTCCTTATCACTGTATCTTTGTATGAGGGAGATACAACTGGTGGCGGCTTTTTGCTCGCAGTAAGCATGATCTGTAAGAATGGCCTCCAACGAAATTTCGGCCAGATTAACCCCAGCGGGGATCTGTGGGTAGTTGTAACCCCAAAATATTTTTAGTATCCTGACTCAAATCCATGAGGGCAAAAATATCATTTATATCTGAAGATTAAGATGATAATCAGTTGCTTCAAAGGTATAAGGTAAAGAAGCGAAG